>ERZ1685331.28-NODE-28-length-52695-cov-22.126919_pt1 | contig 52695 bp, 50 predicted proteins | sample MGYA00580194_ERZ1685331 | MGnify/ENA primary metagenome ERZ1685331 (study PRJEB41501, sample SAMN08275520) | hot springs metagenome | biome: alkaline hot spring; material: microbial mat | place: Russia: Ush-Beldyr | collected 2015-07 | depth 0.5 m m ...
GGGAAGCGACCATGAAGCCCAGACACAATAGACGGGACACTATGCCGTTTTCGCTCGCAACACCTTGCCTAGGAGCCGGGGAAGATCGCACGCGGCGCGCAGAGGGCGAACAAGAGAGGGTATCCCCTTAACTGAGCACCTTCTCCCCGCGCACGATTCCCCCGTGGGGCTCGCACAGGAACCGGAACCCGCGGGACTGGAGGAGAGCGATCATCCGGACGTTCTCGGCCATGACTTCAGCGAGCACACGCCGGATGCCCCACCACCGGGCAAGGGTCAAACACCGATCGGTCAGCATGCTCCCCAGTCCTTTCCCTTGCCAGGGGTCCGCCACCAGCACCGAGAACTCCGCCTCGTCCCTGCCAGGGAGTGCGCACAGCCGCGCTTCGGCCACCAGCCGGCCTGGCTCGACCTCGAGTAGCTCGGCCACGAGGGCGACTTCGCAGCTGGGGTCCACCGTACAAAGCTGATCGGCCTCGGCGAGCAGCCGTTCTCGGGAGCGGCGCTCGAACCGGTGCCAGATCGTCTCCGGGCAGCAGGACTCGATCATCGCTCGCCAGGCCAGGACGTCCTCGGGCCCCAGCGGACGGACGAGCACCAGGATTCCGTCCCGGGTGCGCCCTGTTGACACGAGGGCTTCTTGGGGCAGCGGGCCAGGGCGCACACCGGCTTTCCCCTCCTTCCCCGCCATGACGGCAGTATACAGACAGAGGGGATTCCGTTAAGCAAGGTGGCCGGGGTGAATGGTCTCCGGCCAAGGGTTTGGGGCCGCTGCCCGCGTGGGGATGAAGAAGTGGGCGAACGGGCGCCCCGTGGCCGGGCTCCTGGTCACCACCGCCTCCACCCCGAACACGTCGCGGAGGAGTTCCCGGGTCAGGACCTCGCCAGGGGGGCCAAGGGCGACCACCCGTCCGTCCTTGAGGAGAAGCAGTCGGTGGGCGAACGCCGCGGCGAGGTTGAGGTCGTGGAGGGCGCACAGCACCGCCCGCCCGTCCCCGGTGAGCCGGGAAAGAAGGGACATGATCTCCAGCTGGTGGTGCACGTCCAGGTGGGCGGTGGGCTCGTCGAGGAGGAGGACCTGGGGTTCTTGGGCCAGCACGGCCGCGAGGAGGACCTTGCGCCGCTCCCCGCCCGACAGCTGGGAGAACGGCCGGGGGGCGAGGTCGAGGATCCCCATCGCCTCCATCGCGCGGTGCACCGCCGCCCTATCCCGCGGGCTCGGCGGTCCCAGGCGGGCCCGGTGCGGGTGGCGACCGAGGAGCACGAGCTCCTCCACCCGGAACGCGAGGTCGGCCGGCACCTCCTGCTCCAGCATCGTGAGCCGCTGGGCGAGGGCCCGGGAGGGGAGGCGGGACAGGTCCGCGCCGTCGATCAGGACCACCCCCGGGCCGCGCAGGGTCCCCGACAGGCGCCGCAGCAGGGTCGACTTGCCAGCCCCATTGGGCCCAGCCACGGCAAGGAGCTCCCCCCCCGCCACGGTGAGCTCCACCCCCGACAGCACCACCCGTTCCCGGTAGCGGTGGCCCACCCCCTGGGCAGACAGCCTCATTGGGCCACCCCCCGGCGCAGGAGATAGAGGAAAAAGGGAACCCCGAGGAACGCCGTGATCAGGCCCACCGGGAGTTCCACCGGCCGCAGGACCAGCCGGGCCCCGAGGTCGGCCCACACCAGGAACGCCCCCCCGGCGAGGGCCGAGGCCGCCAGGAGGCGGGCGTGCGACGGGCCGAGGACGAGGCGCAGGGCATGGGGCACGATCAGCCCCACGAACCCAATCGGGCCGGCGGTTGCCACCGCGGCGGCGGTCATGATGGTGGTCGCGCCCAGGAGAACGAACCGGACCCGGCCAGGGACGATCCCCATGTGGCTAGCCTGCTCGTCCCCCAGGGCGAGGATGTCCAGGTCGCGGGCGAAGGCGAGCACAACCACGATCCCGCCCACCACGAGCGGGACGAGGTAGGCCAAAGCGGCCGGGGTCGCTCGGTCCAAACCGCCCATCGTCCACACCAGGATCGCCCCCTTCTCCTGGGGGTTGGCGAAGTAGATGAGGGCGCCCGTGACGGCGGAAAGCAGACTGGCGAGGGCGATCCCGGCCAGGATGAGGGCGAGAGGGGGCGTCCCCTTGCGGGTGCGGGCAAGGGCCCCCACCGCGAGGGCGGACGCCGCCGCTCCCAGGAACGCCCCCCCGGGAAGGGCCCACAGGCGCCCCTGGGCTAGGCCCGTGGTGATGACCACCGCTGCCCCGGCCGAGGCTCCACCGGCAAGCCCAAGCGTGTACGGGCTCGCCAAGGGGTTACGGAACAGCCCCTGCATCACCCCACCCGCCACGGCCAGCGCCCCGCCCACGAGCAAGCCGAAAAGAACCCGCGGGAGCCGGATCCTCCCCACAATCAACAGCTCAGCCGGCGAAAGGGCGTCGCGATCTCCTACCGCGTAGGCGAGAAGCCTCCCGGCCGGGATCGGAGTCGTGCCCAGGCCGAGCCCGGCCAGGACCCCGCCCACGAGGAGAGCTCCCAGGACAAGGTAGACCGTCCCCGTCACTTCCCTTCAGCGAACGCCGCGGGGTGAAGGGCGCGGGCCACCGCCTCCAGCACCTCGGCCACCCGCGTGGACACAAGGTGGCTGGCCGCGATCTCGAACACGCGGCCTTCCCGCACCGCGGTCAGAACGGACAACGTGACGTGCCGGACGAGGTTATCTCGCTGGCCGGTGCCCACAAACAGGACGGCGGGATCGCGGGCAAGAATGGTCTCGACCCCCACCTGGACGTACCCGTCGAGGTCGCGGAACGCGTTGACGCCCCCCCCGCGCGAGATGACCTCGTCCTCCGGGGTCCCCCGCCCGGCCACGTACGGCGCCCCGGCCGGGTCGTACAGGTACAAGACCGCGGCCGACGGCCGCTCCCTCCCGAGGACCTTGGCCTCCAGCGCGAGGATCGCTTTCGCGATCTCCCCGGTCAAGATCTGGGCCTCGCGCGCAACGCCCATGAGCTGGCCCACCTGCTCGATGGTGGCCAGGACCTCGAGGATGTCCGTGATCCACATGTCCTCCCCACCTCCCGAAAAGGTGGCCACGCCCAGGGATTCCAGCTGGTCCCGCAGGAGCGGAGGGGGTCCGAGCACGAGGTCGGGGGAGAGGGCCACAATCGCCTCCAGGCTCGGGTGCCACACCGGCCCCACCCGGGGGAGACCCGCCACCTCGGGGGGGTTCTCCGGTGAGTCGGCTACGCCCACGATTCGGTCCAGCAATCCAAGCGAGATCAGGATCTCCGAGTACAGGGGGATGCCCGCCACCACCACCCGCTGCGGCGGGGTGGCCGCCCCGATAAACGCTCCGAGGACAACAGCGACCGCAACAAAGGTCAGCACAACTTTCCTGACTTTCATCTCTCCTCCTTTCCCTCCTTACTTCTCCGTTCTCACCCCGGTCTGGGCCTCACAGGCCGTGACGGTGTTCCAAAGGAGCATCGCCACCGTCATTGGCCCGACCCCGCCGGGCACCGGAGTGATGGCCTCGACCTTCTCGACCAAGGCATCGAAGTCCGTGTCCCCCACCAGCCGGAACCCGGACTTGGCCGTGGGGTCCTCGACCCGATTCACCCCGACGTCCACCACCACTGCCCCGTCGCGGACCATGTCCGCCCGGATCGCCCGGGGCGACCCCATCGCCACCACGAGGATGTCCGCCTGGCGCGTGAACCGGCCGAGATCCGGGGTCCCAGTGTGGCACACCGTCACCGTGGCGTTGGCTCCGGCCGCCTTCTGGATGAGGATCGCGAACAGGGGCTTCCCGTTGAGGTTGCTCCGGCCACAAATCACCACGTGCTTCCCCTCCGGGGAGTAGCCGCTGCGCAGGAGGAGCTGGTGCACGCCATGGGGGGTGCAGGGGAGGAGGTACGGCTCGCCCAAAAGGAGCTTCCCCACGTTCAGGGGGTGAAAGCAGTCCACGTCCTTCTCGGGAGCGATGGCGTTAACCACCGCCTGAGGGCGGATGTGCCGGGGAAGCGGGAGCTGAACGAGGATCCCGTGGACGAGGGGATCCCGGTTGAGCTTGCCGATCTCGCCGAGCAGGACCGCCTCCGAGGTCGTCTCGGGGAACACGACCGTTTCCGAGGCCACGCCCACCTCGGCGCAGGACTTCTCCTTCTGCTTCATGTACGACACCGAGGCCGGGTCCTCCCCCACCCGCACCATGACCAGCCGCGGCGTGATTCCCCGGGCCACAAGCCGCGCTACCCTCTCCCGCAGCTCCTCGTGGACCTGGGCCGCGACCGCCTTCCCCGACAGGATCTTCGCTGCCATCGTGCCCCCTTTCCCGTGGAGACGGGACGTCGCCGATTATAGCCCGGGCTGCCGGAGGGCCGGTGATCGTCCCGGTATAATCCCCTCTTGGCGATGGCGCGCGAAAGCTGGCGGAGTTCACTTCGGCCGCGGATCGCGGAGACGCGGGCGGCCCTCGCCCAGGCGACCCGGGACAGCCTCATCCAGCGGGGAGGCCTCGATCTCCATCCCCTGGGGATCGCCCTCGACCTCGTGGGAAAGAGGTACGTGATCCGCTGGCCGGAGCTGGTGGTGGAGGAGGTCTCCGGGGAGGAGTGTCCGGAGGAGCTTCAGGCCCTGGTCCTGGACTACCTGGCGAGGGCCGATGGGTCGCCTCCGAGCGGGCGATGGCTCGGGTTCCGGGAGCTTCCCCACGGGGACTTCTACTGGCGGGCGTTCCAGGGGTACACCGGCGACGACCTCGTGCGCTGTCTGAACGGGGACACCGCCTCGTTCCGGCGGGGCGCAGAGCGGCTGGGGGGCAGGCCCGTCCCCATGGGGGACGCGGCCTACGCGTTCCGGGCTCTGCCGAACGTCCCCTTGGCCGTGGTGTGGTGGGAGGGGGATGAGGAGTTCCCCCCTCGGGCCACGGTCCTGTTCGATGCGGTGGCCCCCCGCTACCTCCCCACCGAGGGGTTGGCGATCGTCGGGCGGATGCTGTGCCGGCGGCTGATCAAGCTCGGGACGGACGAGGGATGAAGCTGGCGGTGGCGGGCAAGGGTGGGGTCGGGAAGACCACCCTTGTCGCGCTCCTGGCCCGGGAGGCTGTGGCCCGTGGCTACCGGGTGCTGGCGGTAGACGCTGACCCCAACGCCACCCTGGCCGCGACCCTTGGCTTTCCCGCTCCCATGGTGTCCCTGGCCGAGCAGGAGGACCTCATCGCGCAGCGGGTTGGCGCGGGGTTGGTGAACCTCAACCCGACCGTGGACGACATCCCGGATCGGTACGGAGTTGAGCGGGACGGGATCCGACTGTTGGTGGTGGGCGGGATCCGCCGGGGAGGGGGTGGCTGCGCCTGCGCGGCGAACGCGTTCTTGCGGGCCTTGCTTCGGCACCTCATCCTCAAGCGGGACGAGGTGGTGCTGGTGGATATGGAGGCCGGGATTGAGCACCTCGGGCGGGGGACGGCCCAAGGGGTGGACGCCCTGGTTGTGGTGGTGGACCCGGACCGGCGGAGCTTGGACACGGTGGCCCGCATCCTCCCCTTGGCCGAGGACATCGGGCTGCGGCGCGTCGTGGTGGTGGGAAACAAGGTGCGGGATCGTGAGGAGGAGGATTTCATCCGGCACGGACTTCCCCGCGTTCCATTCCTGGGCTCGATCCCGCTGTGCGAGGAGTTGGGGCGGGTCGGCCGCGGTGAGCCCCTTCCTTCCCCGGCCCCGCCCGCTGTCCAGAACCTGTTCACTCGATTGGCGGACCTGACCCGCTGATCCTCGGTCTGTCTTGCCGGCGGCGGTTGCGCTCGGTATAGTAGCCCGCCCGGAGGTGGTGATGTCTCGAATTATTGCGCGGGCTGCGATACGGGGAGCCCATCGGTACGTGGCGCAGGCCGAGCACGAGCTTGAGCAAGCGATCGCGACCTACGGGCCGGACAAAACCGTGGAGTTCCCCAACACCGCCTACTTCCTTCCCCTGATACTGGCCCTCACCGGGATTGAGGTCAAGACCTTGGCCGATGCGGGGAAGGCTCTTCGGTACGCGCGTTCTCTCCTTCCCCCCGTGCCGGCGGAGCGGTACTGGCTCCCATACCTCGGACCGGCCCTCGACGCAGGGATCGCCACCCTCATCGCCCAGGAGATCATCGAGGCGCTCCGCTACGTGCGGGGCGAAGGACCGGATGGGATCTGGCTTGGATTCACGAGCGACACGATCCTCAGAACCCAGGGGATCAAGCTCGTGGACGGCCGGATGCCGGGGTTCGCGGCCTGCGTGGGGGCCCTCCCCACCACCGAGCAGGCTGTTGAGCTTGCGCGCTCGCTCCAGGAACGGAACATCCTCGTGTTCATGGCCTCCCACACCGGGGGGCGGAGCATGGCCGAGCAGCTTGCGGAGGCGGGCGTGGAGATGAGCTGGGACACGTTCCTTGTCCCATACGGCAAGGACACCTCGGCCGCGGTCCACGCCCTCAACTTCGCGTGCCGGGCGGCGATGACGTTCGGCGGGATCAAGCCAGGAGACCTCGCCGCGGCCCGGAAAATCCTCCTCTACAACAAGGAGCGGGTCCACGCGTTCGTGCTCGCCCTCGGGGCGGACTACGCCCCGGGCGCGGACGGCGACGCCCTCCTCACCGACGAGAAGTACGCCACCGCGGCCGGCGCGATCAACTTCGGCTTTCCCGTGATCGCGGATGTCCCGATCCCCCAGATCCTGCCCCGCGGCGTCTGCACCTACGAGCACGTGGTGTCGGGCATCCCGCTGGACCGGATCGTGGCCAAGGCCGTTGAGGTGCGCGGCCTGAAGCTGAAGGTGACCAAGATCCCGATCCCGGTCCCGTACGGAGCGGGGTTTGAGGGGGAGCGGGTCAGAAAGGAACAGATGCAGGTGCAGTTTGGCGGCAAGTACTCCGAGGCGTTCGAGCTCCTGCGGGGACGGCCGATGGACGAGGTCGAGGACGGGAAGATCGAGGTCATCGGCCCGGACATCGACGCGGTCCCGGAGGGGGGAAGTCTGCCGCTGGGGGTGGTGGTGGAGGTGGCCGGGCGCAACTTCAAGGAGGACTTCGAGCCCGTCCTCGAACGGCGGATCCACCACTTCATCTCCTGCATCTGCGGCGTGTTCCACATGGGGCAGCGGGACATCCCGTGGATCCGGATCAGCAAAGACGCGTTCCAGAAAGGATTTCGCCTCCGCCACTACGGCGAGGTGCTCGTCGCCAAGTTCCACGACGAGTTCTCGGCGATCGTGGACAAGGTTCAGGTCAGGATCTACACCGATCCCGCCAAGACCAAGGAGTTGCTGGCGGAGGCGAAGGAGGTGTACCGGCGGCGGGACGAGCGGGTCATGGGCCTCCGGGACGAGGACGTGGACACGTTCTACTCCTGCATCCTGTGCCAGTCTTACGCGCCAAACCACGTCTGCATCGTGACGCCGCAGCGGTTGGGTCTGTGCGGGGCCTATACCTGGCTCGACTGCGCGGCGAGCTACGAGATGGACCCCCACGGCCCCAACCAGCCGGTGCGGAAGGGGGAGACCCTCGATCCGAAATACGGGATCTTCAAGGGGGTCAATGACTACGTGGCCCAAGCCTCCCGCGGGAACTTGACCCAGGTGAGCATGTACTCGATTCTGTCCGATCCGCAAACGAGCTGCGGCTGCTTTGAGTGCATCGCCGCCGTGCTCCCCGAGGTCGGCGGGGTGATGATCGTCAACCGGGAGTACCTGGGACAGACCCCGATCGGGATGACCTTCTCCACCATGGCCGGCGAGATCGGGGGCGGGATCCAGACCCCGGGGTTCCTCGGGATCGGGAAACTATACATCACAAGTGAGAAGTTCATCTCCGCCGAGGGCGGGCTGCGACGGGTGGTGTGGATGCCCAAAGAACTCCGGGAGGAGATCCGCGACCGCCTGGTGGCCCGGGCCCACGAAATCGGGGAGCCGGACCTTCTCTCCAAGATCGCGACCGAGGACGAGGCCACCACGATCGAGGAGCTGGCGGCGTTCCTCCAGAAAGTGAGGCACCCCGTGCTGGAGATGGAACCGTTGATTTAGGAGGGGACCGCGGTGGCCAAAAAGCTCACCGGGATCGAGATCTACAAGCTCCTCCCCCGGACGAACTGCGGGGACTGCAAGTTCACGACATGCATGGCGTTCGCGATGCAGGTCGCGGCAAAGAAGGTCAGCCTCGACCAATGCCCCCATGTCTCCGCCGAGGCCCGGTCCGCTCTCGGGGAGGCCCAGGCCCCTCCAATGCGCACGGTCACGATCGGGACCGGGGAGCGGGCGTTCACGGCCGGGGGGGAGACGGTTCTGTTCCGCCACGAGGAGAAGTTCCACCGCCCCACGGGGATTGCGATCAAGGTGTCCAGTTCCCTGCCAGATCCGGAGCTTGACGCGCGGGTCGCCCGCATCGAGCGCCTCCGCTTTCAGCGCGTGGGGCAGGAGATCGCGGCGGACATGGTCGCCGTTGCCTGCGACGACGGGGACAAGGCGTCCTTCGCTGCGGCGGTCAAGCGCGTGCGGGAAAGGACAACGCTCCCCCTCCTCCTCCTCTGCCCGCATCCTGAGGTCGTCGGCGCGGCGCTACCCCTCGTGGCCGGCAGTCGCCCGCTCCTTTGGGCGGCGAACGAGGGGAACTGGGAGGCGATGGGGGCGCTTGCCCTCCAGCACCGGGTCCCGCTGGCGGTCCGCGCGGCGACGTTGGAGGGGCTGGCCGGGCTGGTGGAGCGGCTTCGCGGGAAGGGGGTGGAGGACCTCGTCCTCGACCCCGGGGGCGAGACCCCCGCGGAGAACCTGACCCGGCTCATCCTCATCCGCCGGCTGGCCCTGGAGAAGACGTTCCGTCCCCTGGGGTATCCCACGCTCGCCTTCACCCACGGCGGGGAGCCGCTTGCGGAGGCGGCCGAAGCGACGGCCTACATCTGCAAGTACGCGGGGATCGTCGTCCTGGAGGGGGCCGAGCCGTGGCTGCTTCTCCCCCTCCTCACCGTGCGCCAGAACATCTACACCGACCCCCAGAAGCCCAACGCGATCGAGGCCAAGCTCTACGAGATCGGCCAAGTGGGGCCCCACTCCCCGGTGCTTGTCACCACCAACTTCGCCCTCACCTTCTACACGGTGGCCGGCGAGGTGGAGAACAGCAAGGTCCCGGCCTACATCGCGGTCGTGGACACCGGCGGCCTGGGCGTCCTCAACGCTTACGCCGACGACAAGCTGACGGCGCAGACCATAATCAAAACGGTGCGGGACCAGGGGGTCATGGACAAGGTGCGCCACAAGAAGCTGATCATCCCGGGCCTGGTGGCGATGCTACGGATGGAGATCCAGGAGGAGACCGGCTGGGAGGTGATCGTGGGCCCGGAGGACGCCGCCGGGATCCCCCATTTCCTCCGCACCGAGTGGCGCCCCGACTAAAGATGGGACGGGTCACGTTCCAGCCCACGGGCGCAGTGGTGGAGGCCAAGCGAGGGGAGACCCTGCTGGCGCTGGCAAGGAACGCGGGCATCGCCATCGCGTCGATCTGCGGTGGGGACGGAATCTGCGGTCGCTGTCGCCTGATCGTGGAGCGGGGTGAGGTGAGGGCCCCCCCAACGGCCCTCCTCACCCGGGAGGAAATCCAGGCCGGCTACGTCCTCGCCTGCCAGGCCGAGCCGGTGGGGGACGTGGAGGTCCGCGTCCCTCCCGAGGCGCTGGCCGCGGCCCCGTTGGACCAGGCCGCCGCCCGGTTCCGCGCCCTCCACCCGGTCGTGGAGGAGGGGCCTTCGTTCCGACATCACCCGCTTGTGCAGAAGGTGTACCTCGAGCTCCCCCCTCCCACCCTCCAGGACAACCTCGCCGACCAGGAGAGGCTCTTCCGCGAGCTCCGCCGTCAGCTTTCGGCCCCGATCCTGCAGATGGGGCTCAAGGTCCTGCAGCCCCTGCCCAGGCTGCTGCGCCGCTCCGGATGGAAGGTCACACTCACCGTGGGCCAACGCGGGGGGACGACCGAGGTGATCCAAATCGAGCCCGGGGACCGCTCCGCGCACAACTACGGGATCGCGGTGGACGTGGGGACCTCCACCGTGGTCGCCCACCTCGTGGACCTGGTCACCTCTCAGACGGTGGACGGCGAGGCCTGCTACAACTCCCAGGCCGCGTTCGGGGCCGAGGTCACCCGACGGATCCTGTACGCCGAGCGGGAGGGGCCCGAGGCCCTCCGCCAGGCGATCGTGGAGGACATCAACGGCCTGGTCGCCGCCCTCGTCTCCCGCAACGGGGTGGAGCTACGGGATGTGACGGCCGTTTTCTGTGCCGGCAACACGGCGATGATTCACTTCCTGCTCGGGCTCGACCCGTCCCACGTCCGCAAGAGCCCGTACGTGCCGGCGGCGAGCGAGCCGTCCCCGGTCCGGGCCGCCGAGGTCGGGATCAAGATCAACCCGCGCGGCCTCCTCTACACGATGCCGGGGATCGGCGGTTGGGTTGGGGGGGACATCACCGCCGGGATCCTCGCCACCGGGCTCCACCGGGCGAAAGAGCTGACGATGCTTATTGACATCGGGACGAACGGGGAGATCGTCCTCGGGAACAAGGACTGGATGATCGCCTGCTCCACCTCGGCCGGACCGGCGTTCGAGGGCAGCGGGGTCAGCTGCGGGATGAAGGCGGGCCCTGGGGCGATCGAGCGGGTCGAGATCTCCTCGGATGGGCGCGTCCGGGTGCGGACCATTGGCAATGGGAAGCCCAAGGGGGTCTGTGGTTCTGGGCTGGTGGACGCGGCGGCCGAGCTCTGCCGCGTGGGGTGGGTCGACCGCGCAGGGCAGCTCCTCCCGGGCGCTTCCCCCCACGTGCGCGAGCAAAACGGGCTGGCGGAGTTCGTCCTCGTGCCCGCGGCCCACACCGCCACCGGGAAGGACATCGTCATCACCCAACGGGACATCGAGAACCTGCTCCGGGCCAAGGCCGCGATCTACGCGGGAGCGAGGATTCTCGCGGCCTCGATGGGCCTTTCGCTTGCGGATGTGGAGCGGATTTTTGTGGCCGGCGGGTTCGGGAACTACCTCGATCTGAAGAAGGCGGTCCACCTCGGGCTGATCCCCGATCTCCCCCTGGACCGGATCCGGTTTGTGGGGAACACCTCGCTCCTTGGGGCCAAGCTCGCCCTCCTGTCCACCGAGGCCCTGGCTGAGGCCCGCGAGATCGCGCGGCGCGTGACGTACTTCGATCTGATCGCCCACCCCCACTACTACGAGGAGTTCCTGGCCGCCAAGTTCATCCCCCACACCGACGTTGGGCAGTTCCCCAGCGTGAGTCGGGCCCTGAAGGGGGCGTGGGCATGAGGGATCGGCTGTCCGTGGCCCTGGCGGGGAAGGGGGGAACCGGCAAGACCACCATTGCCGCGCTCCTTCTCCTTGAGATGAGAGACCGAGGGGACGGCCCCGTGCTCGGGGTGGACGCCGATCCCAACGAGAACCTGGGGGAACTCCTCGGGCTCGAGGTCCGCCACACGATCGGGCAACTGCGGGAGGACGTGCTCACCCACATCGCCGCGCTGCCCCCGGGGGTGTCCAAGGATCGCTACCTCGAGTACGGTCTTCACCAGTGTTTGGTCGAAGGCCCGGGTGTGGACCTTCTCGTGATGGGCCGGGGAGAGGGGCCCAAGTGTTACTGCATGGTGAACCACATCCTCCGCAAGTACCTGGACGTGCTGAGCCAGAACTACCGGTACATCGTGGTCGACAACGAGGCAGGAATGGAGCACCTGTCCCGACGCACCACCCAGGACATCGACGTCCTGCTTGTGGCGGCCCGCGAGGATCCGGTCTCGCTTCGGTCGGCCGTGCGGATCGCGGCGCTGGCGCAGGAGCTGGGGCTGCGGGTGGGGGAGCGGTACCTGGTGTTGAGCGACGTGGACGGGGAACCGTCGCCGGCGGCGGAGGTGGCGCGGCAGTTGCCCACGATCGGATGGGTTCCCCACGACGAGGAGGTTGCCCGGTTGGCCAGGGAGGGGCGGCCTCTGGTGGAGCTCGCGGCGGGGTCCCCGGCCCGGAGGGCGGTGGCGGAGGTGTTGGAGCGGCTGATCATGGCCAAGGAGGAGCGCGGTGGACGTCCCTGATGTTCGGAAACGCTGGCCTCACCGGATCAACACGGTCACGATCGGCGCCCGGCGCGAGGCGGGGGGAACGCGAACCTCCACGGTCACGGTGGGCGGGCAGACCACGTTGCCGTTCTACGGTTTTGAGGGGGAGCTGCCTCACCCGCCGGTGGTGGCCCTGGAGGTGTGGGACATCCCGCCGGTGGACTGGCCGGAGCCGGCCAAGGAGCCGTTTGCCGACGTCCTGGACGACCCGGGGAGATGGGCGCAGAAGTGTGTCGAGTACGGGGCCCCGCTTGTGTGCCTGCGGCTGAAGGGCTGTGACCCCCTGATCGCGGATCGCACCCCGGACGAGGCGGCCCACATCGCGCAGCGGGTACGGGAGTCAGTAGGGGTCCCCCTCATCATCTGGGGCTGCGGAAAGGAGGATAAGGACAACGAGGTGTTCCCGGTCGTGGCCGAGGCCTTGTCTGGGGAGAACTGCCTTTTGGCCACCTTCACCGAGAAGAACTACAAGACCTTCACCGCGCTCGGCACCGCCTACGGCCACAAGCTTGTGGCCGAATCGCCGGTGGACATCAACATCGCCAAGCAGATCAACATCCTCGCCCTCGACGCCGGGTTTCCCCTGGAGAACATTGTGATCTTCCCCTCCACCGGCGCCCTCGGGTACGGGATCGAGTACGTGTACTCGATCATGGAGCGGACGCGGCTGGCGGGGTTGCAAGGGGACAAGGCGCTGGCCATGCCCATCCTGTGCGACATCGCCTCCCAGGCATGGGCGGTGAAGGAGGCCAAGGCTGGCGTGGACGAGGTTCCGGAGTGGGGCGATCCGCGGGCCCGCGGCCCGATGTGGGAGGCCGTCACGGCGTACGTGTACCTGATGGCCGGGGCCGACATCCTGGTGATGCGCCACCCCCAGGCAGCCCGGGCTGTCCAGGACATGGTCCGGAAGCTCATGGCGCCGTGGCCAGGAGGTCCCGCGTGATTCTGATTGGGGAGCGCATCAACGCCGGGTTCAAGGACATCGGCCGGGCGATCCGGGAGAAGGACCCGGGCCCGATCAAAAAGTGGGCCAAGCTCCAGGCCGAGGCTGGAGCGAGCTATCTCGATGTGAACATCGGCGCCGTGTCCAAGGATCCCCGGGACATGGCGTGGCTGGTGAAGACCGTACAGGAGGCCGTGCCCACCCCGATCTCGGTGGACAGCACCCAGCCCGAGGTGCTCCGGGCCGGGCTCGCGGCCGGCGATGGCCGGCCCATGCTCATCAACTCCACCACCGCCGACGACGAGAAGCTCGCCCGGGTGATCCCGCTTGCTGTGGAGTTCGGGGCCGCCCTCCTGGGGTTGGCGATGGACGAGCGGGGCAGCCCCCGCGACGTGCGGGGGCGGGTGGAGAACGGGGCGAAGATCTTCGCGGCCGCGATCGAGGCCGGCTTGTCCCCCGACCGGGTGTTCCTCGACCCGATCCTGATGCCGATTCGGTTCATGCAGGACCAAAGCCCACGGGTGCTGGAGGCGATCCGGGAGTTCAGCCTCCTGTCAGATCCCCCGCCGCACATCTCGGTGGGCCTGTCCAACATCTGCTCCCAGGCCAAGGAGCGGAGCCTCCTCGCCCGGACGTTCCTGGTCATGGCGATGGCGATGGGGCTGGATGCGGCGATCTGCAACGTGCTTGATGAGGAGCTGCGGGCGGCGGTGGCGGCGGCGGAGCTTGTGTTGAACCGCGAGATCTACTCCGACGATTTCCTCAAGGCGTCCCGGCTCAAGGGGAAGGGCGCGGGCGAGGGGACGGGGAGGGCGGGATGAACCTCCGGGAATGGGAGCAGCGGCTCTCCCCGATCCTGGCCCGGTACGCGGGGAAGAAAGGGGTGGTGGTGCCCCTCCTCCAGGACGTGCAGGGTGAGTTCGGGTACCTCCCGGCGGAAGCGATGCAGGTGATCGCGACGGAACTCCGTCTTCCCTTGGCCCGTCTGTATGGGGTGGCCTCGTTCTACTCCCAGTTCTACTTCCAGCCCCGGGGGAAGCATGTGGTCCGGGTGTGTACCGGGACCGCCTGCCACATCCGCGGGGCCCCGGCGATCTTGGCCCGGTTGGAGGAGGAGCTGGGGATCCGGGCCGGGGAGACCACGCCCGACCTCGCGTTCACCCTGGAGACGGTGAACTGTCTGGGCTGTTGCGCCTTGGCCCCGGTGGTGGTGGTGGACGACCGGGTGCTCCGGAAGCGGGACCACAAGAAACTGTGGGGATGGATCCGCGAGGAGAGGCGATGACGAGGCTGCGCACCAGGGAGGAGTTGCAGGCGTTCCGGGAAGAGCTGGTCCGGGCCGAGGAAAAGAGGGCGCGGGTCCGGGTCTGCTGCGGCACGGGGTGCCGCGCGGCCGGCGCGGAAGAGGTGGTCGCGGCGTTCTCCCGGGAGATCGCCTGCCGGGGCCTCCCCGTGGAGGTCACCACCTCCGGCTGCCAGGGATGGTGCGAGCAGGGGCCCCTGGTGGCCGTGGAGGACGTACCGCTTCTGTACCTCCGGGTGAGCCCGTTCGACGTGCCCGCGATTGTGGACCTCACCCTGGGACGGGGCCAGCCGATGGCGCGCCTCCTGTACCAGGGCGAGGCCGGCCCGGTGCCGTGGCGCGACGAGATTCCGTTCTACAAAAAGCAAGGACGGGTCATCCTCCGTAACTGCGGCCGCATCGACCCCACCGACATCCGGGACTACATCCGCGCCGGCGGCTATGCCGCCCTCGCCCGGGCCTTGGAGATGACCCCGGAGGAGGTGATCGCGGAAATCAAGCGATCCGGCCTCCGGGGCCGGGGCGGGGCCGGTTTCCCGACCGGCCGGAAGTGGGAGCTCTGTCGGGCCCAGCGGCGCACCCCCAAGTACGTGATCTGCAACGGCGACGAAGGGGACCCGGGGGCGTTCATGGACCGGAGCGTCCTCGAGGGCGATCCGCATGCGGTGATCGAGGGGATGATCATCGCCGCTTACGCCGTGGGAGACGTGCGGGAGGGGTTCATCTACGTCCGGGCTGAGTACCCCCTCGCGGTGAAGCACCTCACCCTGGCCCTCGCCCAGGCCGAGGAGCTGGGGCTCCTTGGGGAGAACATCTTGGGGAGTGGCCTCGACTTCTCGATCGAGATCAAGCGGGGGGCCGGGGCGTTCGTGTGCGGCGAATCCACCGCCCTCATGAACTCCATCGAGGGCCTGCGGGGCATGCCCCGGGAGTCTCCGTTCCGGTCCGTGGAGCGGGGCCTATGGGGGATGCCCACCGTCCTCAACAACGTCAAGACCTTCGCCTCCGTGCCGTTGATCATCGAGCGCGGGGCCGACTGGTTCACCAGGATCGGCACTCCCGGGTCCCCGGGAACCCAGGTGTTTGCCCTCACCGGGAAGGTCAAGAACACCGGACTGGTGGAAGTCCCGATGGGGATCACGATCCGGGAGCTCGTCTACGATATAGGGGGTGGCGTTCCCGGTGGGCGGTGCAAGGCGGTGCAGATCGGCGGGCCGTCGGGAGGGTGCATCCCGGAATGGCTGTTCGACACCCCGATCGACTTCGACTCCCTCCAGGGGATCGGGGCGATGATGGGGTCGGGGGGGCTGGTGGTGATGGACGAGAAGGACTGTATGGTGGCGATCGCCCGGTTTTTCCTCGCCTTCACTCAAGCCGAGTCGTGCGGGAAATGCCCGCCCTGTCGAATAGGCACCTACCAGATGCTCACGATTATGGATCGGATCGTGGATTGCCGGGGCGAGCCCGGGGACATCGAACGCCTGGAGAAGTTGGGGCGGTGGGTTAAGGAAACCTCCCTGTGCGGCCTCGGCCGCACCGCCCCCAACCCCGTCCTCACCACGATCCGGTACTTCCGCGACGAGTACGAGGCCCACATCCACGACAAGCGCTGTCCGGCCGGGGTCTGTCGGTCCCCAGGCCAGTTCAGGATCGCTGACGAGGAATGCGTGCGCTGTGGATTGTGCCAGGACGTGTGCCCCGACGGCGCCGTCCTTGCGGGGCGGAGAGGTTTTTCCATCGATGCCGAGGCCTGCACCGGCTGCGGCCGGTGTGCGGCGGCCTGCCCGGTGGCAGCGGTCGTGCGGGAGGAGAAGGTCGTGGTATGACCGTGGAGACAGGAGTGGAGTGCGTTCTTACGCGCATGACCCAGGTCCTCACCGGGTTTGCCCAAGAAGGGCTGTGCGGCCGGTGCCTCCCCTGTCCGCTCGGCGTGGCGCAGGCCCTGGCGATCCTGCGCCGCCTCAGCCGCGGTGAGGGAGTGGAAGGGGACGTGGCCCGGCTGTCCCGCATCGCCACCTCGCTTGGGGAGGCGGCCCGCTGTCGCCGCGGCAAGGAGGCGGCCCGGGCCCTCGCCGGCTCCCTGCGGGACGAGGCGGAGTACTTGGCCCACCTCGCCGGGCGCTGCCCGAACGGGGCGTGTCGGGACCTCCGGCGGTTCCGGGTGGTGGCGGAGCGGTGCACGATGTGCGGCCGTTGTCAAGAGGTTTGTCCGCGGGGGGCGATCGTGGGGGATCCCTACATCCCCTACCGCGGCGACAACCGCCCCTACCTGATCCTGGAGAGGAAATGTGACGGCTGCGGCCATTGTGTGGCGGCGTGCCCGGTCCGGGCCATCGAGCCACGGTAAGGAGGGATGATGGCGGAACCGGTCGTGTTGCGCATTGACGGGCGGGAAACGGCGGTCCCGGAGGGGACCACGATCCTTCAGGCGGCGGCCACGGTGGGCATTGACATCCCCCACCTGTGCTACTTCCCGGGGCTCCCCCCCACCGGATCCTGCCGCCTGTGCCTGGTGGAGGTGGCGGGGCAGCAGGATCTCGTCCCATCCTGCACCCAGCGGGTCCGGGAGGGGATGGAGGTCTGGACCGACACCGAGCGGATCCGGGACGCCCGCCGGTTCGTGCTAGAGCTCCTGTGGTCCACCCACAGCGGGGACTGCACCACGTGCGAGAAGTGCGGGGCGTGCGAGCTCCAGCGGTACACCTATGAGCTCGGCGTCGCCAAGGACCGGTTCCCCCGCCACCGCACCGTGCCCGCCACCGTCGATACGGCGAGCCCGTTGATCGAGCGGGACAGCGGGCTGTGCATCCTGTGCGGAAGGTGCGTCCAGGTGTGCCACGAGCAGGGCCAGGGGGTGCTGGAGTTCATGCGCCGGGGGATGGCGATGGCCGTGACCACGGCGCTCGACCGGCCCCTTCATGAGGTGGGCTGCGACTTCTGCGGGAGCTGCATCGCGGTGTGCCCGGTGGGGGCGCTTGTGGAGCAGAACCGCAAGGGGCGCGGGCGGGAATGGGAGTTCTCCTCAACCAAGACCACCTGCGTGTTCTGTAGCCTGAACTGTGATCTTGTGCTGGACACCGTGGGGAACAAGATCGTGCGGGCCCGCCCGGGGAACGACGGTTACCTGTGCGCCCGGGGCAAGTTCGGGTGGGATTTCCTCTCCGCTCGCGACCGCCTCACCACCCCCCTCATCCGGAGAGACGGGGAGCTACAGGAGGCCACGTGGGAAGAGGCCCTGGACCAGGTAGCCCAGCAGCTGGCCGCGCTCCGCCAGGCCGGCGGTCCCGCGGCCGTGGGAGGAATCGTGGGCGGCCACCTCCCAAGCGAAACGCAGTACCTGCTGGGGAAGCTGTTCCGGGTTGCCCTGGGCACGAACAACCTGGACAGCGCTGCCCGCCTGGCCGTGGGACCGTGGGCGTCCGCGCTCGTCGCGGCGGTTGGGCTCGGGGCGTTGGCCGGGCCGGCGGACGTGGAGGCGGCCGAGGTCATCCTCGCCGTGGGGGCGGGCTTGGCGGAGTCCTATCCCCGGGCGCGGGTCGCGCTGAAACGGGCCCGTAGCCGGGGGGCGAAACTGGTGGTGCTCGCCCACTCCGACGAGGAACTCGCTGCGCTGGCCGACGTGCATCTGCGGCCTAAGCCGGGGACCGAGACCCTCGTCCTGGACGGACTGATCCGGGCGAGCGTGGATCAAGGCCTGCACGATCAAGAGGCCCTCGCCCGCTGCCGGGGGGGCCCGGCGGCGGTGGCGGCCGTGGGGGCGTACCGGGCGGACTTGACCGGCGTCCCTCGGGAAGCGGTGGAGGAGGCGGCCCGGCTGTGGGCGGGGGGGAAGGGGGCGATCGTGCTGCGGTTGGACGGAGCCGATTCGGCCCTGGCCGCGCGGGCCTTGGCCCTGCTCCTCCTCACCGGCCGCACCAAGCGGGCTCTCCTCGCGTTGAGCCCGCTGGCCAACCCATGGGGCGCCGTGGCCTTGGGGGCATTCGCCGAGTTCCTCCCTGGCCCCCGCCCGATTGTGGACCGCGAGGCTCGGGCGGAGCTGGCGCGGGCGTGGGGCACCCAGATCCCCGAGGAACCCCGGCTCACGGGGCCGGAGATGCTGGGGGAGGGTTCCCCGATCACCGGCCTGTACGTGGTGGGGGCCGACCCGGTCGCGTGGTTCCCTGACCCGGGACGGGTGCGAAAGCGGCTCTCTTCCCTGAAATTCCTGGCGGTTCAAGATCTGTTCCTCACCGAGACGGCGCGCCTGGCCCACGTGGTCCTCCCGCTGCCCGCCTTTTCCGAGGAGGAAGGGACCTTGTTCGGACCAGGGGGAGAGCCCCTTCCCTTGAACCGGGCTGTCCAGACCCCCATCCCCCCCTCGTGGGAGGTGGTGGCCCTCCTCGCCGCTCGCCTGGGGTGCCCCCCATACCGATCGGCCGGAGAAGTGCAGAAGGAATACCGTGGCCTGCTCAAGGTCGGAGAGCCGGGTGGGGACATGCGCTTCCCAGAACTTCCGGCGATGGGGGAAGTGCCACCCCCCACCCCTTTGTTCCCGCGGTTCTCCCTTCCTGAGGCCGGGTGGACCCAGCGGTCCTGCCTGGCGCAGCTCGCAATGGAGGTGAGGCGATGAGGCCATCCGATCATGGGAGCACCAAGCTGGCTCAGGCGACCCCGGTGGAGACGGCGCAGGTTACCTCCGTGTTCGAGCGGACGAAGGAGCACCTGGTTTGCCCGTTTGGGGCGGGAGGTACCTGCTGCCGGGCCTGCTTCATGGGCCCCTGCCGGGTGATTGAGGGCCGGGACGGCCGCGGCGTGGGGGTGTGCGGGGCGAGCGCGGCCTCCATCGCCGCCAAGAACTTCGCCCGGATGGTTGCGGCCGGGACTGCGGCCCACTCCGACCACGGCCGGGAGGTGACCTTGCTGTTCCTGGCCGCGGCCCGGGGCGAGGCGCCCGGCTACGCGATCCGCGACACCCGCAAGCTGCGGATGCTCGCCCAGGTCCTGGGCATAGCCGTGGACGGGCGGAGCACGAACGACATCGCGATCGAGGTCGGGGAGCGGCTGCTTTCCGACTTCGGCCGGCAGGAAGGGGAGATCTCCTTCATCCGCCGGGCCCCGCTCCGCCGCCAGGAACGGTGGCGAAAGCTGGGGATCGTCCCCCGGGGCATCGACCGCGAGGTGGTGGAGATGCTCCACCGCACCTCGATTGGGGTGGACCAGGACCCGGAGAACATCCTTCTCCACGCCGCCCGCACCGCGCTCGCCGACGGGTGGGGCGGCTCGATGATCGCCACCGAGCTTCAGGACATCCTGTTTGGGACCCCCGAGCCCCTCCGGGCCAAGGTGGACCTCGGGGTGCTCAAGAAGGACCATGTCAACATCATCGTCCATGGGCATGAGCCCGTGCTGCCTGAGCTCCTGGTCCAGGTGATCGAGGACGAGAGGATGCTGGCCCTGGCCCGGGAGCAGGGGGCGAGGGGGATCAACCTGGCCGGGATCTGCTGCACGGCCAACGAGGTTCTCATGCGCCACGGGATCCCGATTGCGGGGAGCTTCCTCCACCAGGAACTGGCGATCATGACCGGGGCGGTGGACGCGATGGTGGTGGATGTGCAGTGCGTGATGCCGTCCCTGCCCACGGTGGCGGCCTGCTTCCACACCGAGGTCATCACCACCTCGGACAAGGCGAAGATCCCGGGGGCCGTCCACCTGCCGTTCCACCACGGGGACGCCCTTGAGGTGGCGAGGGCGATCGTTCGGCGGGCGATCGAGAACTTTGGAAACCGCGGCCCCGTGGACATCCCCGAGCGGTCGTTTGATCTGATCGCCGGGTTCAGCCACGAGACGATCGAGTACATGCTGGGCGGGCGGTACCGGGCGAGCTACCGGCCGCTCAACGACGCGATCATCGATGGCCGCATCCGGGGCGTGGTGGGGGTGGTGGGGTGCAACAATCCCCGGGTGAACGCAGGGTACGTGCACACAACCCTGATCCGCGAGCTCATTGCCCACGATGTGCTCGTCCTGACCACGGGCTGCGGGGCGATCACCGCGGCCCGGGCCGGGCTCCTCGTGCCCGAGGCGGCGGAGCTCGCGGGCTCTGGCCTGCGGGAGGTGTGCGAGGCCGTGGGAATTTCTCCTGTGCTTCACTGCGGGGCGTGCGTGGACAACTCCCGCCTCCTCATCGCGGCCACGGCCATGGTCAACGAGGGGGGCCTTGGGGAGGATCTATCCGACGTCCCGGCCGCCGGCTGCGCGCCGGAGTGGATGAGCGAGAAGGCGGTGGCGATCGGACACTACTTCGTGGCAAGCGGCATCCCGGTCGTGTTCGGGGTGGGGTTTCCCACCACCGGCAGCGAGGAGACAACCAAGTTCCTGTTCGAGGAGATCGGGAAGCTCACCGGGGGGCACTGGGTCCACGAACCCGATCCGTTGGAGATGGCCCGCATCCTCATCGAGAAGATCGAGGAGAAACGCCGGGCCCTCAAGCTCCAGGATAGAGTTGGCAGACGGAGGTGAGGATGTGCGCGATCGTCGTGCGGAAAGGGGACGAGGTCATTGCCGATGAGGTCGTGGAGTTCACCTACAGCGACGGGACACTTGTCCTAAAAAAGCTCTTCTCCCCGGAGATCCGGGTCGAGAACGTGCGCTCCTTCCAGTGGTCTGAGCGGGACGACACGTTACGGATCCTGAGCTGACGCGGCTCGGGTGAGGAGGTCGAGGACCCCCGCCAGGTCGTGGGGTTTGTACGCCCGCGGGGAAAGGCCGCACGGCGGGGTGATGAGGTCGCCGGGTTGGAAATCCCGCACCTGCTCAGGGGATGTGATGCCCCAGGCAATGCGCTTTCCGTGGCGCGGGTAGTAGAGAGTGATGTCGTAGCGCGAGGCATCGAAGCTCACCACATCGATCTCCGCGGAGAAGAGGAGGTCCCACTGCATGTTCCCGCACACATGGACCCCCCGGATCACCGGGAGATCGGCCAGGAGAAGGTCCCACAGCCGGCGGTAGTCGAACCCGGCTTGCCCCAGCGCCGGCTCGTCCAGAAACAGGATCACCTCCTGGGCCACCAGGCCGTCGAGGATCGCCTCGATGTGCCGGTAGATTCGCAGCAGGGCCTCGTCCTCCTCGTACCCCGATAGGATCAGCGTCGCTGGCCCGATCGCCTGGACCTTGACCGTGGAAAACCTATGGCGCTTGAACGCCCGGAGCGTGGAGAGCTGCCCGGGGTTCTTGATGTAGGACAGCATCGCGTCCCCCAGGAGCGGGAGCTCGGGGAGGAAGGGAATCTCGTGGCGAAGGCTGTACTCCACCGCCTCCTCGACGTCGGTCAGGGGGAGGGAGCCGATCTGGGTGACCCGCTTTGCGGCGCGCGCGTAGTGAAACACGTCCCCAGTTTACTCCCTTCCTCCCGGCGCATAGTGTCCCGTCTTTGAGTCTGGGCTTCATGGTAGCTTCCCGTATGGATTTCCGCAAAGCCCCGCGGCCGGCGCTCTTTTGGCCGCTCATTTGGAGAGCTGAGGACACGAACCTCAAGTCCTGGGCCAACGCCTCCCGGTCCTTCTTCCGCGCTCCGTTCAGGGCCTCCCGGACCGCGGGCAGGAGGAGAAGCTCCCAGTCCGCGTAGAGGAAGATCTTGCGAATCGCTGCCTCCAAACGGGGAAGGTCATCGGTCACAAGGACCCGCACCCGGCTCACGACGTTCAAGTTCAAGGTGGTCCTGGAGGCGCTGCGTGCTGAGGGCCGGGGGGCAGAAGCCGAGGTAGCGCGGACGTACGGAATCCACCCGGTGACCCTGTGCACCTGGAAGCGCGAGTGTCTCCAGCGGGGGCCGGAGGTGTTCGGGGGCAAGGAGGAGGTCCAGGCCTACGAGAAGAGGATCGCGAACCTGGAGCTGGTGGTGGGGCCGAAGGAAGTCGAGAGCGCGCTCCTGATCCGGGATCAGGCGCGGGTGTCCTACGCCGAGGGGGAAGCGCGGGACAACCCGTGGATCGGGTCCCGCTGGGTCCACTTCAAGGTGGAGAACGGTTCACTCCTCTCCGAGGCGTGGACGCTGGAGGAGCTGGAGCGGGTGATCGAACGGCAGATGAGGTACTACGCAGCGGAGGAACTACAGGGTGGGCTACCGGTCGCCTGTGGAGCACCTTCGCGAGCAGGGGATCCATCCGCGGGCGTTAGGCGAAACCGACCCTCCAAGCGGTTCCGTCTCAGGCGCGCAGGTCCCTCTCCCTGGTCCTCGTAACGTGCCCGCGCGGTACAACCTCTGTAATGGGCCAAGAGATCGTTACCACCCCGGAGGGCCCAGTCGGCGCTGACCCGATCCAGCACCAGGGGCGGGAACAAGGCGAACTCCTCGGGTAGATCGTACCCCAGTTCCCGAAGCTTGCAGAACGGAGGCTTCGCGTCCATCCCCTCCCCGTAGTGCGGTCGCTCCAGGTTGTAGTAGTACACCCACCCCGCCGCCTTCTTCAGCAACCCCTCTTCGGTGTGCACCTTGGCCAGAAACGGAAGGTAGAACTCTTCGTCATCTGTCCGGTGGGACCGCTCCACCCGGCCGTTGTGCTCCTTCCTCCCCAGCGGGATCCGCGCCAGCCTCGCCCCCAGAGGGGCATAGTGTCTCTCCTGAAGCCGGTGGAGCTTCTCAGGGTTGCTCCCCCCGAACTCCTCCCCCCAGTCCGTCTGCCAGGCGACCTCTCCCTCGATTCCGTGCCCCCTCAGCCACAACATCACCATGCTCATGAAGCATAGCCCGTTGGTGAGGCTCACCTCGTGGCTCCAGGCCAAGAACCGCAGCCTCGTCCGCCCCTCGAGGAACGTCCACTGATACCGGGGAAGCTTCCGCTTGGCCAGGTGATCCCAAAGCTTGGTTCCCAGCGTCCCTTTGTCGAGGATGTCCTTCACGTCCACTTGGGCCAGGGTGAACGGCCGCTCCTCCTCCCACGCGGGAGTGCGCAGGGTAGAACGTCTTCCGCTTGGTCTTGCGGCCGTGGAACCCGTTCCGGCGGAGGATGTGGCGGATCGTGTGCGGAGAGAGGGCGAGCCCCTTCTCCCGCCACAGGTACCAGGCGAGCCGCTTGCGGCCGTAGCCAGTGGCCTTCTTGGCCTCCAGAACCAGGGCCTCAATCTCGGATCCGGTCTGGGCGGGACAACGATGGGGACGACGAGACCGGTCACCCAGCCCCTTCGCTCCATCGTCGTGGTACCGCTCGACCCACTTCCGGACGACGTTCCGCGAGGTGTGCCACCGCCGGGCGGTCTCGGCGATGCTCCCCGTCTCCATGTACGTCTCGACCAGCCTCATCCTTGCCGCCTCCCGGTTCATCGCATACGCTTCTCTGTAGGCAAGATCCACCGCCGGTGCTCCTCCTTTCCTTGTCGCCAGGCTCTCTTAGGAGGAGCACCGCCTTCTTTCAACCAACCCGTCACCAACGCCTCTGCCTGGTAACGATCTCCTGGCGCACCAAGACCTCCTCGCGTGATGCCTCAGAAGTGACGGTTACCGAAAGCGGTAACGATGCCTCACAACGGATGTTACCCAGGTAGCCTCCCCAGCGCCCGCAGGTTCTGGTCGATCCGCCGTCGCAGGAGGACCGGGTTCAGCTCCAAGTACTCCGCTCTCAGCTCCTCCTTCGAGCCCTCAGGAACATCAGGGGACGCTTCTACCCGCCGGAACGGGGTCCGAGCTACATCGTAGCGCTTCCGCACCTTGCTCCCCTCCCGCTCTTTCGCCACCAGTTTCCGCACCGGCTGGAAAAAGTTCACGTACCGCCGCCAGTCCGCGTAGATCGCCTCCAGCAGGGCCCACGCTTCCCTCGACTCGTACCGTCGGTACCCCACAAGCTGGCGCACGACACACCAGTTCTTCTGCTCCACGTGGGCCTGGTCGTTCTTCTTGTACGGACGAGAGCGAGTGAACTCGATCTTCTCGTCTGTGCAGTACCGGTAGAGATGAGCGTTGAGGAACGCCGAGTCGTTGTCGGAGTCGATCCCCCGCAGTGGGAACGGAAGACGCTTCCGCATCCGGTCGATTACTTTCGTCACCGCCTCCTGGCTGCGGTTGTGCACGGCTGCTAGTTCGCACCACGCGGTAGCGACATCCACGGCGTTCAGGGTGTGGAGGTACTCCCCCGCTACGCTCTCCCCACAGTGGGCCACGAGGTCCATCTCAACGTACCCAGGTCGCGCGTCGTCCCACTCCCCGAACGTGTGGATGGGGATCGCGTGCTTGAGGAGGATCCCCCGGCTTGGTCGTCGCTCGCCCTCTCCCGCGTCGGCAGCGGTGGGTCGCCAGTAGCCGGTCGATCGTAGCTGGGCTCATCTGGACCAACAGCCGCCGGGTGTCCGGTGGAACCTTGAGTTCCCCCTCCCGCTCCAGCACCGCCACGATCTCAGGAAGGAACAGACTGAGGCGTTTCGAGCAGATCCGTCCGCACACCTCCCACACCTGGAGGAGGGCTGCCTTCACGTCCGGGGTGTACACCCGGGGGCGTCCCCGCCGACTCCACTCCTTGGGTTTCCTTCCGTTCCGTAGAACCCGGATCGCGGCCTTACGGTGGTAACCGGTGAGGGCCACGAATTCGTCCAGGATCCTCGTCTTGTCCTTCCGCCTGGCCCGCAAGTAGCGGGGCCGCAGCGCCCGCACCACCTCCGCCACGCTCGCTTGGGTCATCGGTGCCTCCTCCCTTCGGGTAACCGCACTTCTGAGCAACCATGTTGCTGGTCAAGGGGCGGCGGCCTGAGGCTGCCAGGGGGCGCGGTCTCTGGCCATAGCATTGAGCATGGTGAGGAGTTTGCGCATGCAGGCCACCAGAGCCACTTTGGGTGGCTTGCCTGGGCTCCGCAGGCGCTGGTAGAACGACCGTATTGCGGGGTTACACCGCACAGCCGAGACAGCGCTCATGTACAGCGCCGCACGTACTTCTCGTCGGCCGCCCCACACGGCTCTTCTCCCCCTACCTTGCCCACTGTCGCAGCTGAACGGCGCCACTCCCACCAAAGCGCTGATCTTTTTGCGGTCGAGCCGCCCCAGCTCCGGCAGGTACCCGATCAACGTAGCGCTCACCACCGGACCCACACTGGGCGCGGTTTCCAGCAGTCGCGTCCGTTCCTCCCACTCCAGGGTGGACTTCTGGAGCTCGCGGATCTCCTGGTCAAGGACCTTCACTTCCCCCTCCAGCCACGTGATATGTCTCTCGATCCTGAGGCTGAGCTCAGGTCTCGCCCTCCGCAGCCGGTTCTTGTCCGCGGTCAACATACCCACCAGCTGACGGCGGCGGGCAAGGAGACTTCGCAACTCCTCGTCGTTCTCGTTGAGCAGAGGGCGCGGCTCAGGCTGGAGGGTTTCCGCATACCGCGCGAGCACCGTAGCGTCCATCTTGTCCGTCTTGGCCAGGTGGCCCATCGACCTGGCAAAGTCGCGCACCTGGCGCGGGTTCATCACCGCCACGGGGATATTCGCGCGCTCAAGGGCTCGAACCAGGGGGCGTTCCAGACTCCCGCAAGCCTCAACGACCACCAACGCGACCTCTAGCTCCGCCATCCGCTGGACAAACTCAGCCAGGCCTTCATCCGTGTGCGGAAACCGCCAGCCGAGCCCATCGGGGGATACCGTGGCATCGAACCACCGTAGGCTGAGGTCCACCCCTGCGTACCGCTTGCTCATCACAACCTCCTTGTGGCAGACTCGTGTGGCGGCCCGGCCTTGCCGATGCGGGCTTGGTAGCCCAGTCAACCATCCGGGCTCTCACGAGCGGTGGGACGGGAGGATCCGTGCTCAGAAACGGTCTTCTCGAACCAAGGAACTCTCGGTCTCTCCCGTCCTGCCTGCTCCACCGTCCGTACCCCCAAGATACAAGGAACCGATACCCCGTTCGGTAACATCTTCACTGAGGCAATTCGAGGGGTTGACAGGGTGCCCTGGTAATGCTATACTCCTACGTAACTGCGTAGTTACGTATCAAGGAGCTAATGGGCAACCTGGCATGGATCGAGCGGGAGTTGCGGGCGCTGGCGGACGCGGTCGCTGCCGCGAGAGGCCGCCTCGCGGGCAGAGGAGAAGGAGAGGGCGCGGCCAACATCCTTGCTGCGGCGGCACCCCTGGACACGAGAGACCTGATCGCCCAGGTCGTCAACACTCTGGCGAGAAGAACCGGTGATCAAGAGGGCCTTCAGGTGCTCATCGCGGGGGTGCAGCGTGCAGCAGGCGGTTACACTTCCACGTGGTATGAGCTCTTCTCCGACGAGAAGGTCAGCCCCCTTCTTCACAACGAGAAACTGATCCGGCTACTGGAAACCCTAGCTAGTGTGGAAAGGCTGCGCCTTTGGTGCGTCCTTGCTTCCGGCGCCACCGGTTCCGCTGAAGCCATGGAACGCAGTCAGCTCTCCCCGGGCCAGTTCTACCACCACTTGCGTGCCCTGGAGGGGATTGGGATGGTCCGCAAGAAGGCCCGCGACCAGTACCAAACGACCCTTCACGGCACCGCGTCCCTGTTCACCATCCTCGCCGCTGTGAGTTACATCTTGAGCGAGATCCCCTTTGTCGAGGAAGAAACTCCATGAACGCCCCGATTTGGCGGTTCTTTGCGCGGTTCATCCTTCCCCGGAGCCGACTGGGTGGCGTGGTGCTCTTGTCCATGGTTGTCTCTACCGCGTTGACCTTCCCCATCCCCTTGCTGATCCGGCAGATCATCGACAGGGTGATTCCCGAGCGCCGCCTGGACGAGCTCGTATGGATGGGCTTAGGCTTGGTCCTGCTCGTCATTTTGCAGGCCCTTTTTGCCTATCTGACGCAGTATCTACGGGTGGTGGCCCAGGAAACAGTGCTCGCCGACGTGCAGAGGACACTCGTTGGTCACGTGCTGACCCTCCCCCAGGCCTTCTTCCACGACCGGCCGGTTGGGTACCTGATGGCCCGGATTCGGAGCGACCCCGCAGTGGCCAAGGACTTCTTTCTTGGGTTCCTGAGCATCCTAAACAACGTGCTGTTCCTCGTGATTGGGGGCGCACTCCTGTTCTACCTTGACTGGCGACTGGCCCTCGTTGCGGTGGCGGTTCTCCCGGCACTTGCCCTCGCCTCACGAGGGTTCAACGCCAAGATGCAAGCCCTGTGCAGGGACATTCAGGAAGGGGACGCCCTGGTCTCCCAAGAGCTTGGGGAAGGGTTGACCGGTGCCCTGACCGCGAAACTCCTTGGTCTTGACAGCTGGATTGCAACCAGGGTGGGCCAGGCCCTGGACCGTCTCAAGGAGGCCAACCTGCGTACCAACACGCTCGGGGCCGTGGCCGGAGGCGTGCTCACGTTCATCACGGCGGTTGGGCCGGTGCTGATGGTGGTCTTTGGCGCGTACCAGGTGATCCAGGGCCAGCTCACCCTGGGCACAGTGATGGCGTTCGTGTCCCTGCTCACCTACCTCTATGGCCCCACCCAGAGCATCATCACCACCCGACTGAACCTGCAGCGGGCCACGGTCGCCGCGGAGAGGGTGTTCGAACTACTGGACGAACCACCTGAGCCACGCAGCGGCCCCCCGCTAACCGTGGCCTCAGGCCGGCTTGAGCTACAGGGCGTCTCGTTTGCCTACCCGAACGGAAAAGTGGCCCTCAAGGATGTATCTCTCCGCATTGAGCCGGCGGTGCGGTTGGCGGTGGTGGGGCGCACGGGTTCCGGTAAATCCACGCTACTTTCACTGCTCGTGCGCCTCTTTCCCCCGAGCAGGGGGGCGATCCTGATCGACGGCCAGGATATCTCCCAAGTGTCCCTGGCCTCGCTGCGGCGAGAGGTGGTGCTCGTGACCCAGGACGTGTTCCTGTTCTCTGGGACGGTCCTTGATAATATTCGGTTGGGTAATCCCACGGCATCTGAGGAAGAGGTCAGGCAGGTGGTCAGCGCTCTAGGAGCGCAGGGGTTCATCGCCGAGCTTCCCGATGGCTACGGCACGGTAGTCGGTGAGCGCGGGGTGAAGCTCTCAGGTGGTCAAAGGCAGATGATCGCCTTGGCCCGGGCTGTCCTGCGGCGGCCAACGATCCTTCTCCTCGACGAGGCCACGGCGGCGTTGGACTCGGAGACCGAAGCGGCGGTGTACCGCGCCCTGCCCACGCTTCTGCCGACGACCACGATCGTCATCGCCGCCCACCGGCTCGCCACCATCCGTTCCGCCGATTGGATCGTCGTCCTCAAGGATGGCGAGGTGGTCGAGCAGGGGACCCATGACAGGCTGATCGAGAGGGCCGGGGAATATTGGGAGATCTTCGAGGAACAGGTCCGTGCGGGCCTGGTGGGTGCTCCATCGTGGAGAAGTTCAGGATCTTCTTGAGGGTGAGCACCAGGGCAGGGCCAAAAGAGCAGGGCTGCTCGTGCCCTTGTGGGTGCGAGGCCGGGGAGGGCGCGGGAGCCGGGGAGGGCGGTGGAGCGAGGGAGGAAAGAAGGACGGGACCAATACGGCGGAGGGAGGCCCGCCGACCCCGACGCAGGGCAAAAGGTTGAGCATGCCGTGCGCCCTGTCCCCGGGCCGCAACCCATGAACGGTGGGTGTAGCTGCGGTTGTGCCGGCGGCAAGATCTAACGGGCCGAAACGCCCGAGGCGTCGACCGGGCCTGTGGGAGAAGAGGGTATTGCGCTACCGGCTTTTTGCGGACGTGGTTCACAAGGCGCGTGGGCCGTGGCATCTTTTCTTCCATCCGCAGACGCTCGGGTGGGCGGTCACCGATGAGGCTGGGGCATGGGTGTTGGAGGCCCTGCGCTCCTCAAGGACCGTGGCTCAGGTGGCCCGCAAGATCGCGGCGCAAACAGGGTGCGGCCTCCCCGAGGTGTCGGCGGAAGTTTCCCGCTTCATCAGGTCTGTGACCGGGGCCGGGCTGGCGGAGGTGGTGGGGAGGCCCAGGTCTTGCGCCAATGGGGAACGCCCAAAGGGAGAAGAGGCTCCCCGGCCTGGGTCGCTGTACCTTCATCTCACGGAAAGATGCAATCTGACGTGCGTCTACTGCTATGCTCGCCCTCAGAGGAGTAGGGACTATGGTACAGGAAAGGACCTTCCGTTCGCGGTTGCCAAGCAAGCGCTGGGCGAAGCCAAGGCGCTCGGCGTGAAGACGGTGATCGTCACTGGCGGCGAGCCCCTCCTTCACCCCAGGGCCCTGGACGTGCTCGAAGAGGCCAAAGGACATGGCTTCACCGTGATCCTTCTCACCAACGGGCTCCTCGTTAACAACGAGCTGGCCCGACGGCTGAGCGCTTGCTGCGACCAAGTCACCGTGAGCCTTGATTCGGCATCTTCAGAATTACACGACCTTCATCGGGGTCGAGGCACCCATGCTCGCGTGACCGAAGCGATCGGCCTTCTCAAGGCCGCCGGGGTCCAAGAGGTGGTGGCCGCAGGTGTCGTCACCCGCCACAACCAGCACGAACCCTATGCGGATTTCGCTGGCTACGCCCAAAAGGTGGGGGCAGACCGTGCTTCACGCCAGGTTTACATCCTGCAGGGAGACCGACGGGATGAGGTGTTGTGTCCGGACTTCAAGACCCTGCTCCGTCGGTGGGAACAGGAGCTGGAGGACACAATCGTCCGGGGTCTTGGTACGGTCAAGAGGGACAGCTTGGCCTGGCGTGATCGGTGCGGGGCGGCCCATGGGGTGATCGCCCTGGGCGCGGATGGCGTAGTCTACCCGTGCCAAGGCCTAATGCGTGGGGAATTCGCGGCTGGGAACATCGGGGACGCGTTGCTTGAGGAGATCTACGCGAAGGCTGAGGTCCTGAACCAAGTCCAGGCCATCACCGTTGCGGACATCTCGGCCTGTGTGGACTGCGAGTACAGGTTCATCTGCGGTGGGGGCTGCCGGGCCCTGGCCTACAACGTCCATCGGTCCATAGCCGCCCCCATTCCCCCGGAGTACTGCGCCTTTGCCCGCCTTCTTGCGGAGTGGAAGCTGTGGGCCGCAGCATTGCACGGCCTGGCCTCCCCCTGCTCCACCGGATTGTCCCTCTAGGAGCGCGTGAGCGCAGTGGCTAGACGCCTTTGGGGAAACATGCTACTGTGATTTACGACAAGGCAAGCAGTGGCCGCGAGGTTGACAGGAGAGGAACGAAGGGCGCTTGCAGGCGGGGCTCACTCCCGCACCGGGGACAGGCGAGGAGGGGCACCGCGAAGTGCCACCCTTCCTCCTAGCCGTACCGCACCGGGCCTTCGTACCCGCAGCTCCCGCAGCGCACCTTGACCGGGACTGGCTCGATCTTGAGCTCCGAGCCAGCGAGGGGCGTCCCTTCGCTCAGGATCCGCCACGCCTCGGCGAGGGCCTCCTCAGACAGGATGAGGAGCTCCTCTTTTCGCACGTGAACGGCGGTGATCCGCCCGTCCACCGGGCGTTCCTTCAGGTGCTGGAGCAGGCTCTCCAGGAGGGAGTGGGCGAGGGAGTACTCGTGCATAGGTCCTCTCTAGTTCAAGCCGCTCACCGCAGAGACGCAGAGGACGCGGAGAAAACCTGGTCTGATGACGAAAACAGGAATGTAGGATGAGGCCACTTCGTGGGGCCGGACATCCCCGAACTGCGGTTCCGGGGTCCCTCAGAGGCGGGGTTTGTGTTCGGACCACAATCCCCGAACAGCCTTTCTCTGCGTGCTCCGCGCCTCTGCGGTGAACGGGTTCCGGTCACAGTCCCAGCGCGGCGAGGAGCTCGTCGGTCCCGCGGCCGCTTTTGGCATCGGTGAGGACGACCTTGCCGTGCGGGTTGAGCCGGCGGTAGTCGTCCACGAGGGCCATCGGGTCCACCCCCACGAAGCTTGCCAGATCCACCTTGTTCACGGCCAGGACGTCGGTCTGGGCGAAGATCTTGGGGTGCTTGCGCACCATGTCGTCGCCCTCGGTCACGGAGATGACCACGAAGTCGCTTTCCGTGCCCAAGGGGAAGTCCGCCGGGCACACGAGGTTCCCCACGTTCTCGATGAACAGGACGTCCACGTCCCCCAGGGGGAACTCCTCCAGGGTGTGGCCCACGCGGTGGGCGTCGAGGTGGCAGTCGTCCCCGGTGTTGAGGTTGACGGCGACGAGCCCGGCCGCGACGAACTTCTGGTAGTCGTCGTCGCCGGCCACATCCCCGGCGATCGCCCCGGCTCGCAGGCCCTTCCCCCGCAGCTTCTCCGCGAGCCGGAGGATGAGGAGGGTCTTTCCCGACCCGATCGCCCCCATCACGTTGACCGCCCGCACCCCGCGCTCCTGGAACAGCTTGTAGTTGCGGGAAGCGAGCTCGAGCTGGCGCTTGAACACGTCTTCGGTGCCCACCGTGATGTCGTGCATACGGGCCGATGATACCCCCTCGGCCGGCAGCGCGGGGAGGGGAGGCCAAACTCGATCCGGTCTGCACCTTTCCTGCGCGGTCACGCCGTGATGCCTCAGAAGTGACGGTTACCGAAAGCGGTAACGATGCCTCACAACGGATGTTACCCAGGTAGCCTCCCCAGCGCTCGCAGGCGCCCCTTCCTTCGACCTCACGAGCCCCAGCTAGTTCGAGAGGGAGATCACGTAGGGCATGGCGGCCGCAGGAGGATGAGGATCCCACTTGATGACGAGAACGAAGAACAGGCTCCCCGGGACCGGGGCGTTCCCCCACTGGGTGAACGGCTGGTAGAGCTGGGGCCGGTCGACGGACACGGAGATCCCTCCGGCGAGGGGCGACCACGCCATGGCGGTGTTCCAGAAGTTGGGAACCGGCACCACCCACAGCCAGACGAACGCCGTGGGGCGATCGTAGGTCACGGAAACGCGCAGCGACCCGGTGGTGCTCACCCATATCGCCGTGGCCGCGTATCCGCCCGGCCATGCACCGATGAGCATGGGGTCCGCAGCGTCCCCCAGTTTGGGCTTCGCCTCAGACCCTTGGACGTCCACGGCTGCTCCCGCCCCCTGGAGGGCGGAGAGGAGCTGGGCGGGGGCCATCCCCGGACTGATCGGGGGCCGGGGCATCCCGGCGGGGAACTCGATCTCCGGTTTGGTGGGGGTGGGGGTCGGGGTCGGCGTGGGAACGGCGGTCGAGGTCGCGGAGATCGTCCCGCAGGGGTACTTCACCGTCTGCCCAACGGGCACGGTGACCTCGAACGGCCGTCCCGCCGCACCTCCCCGCACCACGGCCGAGGTCGGGGGGAGGGAAAGCTCGGCCGAGACGGTGTAGGTCTGGCCAATCCTCACCAGGACCTGCAGGAACTGGAAACCGATGACCTGGCCGTCCCGCAACCAGACGATCTGGGACAGGGTGACGCCGGGAGCACAGTTTTCGTTCCCGACGGTCACCGATGCCGGGACGGGGTGTTGGGCGGCTCCGGGGATCAGAACCACCGCCAGGGCCAGGACAAGAACGATCGTACGCGCGGCACGCATGGTCCACCTCCGCCTACAACAGATGATATTAAGTAGTATTTTACTCGCCTGTCAAGCCCCCGATCTTGGTGCGCCAGGAGATCGTTACCAGGCAGAGGCGTTGGTGACGGGTTGGTTGAAAGAAGGCGGTGCTCCTCCTAAGAGAGCTTAGCGACAGGTAAAGAAGGAGCACTAGCAGGGGATCTTACCTGGGAGGGAAGCGCCGGCCATGAACCGGGAGGCAAGAAGGCACACCTCTTGGAGACGTACCTCTCAAACGGGGAGCATCGCCGAGACCGCCCGGCGGCCGCACACCTCGCGGGACTTTGGCCGAAAGTGGGTCCAGCGGTACTACCGCGACAATGGGGTGAAGGGACTGAGAGTGACCGGTCGCGCCGGCCCCACCGCTCTCCCGCCCAAACCCTAGTTCTGGAGGCCAAGAAGGCCACCGGCTACGGCCGGAAGAGGCTAGCCTGGTACCTGTGGCGGGAGAGGGGGCTCGCCCTCTTTCCGCACACGATCCGCCACATCCTCCGCCGGAACGGGTTCAGAGGGCGCAAGGCAAAGCGGGAGGCGTTCGGCCCTGCCCACGGGGCGTGAGAGAAGCGTCCGCACTCACTTCGGGAAGGGGATGGACGGGAAGCCCCCGTTTCAGGCACCCCAAGATCTAGGCTACGTGCTGCCCTTAAATTCGCGGCCTTTACACCATTGGTGGTAACGGGCCGGGTGTCGACCAGGCCATGAGGGGTGGCTACAATCTCTTGGCCCACTACACCCTCAAGGGCTACTTAGCCCGATTGTTAAACTCAGCCACAGATTGCACCTTCAACATCATCTCCTGCACCTTTTGGCGCGCACTGCCTCTAGAAAAGAACGTGGTAGTGCCTCAAGAAGTGTGTCCGCAGGGGAGCACCGTGGCCTTCCGGCAAAACGAGGACTGCAAAGGAAGGCCCCTATAGCGGACAAAACCCGCAAAGAGATCGTAAAGGAAGCCGAAGAGCGGGTCCAGGCCATGATCAAAACCTTCTTGCGACGCTCATGAGGGAAGAACGGGGGCTCTCCTTGGGAGCACCCCACCAAGGCCACCGCGTACTACACCCGTGATCTCCTCGCCCTCGCCGGTCCCGTGGAGGGCCTCCGCGTTCCTCGGGTGCGGGGGGCCCCGGACGGGGCTCGGAAGAAGGACCGGGAGGCGTTGGCCGAGGACCTGAGGTGCGTGTCCTCAGCTCTCCAAATGCGCGGCCAAAAGGGCGCGAGCTTTGGGGCTTTGCGGAAATCCGGACAGGAAACGACCATGAAGCCCAGACAAAACAGACGGGACCCTATGACCAGCTAGGAAGGGGTTTCGCCAAGAGCCCGAGCGGTCTTGCCGCCCTTGGGCCACCGATTGGCCAAAAAGCAGGCTTAGGCCTAGAATGAAACGAAGGGAGGTCCATGGACCGTGAACGGAGGTGGCATGTGCGTTCCTCCACTTTCGGCGGGATGTTCTGGTTTGCCGGATGGCTTTTCACTTTGGCCTACGCGCAACTCCTTTGGTGGCAGGCCATCCTAGCCCTGGTCATCTGGCCCTATTACCTTGGGATGCGCCTTCGCTGAGCCAAGGAGAACAGAGGCTTCGGACTAAACTTACGGGAACATTTTCCAAAGCTCGCGTTCTACCTCCGGGGTAAGATCGGTAACCATGGGGTGGCGCCGGTACATCACCACGTCTTTGGTTCGTAGGACAAGATCGTAGCCCTGCTCCTCGCCAAATCGCTGGGCGGCTTCTAGGATCTTCATCGCCGCGATCTGCGTAAGCACCTGGTCCACCGCTTGCAAGCCAGCCTGGAGCTCCTGGAGTTCCTGGAGAAAGGCGATGTAGTTTAAGACCACGACCTGAGCTGCTCTCACCAACTCCCGAACTCTTTCCACATGCGGCACAAGCTCCTGCCGCAGGGCTTCTAGTTCCCCATGAACGCCAGCGAAGGCCGGGGAGGCCCACATCTTCTCCAACATGGACAGGTTCACTTGGGCCTGGGCCAGGAGGTATTCGGCCTGAAGCCGGGCCAGCCATTGCTGGTAAGGATCGCCCTTCACCTCGCCCTCGGCGTAGCGACGCTGGAGCTCCGCGATTTCCTCCGCCTTAGCTTGCAGGGCGCGGCGTTCCTCGGCCACCTGAGGCAGGAACACCCGTAAGAACAAGCCCTCTGCATCGACCACGGCGATCCTGGGGCTTGCCTCCGCAGCCTTGATGGCGGCCGGCATTTCCCGAAGGGCCCGCTCCACCCGCTGCAGGCGAAGTTCCACGTCGCTTATGGGCGTGGCCGCAAGCACGCTGCGGATCTCCTGAAGCTCACGGCGGAGCTCCCCAAGGGCCTCGGAAGTGGTGCGCCACCCTGTCTCGCTGGCCTCTAATCGCTTCGTCACCCCCGCCAGAGTCGACTCCATCTGAGCAACTCTCGCCTCCGCGCTCTTCACAGAGGCCGATATTCCCTTGAGGTCGCTTTGCACAGCGCTGAGGTCTGTACGCGTGGCCTCGACACGGCTGGAGAGCGTGCGCAGGTCGTTGGCACGTATCCCCTGGATCGCGGTGAGTAGCTCCTCCCGCACATCGGTGAGGCGACTCTGCGCGTTGCGCGCGCTGATCAGCCCAGCTAAACCCAAAATTAAACCGAGCGCCCCTAGAAAGAAAACGAGGATAAACCCGCGTTTGGTCATGTTCCCTCCGCTTGCCTATTCTACCCGACCTGGGGCCTCAAAGGGGCAAGAGCGGATACGATTCCTGGGCTACGCCATGGATGCCTTGGGCATTGATGTGGGCGGAACGTTCACGGATTTCGTGGCCACGGTGGCGGGACAGCTCCAGACCTGGAAGGTCGCCACCGCCCATCCCCCCCTCCAGAGCATCCTGTTGGGGCTGCGGAGGCTTCCGCGGGGCCGTCTCACGCGCCTCGTCTACGGAACCACCGTGGCCACGAACGCCTTGCTGGAGGGGAAATGGGCAAGGACAGCGCTCCTCACCACCCAGGGCTTCCGGGATCTCCTGGAGATCGGGCGACAAAATAGACCGGATTTGTATGACCTTTTCTGCGAGCGCCCGGAACCCCTCGTCTCAAGACGGTGGCGCTTGGAGGTGCCGGAACGAGTCGATGCGGAGGGCCGGGTCCTTATCCCCCTGGACGAGGGGGCCGTGCGCAAAGTTGCGAGGAAATTGAAGGGGGCAGTGGAGGCCGTGGCTGTGGTTTTTCTCTTTTCTTTTCTCAACCCCGCCCATGAACAGCGGGTCCGGGAGATCCTCTGGGCGGAGGGTCTGACGGTGCCCATCACCCTCTCCTGCGAGGTCCTCCCCGAATTTCGGGAGTACGAGAGGACTTCCACCACCGTCCTCACCGCGGCCCTGCGGCCCGTGGTGGAAAACCATCTTTTGGAGCTGGAAAAGACGTGGTCCGAGGAAAAGGTGGTGCCGAGGCTTTGGATCATGCAATCGAACGGCGGGGTGGCCAGTCCGCAGGAGGCAGGCCGAAAAGCCGCGACCCTTCTTCTTTCTGGACCAGCGGGTGGAGTGATGGGAGCCCGGTTCGTCGCGGAAAGGGCCGGCCTCCAAAATCTCATCACCCTCGATATGGGTGGGACCAGCACGGACGTGTGCCTGATCCGAGCTGGGGAAATCCCCTACACCTCGGAGAAGCTGGTGGCCGGAAGACCTGTGCGGTTGCCCATGGTGGACGTGCACACGGTGGGCGCCGGCGGCGGAAGCATCGCGTGGTTGGACGAAACGGGTTGGCTCCGGGTGGGGCCCCAGAGCGCGGGGGCCAGGCCCGGCCCGGCTTGTTACAACCGGGGCGGAAAGGACCCCACCGTCACCGATGCCCACCTCTGCCTGGGCCGCTTCCACCCGGAACGTCCCATCGGCGGTCTTCCCCCGCTGTCCCTGAGAAAAGCCCAGGCTGCCGTGCAGGGCCTGGGGCAAAAACTTGGCCTAAGCCTGGAGACAATGGCCTTGGGCATCCTGGAAGTGGCTGAAGCCCACATGGAGGGAGCGATTCGCGTGATCTCAGTGGAACGGGGTTACGATCCCCGGGAATTCGTGCTCGTTGCCTTCGGTGGCGCCGGGCCCCTCCACGCCGCCTCCCTGGCCCGCAAACTCGAGATCCCTAAAGTTTTCGTGCCCGCCCAGGCCGGAGTCCTCTCCGCCCTGGGGCTCGTCGTCACGGACATCGTGCACACTTACGTGCGCTCCGTGCTCGCGCCGCTGCGGGACGTGTCGGTGACGAGAATCAATGCGGTCCTGCACGAGCTGAAAAGGGAAGCGGAGGCCACCCTCCGGGAAGAAAGCCTGGGTGGGGACCGCTGTGAATTCCTGTTCTCCGCCGATCTTCGGTACCTTGGGCAGGGATTTGAGCTCCCTGTCGCCATTCCCGCCCCACCCTGGGAGGAGGGCTCGATTTTCGAAATAACCCGGAGATTCCACGAGCTCCACAGGCAACGCTATGGTTTTGCTCACCTCGCCGCCGAGGTGGAACTTGTCTCCTTGCGCCTCACCGCCGTGGGAAACACGGAAAAGCCGGAGCTCCCCAAGATCCCCCAGGGACGCGAATTTTCCAAAGCCCGGCGCGAGGAGCGCCGCGCCTTTTTCGAGGGGGAAGGCTGGCGGAGAACACCGGTGTACTGGTGGCCGGCTCTGCCCGCTGGCGCGGAGATCCGCGGCCCGGCCAGCGTGGAGGGCCCGGAATCCACGGCCCTCATCCCCCCAGGGGCCCGGGCCCACGTGGACCCCTTTGGCCATCTTTTCCTGGAGGTCTGAATGGACCCCATAACCCTCGCTGTCCTCGCCCATGCCCTGAAGGGGGTGGCCGAGGAGATGAGCGCCGCCCTCGTGCGCACCGCCTATTCCCCGAACATCAAGGAAAGGCGGGACTGTTCCTGCGCGATCTTCGACCCCCAAGGCGGCATGGTGGCCCAGGCCGAGAACATCCCCGTGCACCTTGGGGCCATGCCGTTCTCCGTCCAAGCCGCGCTCCAGGGGAGGCAGGGCTGGGATCCTGGGGATATCGTGGTCCTCAACGATCCCTATCGGGGCGGCGCCCACCTTCCGGACATCACCTTTGTGGCCCCGGTCTTTCTGGAAACGGAGCTTTTGGGGTTCGTGGCCAACCGCGCCCATCACGCCGACGTGGGCGGAATGGTCCCGGGAAGCCTCCCCCCGCGGGCCAGGGAGATCTTCCAGGAGGGGGTGCGCATCCCGCCGGTGAAACTGTGGCGCAAGGGTCAGCCGGACCAGGATCTTTGGCACTTCCTTTTGGCCAACGTGCGCACGCCCTGGGAGAGAGAGGGCGATCTTTTGGCCCAGAAGGCCGCGGTGGAGATCGGCCTTCGCCGGCTTGCGGCGCTCGCGAACCGGTGGGGAAAAGACCGGCTCCTTTCCGTGTTCGAGACGCTGCAGCGGCAGGGCGAGGAGCGGATGCGCCGGGCCATTGGCCGTGTGCCCAAAGGCCACTACGAGTTCACGGACTTCCTAGACGAAGGGATACAGGTGCGGGTGCGCGTGGTCGTGGGCGAGGGCGAGGTCACCGTGGATTTCTCGGGGAGTTCAGAACAGGTGGAGCTTCCGGTGAACGCCCCCTTGGCCGTCACGGCTTCAGCGGTGTACTACGCGTTCCGAGCACTGCTCGACCCGGGGATCCCACCGAACGCGGGGGTTTGGCGTCCCATACGCATCGTGGCGCCGGAAGGCACGGTGGTGAACGCCCGGCCGCCGGCGCCGGTGGGCGGAGGAAACCTCGAGCTTTCCCAGCGCATCGTGGACGCGATCTTTGGCGCCCTGGCCCAGGTTCTGCCGGACCGGGTCCCCGCCGCCTCTCAGGGGACGATGAACAACGTGGTCATTGGCGGGATAGATCCCCGCTCCGGAAAACCCTACACCTTCTACGAGACGATCGGCGGCGGGATGGGCGGTCGGCGCGGCAAGCCTGGCCTGAACGGGATTCACACCCACATGACCAACACCCTGAACACCCCGGTGGAGGCTTTGGAGATCGCCTATCCCCTGCGGGTGGAGCGGTACGAACTGCGGGATGGCTCAGGGGGGGCCGGCCAATTCCCGGGCGGGAAGGGCATCCGCCGGGACATCCGGGTCCTGGGACACCGGGCGGTGGTCTCCTTGCTTGGGGACCGCCGGAAAAACCGCCCCTGGGGCCTCTTCGGCGGCGCGCCAGGAGCTCCGGGCGCCGATTTTCTCCTGATGGGAAGGAAGAGCACCCGGCTTCCCGGAAAAGGCGTGGTGGAGGTCCCGCCCGCTGGTCTCATCTCCATCCGGACCCCAGGCGGCGGGGGCTACGGTCGACCTGGTCCTTCGCCCAATCCTTAAACTTTCTCTTCGCCGAGAGCTCCGTGAGCTGTTCCACGCAAGATGGTCCCGCGTAAGAAACCTCAAGAACCTGGCGCAGACTGCGCTTCACCTGCATCTCCCTTGACCAAATCCGACGTGAACCTACCCCCAGCAGGGGCAGCAGGAACCAAAGCCCACCGGCCCCTCCACCTTGAGGAGGATCGTCTCGGGGGCAAAGCGGTGGTCGGCAGGGCCGCATCCCGGGAAAGCTCCCGGTCAGGCGCGATCAAGACGGCGGGGGGCTCCCCGCAAAAAAACGACCTCTTTGCGGGAAGGCCCCAAAAAGCCGCCCAGGATCAGAACGCCAAGCGTGACCCAACCGTTTCTCGAAACGTTGCCCAGGCACCACCCCGAAACGCCCGTGACTATCAGGGCTCGGCGCTAAATCTGTGAAGATCCTATAATTTCAGGATGAGCGGAGACGTGCGGGAGCTCTTGAGTTCGGCCTTCCGTGGCCTTCCCTTTGGTCCCACCACGATCCGCGCGGTGACCACCCCGCAGGGAGAATGTTTGGTCCTGGAGAGCTTTGTTCCCCTTCCCTTCCAGCCTCCTGGGGAGGAGGAAAGCCGGGCCCGGCTCCTTTCGGCTCTGGGGCTTGTCCACGGGATAGGACCCTTCCGCGAGATGCTGCTACGGAAGCGGGGGTATTCCACCCTCTTGGATCTCGCCGTTCATCCACGGTTTGGCCGGGAGGCTGCTTTCTGGAGCGAGGTTATAAATCGCAAGGAGCTCTTCACCCTGTACCAGGGCCTTTGCCGTTGGTATTCGCCCTCCCATCCGTTGGTCCTGGCCCTGGTGGGCCTCGCTTTCCCCGACCACCTGGTGTTCATCGACCTTGAGTCCCTTGGCCTTTCGACCCTGCCCATCTTCCTCATCGCCGTGGGAAAGGCCGAGGGCACCGCGGGGGTTATTCGGATCAGACAATTCTTGGCCCGAAACTTGGCGGAAGAGGCGGTCATCCTCGCTGAGGCCTTGGAGGAAATCCCGGGGGATCCCGTGGTCGCCAGCTACAACGGCAAGGCTCACGATTGGCGCCAGTGGCGGGCCAGGCTCGCTTACTATGAGCTCCCGGATCTTCCGCAAGCCGCCCACTTGGACTTCCTCTTTTTTGCGCGGCGCCTCTGGCGCGCGGCGGTCGGGGATTGTTCCTTAACAAAGGTGGAGAGGGCCATCCTTGGCCGAGTGCGCCCCTTGGACATCCCCAGCGAGGAGGTGCCCCTCTACTACCACGCCTTCCTCAAAAGCGGGAACCCCCAGTTCCTCTGGCCCATCCTCGCCCACAATCGCGAGGACGTGGTGAGCCTTGTGGCCCTTTTGGGAAAGCTCTTGGACAGCCATGCGTGAACTCCTGGAGCGGCTGGAGCGGAAGAAGTGGTACCGGGGGCAAGTGGTGGCGGTGGTGGAGGTGCCGCCCAAGCCCGGTCGGTACGCGGAACCTCCCCCTGCTCTCCCGAGCCCGGCCAAAGCCTGGCTGGAATCCCAAGGCTTTCGCCTCTTTTCCCATCAGCGAGAGGCCATGGAGAAGATCCTGGCTCACGAGGACGTGATCCTGGCCACCGGCCCCTCCTCCGGAAAAACTTTGGCCATCGCGCTTCCCATCCTTTCCCAGCTGGGCCAGGATCCCCGGGCCACCGCGCTCCTCCTTTATCCCATGAAGGCCTTGGCTCAGGATCAGCTTCGCAAGTGGCGCGAGCTGGCCGAATCCTTGGGGATCAGGGCCCCCGAAATTTACGATGGGGATACCCCGGCCCACCTGCGCCAGCGGATCCGCACGCAAAGCCGTCTCCTCCTCACCAACCCCTATGCCCTGCATCAGTACCTGGAATGGCATCACCTCTGGGCTCCTTTCCTCTCGAACCTGCGCTACGTGATGGTGGATGAGGCCCACTGGTACTCGGGCGCCTTCGGCTCCGGGGTGGCCCTCCTCCTTTGGCGCCTGCAGCGGATCCTCAGGCGGTATGGGGCTCAGCCCGTGTTTGCCCTGGCCTCGGCCACCGCCGGGGAGCCCCGGGCCTTGGCGGAGAAGCTCTTGGGCCGAAGGGTTTGCCCCGTGGCGGAGGACGGCGCGCCCCAGGGACGCCGGACCTGGTGGTTTTGGGATCCCCACCGCGACCCGCGATCCTCTTTCCCTCAGGTCTTGGATCTCTGTCGGTTTTTCCTAGGGGAAGGGCTACACACGTTGGTGTTCGTCCCTTCCCGGAGGATGAGCGAAGCCCTGAGCGCAGCCCTGCGGGAAAGCGCGCCCGAACACGCAGAGCAAATCGCGGCTTATCGGGCCGGGTTTCTTCCCGAGGAAAGGAGGGCGGTGGAGGAGGGGCTTCGCCAGGGCGTGCTTCGGCTGGTCGTGTCCACCTGCGCCCTGGAGCTTGGGGTGGACATCGGGGGGCTGGATGTGGTGGTGCTCTGCGGTTATCCCGGGTCTCTCTCCTCGGCGCGACAGATGAGCGGGCGCGCCGGTCGGGCTGGCCGGGAGGCTTTGGTCGTGTACATCCCTGAGGAGGACCCGTTGGATCAGTTCTTCCTGACCCACCCGGAGGAGCTCGTGTTCGGGCCCATCGAGACTCCCCCCCTTAATCCCCGACATCGCGCGCTTCTTTTGCGCCATGTTCTCTGCGCGGCTGCGGAAATACCCGTGCGCGACGAGGAACTGGCGGAACGGGGGCTTGGGGCGGGGGATCTCGCGGAACATCGGGAGGCCGGCCTTTTGGCCAAAACCCCCGCAGGCTGGATCTATTCGGGATTGGCACGTCCCGCGGAGAGGGTCGCCCTCGATGCCTTGTCAGCTCGCCAGGTTCTCCTCCGGGTGGAGGGGAAGGTTCTCGAGGTTTGGGACGAGATCCGCGCGCGAAGGGAGGCCTTCCCGGGCGCCATCTTCCTTCACCAGGGAGAGGCCTTCCGCGTGCGCGCCCTCGACCTCGCCGCCGGGACGGCTGAGCTCGAGCGGTACCCAGGCGAATATGCGACCAAAGCGATGACTCGGGAGTTCGTCCGCATCCTCGCCCGGGAGAACGCCGCACCGGGGCGAGGGTGGGGACGGGTGCGGGTGCGGGAGGAGATCGTGGGATACCAGGTCCTCGAGCGGGGGCGCGTGGTGGCCACAGAGCCCTTGAAGCTGCCGCCCTTGGAGTACGAAACGGAGGGCGTCTGGCTCCTTTGGGAGGACGGGCCCTCCGCGGGCGCTCTGCACGGGGCGGAGCACGCTTTGGTGGCCCTGGTCCCTCTTTTGGTGGGTTGCGCCACCGGGGATGTGGGCGGGGTTTCCTCCCCCTGGCATCCCGACACCCACCGGCCCACGATCTTGGTTTACGACGGTTTCCCCGGCGGAATCGGGATCGCCCAGTCCCTCTTCCTCAGGGCTGCCGAATGGGCCGCGCGCACGGTGCAGCTCCTGCGCTCCTGCCCATGTCAAGGGGGATGTCCGCGGTGCGTGTTGTCCCCGCGCTGCGGAAGCGGCAACCAACCCATGGACAAGGCCGGAGCTCGGGGAATCCTCGAGGCGTGGAGGGAAAGGCATGGGGCTTTGGGTTAGGAAGGGCCGGCGGCGGTGGGAGCGGATCCGGGGGCTGCCCATTTATCGGCCTCCGGTCTTCTTGCGGCTCAGCCCCTCCCCCAGGGAGCCGGCCTGGCGGCTTTCCTGGACGACCGGCCCGGATTTCGGGGCCGACGCCCTCCCCGAGCTTCTCGACGCCCTTCTCCAGGCCGCAAGCGTCCCGCCTGGTGGACCGGGACTGCGGCGGATTTCCGGTTCCCACTGGGAGCCTGTGGAGGGCATCTCCCCCTTTTCTCCCCAAGCCGTGCGGCCCCCGGGCCTTCGCCTCCAGAAGGTCGAGGTGGACCCCCCACGGTGGCTCCTCACCCTGTCTCTGGCCCAAAGCAAAGGAGGGCTTTTTGTTCTCCACGAGGAAAAATATCTGGGAGGGTGGTGGGCCTCCCTCCTGGCCCTGAAGAGGGCTTGTCAAGGCGAGGGAGGCCCACCCGCGGGCCCTTGCTAGTTACATTTGCCGAAGCAAATGCTGATCTGGAAATACCACTTGCCGTCGGGGCCCAAACACCAGCACCAACCGGGCTTTGGGCAGGTCCCGATCACCACCTGCCAGGAACCTGTGGCCGGATCGTAGTACCAGCACATGCCCGGGCAGATCCCGAAGCATGGGGGACATGGTCCGATCCAGCAGGGCGGGCAGGGGTAGGTGACAGGCGCGGGCAGGATCTGGAAGGAAGTCCAAGCCGTGGCGCAGCACCGGCAGCTCGGCTGGGGGAGGAGCCCGAGAACTTGGGCCCGCCCGGATTGGGGATCAGGACCCAAAAGGGGGTATGGGTTTGTCTCCGTGCCCGAGGGCACAGGAAGAGGCTGCAAACAGGCTACAGCTTGAAGTTTTTCCGTGCCGCTCGGCGGCGTCACCCGAAACACATAGTTTCTGTCCGGGAAAACATGAATGCCGGCGGACTTCCGGGGGTTCGGGGAATAGTAGTTCGGGAAGAGCAAGCGAATATGGCCGGTCGGTTCAATGTCGAACACGTAAAGGTAAGCCGGCTGGGATAGGTACACGAAAAACCGGGCGGTTTCGCCCACGTAATACTGGGGCTTTTCCGTCCAAATGGCCACGGACAAGCCGGGGACCGGCTCCGGCACGAGCCCCAGGGGCGAGGGCCCCGGTTGCCCAAAGGCCCCGATTCCCAGACACCCGAAAACAACACAGGCAAGAAACGTCCTCATGGACACCACCTCGCTTTAATTACACCGTTCCCTCGGCCCAGGTTCCCGGGCTCTCCCCCGGCCCTCTTGCCCGGCATCGCTGTTTTGTGTCGCAGGGCGCCTTAAGTAGAATGGACTCGGACCACCGTAGCTTGGCCGGTGATCCGAATAACGGTCGGCTGACCCAAGAAGAGGCTCGGCGTGAGGATTGCGGAAAAACGGATGCTGGAGTGGTGGGAGGCCCCTGGGGTCGAGGGCCGCGAGACCTTCGATGAGGAAATCCTGTTTTTGAACAGCCTCGCGGAAACCCTGGATCTTCCCCGCTGGGCCGTGGCCGTGCGGGATCTCTTCCCCCGCTGGGGGTTTGAGCCCTGCGCGCATCGGTTCTTCGACGGATTGGAACAAGTGCTGGCCATGATCGGCACAGGACGTCCTGGGCCGCGGCTGGGCAGTTGCGGGGATATCCCGCTTTCCGTCCATCTCCGCTTGCTCGCATGGGGTCAGGATTTTCTGGCCTGGGCCGCGGGGAAAGAGGGGGGACATGTGGAAAAGTTCCTGAGAAGAAGGAGCCCGGCCCGCGAGGAGGCCGCGCGCGCAGTGGGAGAGGTCCTGAGCGCGGTCGGCCACGGATGGGTGGCCACCGACGCCGTTCTGGAGGCCTGGGCGGACCAAGCGCACTTCCACCTCACCCAGGGGCTGGTCGATGAAGAGGAAGGGCCTTTGCCCCAGCTCCTCCGCCACGCCTGTGGCTATAACCTTTGGGTCAACCTGGAGCGCCTGGCGGCGGGGATCGACGAGGAAAAGGTCCCAAAAGTTTTGGTCTGTCGGGAAGCGCTGAGCGAGCTTCCCCACCTTGCGCCGGAGAGGATGACTCAACTTTGGTTAGTCCTGGATGCCCTTTCGCGTTGGCTGAAGCGCCGATCTCCGCGAGACGGAGCTCAAGCCCACGTTTATGCTCTCCTGGGCCCGCAGGATCCGGTTCGAGAATGGCTGGTGGCCTCCCTCTGTAAGACCCTAAAGCTTTGGCAGGCTTACCTCGATGCGCTTCAGGGGCGAAAGCATCGTCTGCCCTCCCTCATTTAGGTTGGCAAGGAGCACGGGCCTGGATAACCTTCGGCGACCATGCACAACTTGATCCTGGTGAACCATCCTCTGATCCAGGCCAAGCTCACTAAACTTCGGGATAAGCACACGGATCGGCTGCAGTTCCGGGAAATCCTGGAGGAACTCACCGCCCTCATGGTCTACGAGATCACGCGCGACTTTCCGGTGCGGCCGGTAGAAGTGGAAACGCCTTTTGAGCGAACCCAAGGGGTGGAGCTGGCCCGGCCGGTGGTGCTGGTGCCCATTCTCCGCGCGGGGATCGTCATGCTGGATGGGGTGCTTTCCCTCATCCCCAGCGCCCGGGTGGGACACATCGGGATTTACCGGGATCCGACCACGTTGCGGCCCGTGCCATACTTCGCGAAACTTCCGACCAACCTGGGCGAGGCCTTGGTGATCGTGGTGGATCCGATGCTCGCCACGGGTGGTTCCGCCGTACATGCCGTGCGGCTGGTGAAGGAACAGGGAGGAAAAGACGTGCGTTTCCTTTGCCTTGTGGCCGCGCCGGAGGGAGCGCGGACCATGGCCGAAGCTCATCCGGACGTTTTGGTCTACGCCGCCGCCCTGGACCGGGAGCTGGATGGCCACGGGTACATCCGGCCCGGGTTAGGCGACGCCGGGGATAGGCTTTTTGGCACATGAGCCGACGCGTGGCTCTCGTCACCGGGGGATCGCGGGGGATCGGGGCGGCCACGGTCCTGCGGCTGGCCCAGCTCGGGTATGATCTAGCCTTCACCTATCGGGCGGAGGCGGAGCGGGCGCAGGCCGTGGCCGCGGAGGTGGCGCGCCTCGGCCGCCGCGTCCTCCCCCTCCCCTTGAGCCTGGAAGAGGTGGAACGCATTCCGGAAAAGGTGGAAGAGGTCGCGGGAGAGCTTGGCGGGCTACATGTTTTGGTGAACAACGCCGGCTATGTTCAGCGCATCGCCCCCGACGAGCTTTCCCTTTCCGATTGGGAGCGGATGATCAGGGTCTCCCTCACCGCCCCCTTTCTCTTCATCCAGGCCGCCGTGCCCCACATGAAGAGGGCGGGGTTCGGGCGGATCGTGAACGTGTCCTCCTTGCGTGCCCTGACGGGTTCCGCCCACGGCGTGCACTATGCCGCGGCCAAAGCTGGGCTTTTGGGCCTCACCAAGTCCTTCGCCTTAGCCCTGGCTCCCTTCGGAATCACGGTGAACGCGGTCTGCCCGGGCTTCGTGAACACCGACATCAACCGGGATCAGTTGCGGGAGCGCGGGGCGGAGATCGTGCGGTCGATCCCCGTTGGCCGGGTGGCCGAGCCCGAGGAGGTGGCGGCCTTGATCGGGTTCCTCTGCTCCGAAGAGGCCGGATACATCACGGGGGCCACGTTCTCCATCAACGGCGGCCTGCGCATGGACTGATATGCAACGCACCCACTTGGGCTTGGCCACCTTCCTTCGTCCGGGGATGAACCTGTGGTCCTGGGTGGAGCTGGCCCAGGAACTGGAGCTGGGCGGGGTGGAGCTCCGGGCCGACCCGGGCATCGCCCACCCCCATGAGCTTTCCCGCGCGGATCGCCAGAGGCTACGCGAGTTCGGAAAGAATGGGTTGCAGCTATCCCTGCACATGCCGATCCACGGGGTGAATCTCACCTGGCCGGTGCAGTCCGTGGCGGCCAGTTCCCTTGGGGAGCTTCTGCGGACCCTGGATCTGGCGGGGGAGATCGGCGCAGACGTGGTGGTGATTCATCCCGGCCGACTCCCCGAGGAATACCTTCCCTTCCCGGAGTGGTGGGAAAAAAGTCGGGACCTCCTGCGTTTTTCTCTGGCCCTGCTCATCCCCCATGCGGAGAAAGCCGGGATCCGCCTGGCCCTGGAAAACCTGGGCCGGGGGCGCGACCGCGGTCTGGTGGAAACGGCCGAGGAACACATCGCGCTCCTTTCCGAGTTTCCGAGCCTTTGGGCCTGCTTTGACCTAGGACATCTTCATACTCTAGGCGGTTCGCCCCGGGACTACATTCCCCTTGTGGCCCAGCGGCTTCTACATGTGCATCTTCACGATAACCGCGGCGACTGGGACGCCCACCTCCCCTTGGGCGAGGGCACCGCTCCATGGCGGGAAACCCTGGAGATCTTGGAAGAAACGGGGTTCTCAGGGCGCGTCATTTTAGAAATCCCCGATCCTCAAGGGCTTCGTCACAGTCTGAAAAAGCTTTACTAAACCATGCCGCCGCTCCCCCCTTGGTATCTTACGTTCGCCGCCATCAACGTGGCGCTGGCTATCTTCTCCCAACTTCTTCCCCTGTATGCCTACTTTCTCGGGGCCAAGGCCGCCCAGGTGGGCCTTCTCTCCGCGGTGGGGAGCGCCACAAGCATTGTGGCCAGCCTCTTTTGGGGAAAGCTCGCGGACATAAGCCCGCGGCGGAGGCCGTTCGTGCTCCTGGGGTTCTTCGGTCTGGCCGCGGGCTACGCCCTTCTCCCCCTTCTCACCGAGGTGAACGCCCTCCTGCCCCTCAACGCCGGGGTGACCTTTTTGTGGACGGCGGCGGGCACGGTCTCCACCCTTTTGGTCCTGGCCTCCTTCTCCCGCTCCCTGTGGGAAAGGGAGCTTGGGCGGTTCAACGCCATCTCCGGGATTGGGTGGAGCGCAGGGCTGGTCGCGGGAGCAGTGTGGACCACCATCCTCGTCCGGTTCGTCGGCGAAGGCTGGGGATTGCGGTCCCTGGGACTTGCCGCGGCCTTCACCGCCCTGGTCGCCGCTCTTCTTTCCCTGAAGTTCGTGCCGGAGCCAGCGGGAAGCGTAAGGGGATCTTTTGTTCAGGATTTATCCAGCGCCATGGGGAACTTTGTGGCCGAGCTGCGGCGCTACGGCCCGTTACAGTTTTTTGGCGGCCTGAACCCCGTGCAACTTTTCCGGTTCTTCCAGGGACGGACGACCTTCGGGCCGGAGCTTGTCCTTTGTTATTATGGTGAATTTCTCTCCTTTGTCGCTTTTTCTTTGGTTTTCGCGCCCTTCCCCGTGTTCCTCCGGCAGACGCTAGGCTGGCCAAACGAGCTGGTCTTCAGCTTGTATGTGGCCCACCACGCGATCAGCGTTTTCGCCTATCGGCTGGCGCGGCAGATCATCGAACGGGTCGGTCACCGGCCCGCTTTGGCTTTGTCCCTTCTTGTGCGCGTTGGGATCTTTGCGGGCTTCGCGGCGGTCCAAGCCGGGGCCTCCGCAGCCCTTCTGCCCTTCTTCTTTGCCCTAGCAGGCCTGAGCTGGTCCTTTTTCCAGCTCTCTACCATGGCCCTGGTTTCCCGCCTTTCTCTGGCCGCGATGAGAGGGCAAGCCCTAGGGGTTTACAACGCCACCGCGGGGCTGGGGAACATGGTCGGCGCGATCCTGGGAGGGTACCTAGCGGACGCCTTTGGGTTTGCTGCTCCTTTTCTGTCCGCAGCCGCCCTCCTGCTCCTCACCCTCCCCATCCTTCTTGTGGAAGGCCGGCCTGCGAAGTGATCACTCTTTTTCCTTGACCGCCAGGATCTGCATCCCGTTGTAATACCCGCAGTGGGGGCAGACCCGGTGAGGCAAGCGGAACTGATGGCACTGCGGGCACTCCGTGGTCGCCAGGAGTTTAGCCCGCCAGTGCGTGCGGCGAAGCCGCACCTCGCGGTGAGATCGACGGGATTTGGGGACCGCCGCCATACCAGCCTCCTTTGATGCCCTCTATTTTCCTAAAGGACGCTCGAGGATCAAGGTGACCGGACCGTCGTTAACTAACCCCACCTCCATGTGGGCGCCGAACACCCCGGTTTGCACGGAAAGGCCCTCAGCCCGCAGGGCCTCCACGAAGCGCTCGTAGAGCAGACGCGCGGTTTCCGCGGGCGCAGCCCGGTCGAAGCTCGGCCTTCGGCCCGCCAGGGCATCGCCGTAAAGGGTGAATTGTGAAACGCAGAGGACCTCACCGCCCACATCCCGCAGGGAGCGATTGAGCTTGCCCTCGTCATCAGGGAAAACCCGGAGATTAGGGATCCGTTTCGCCCAGAAATCGATCTCCTCTGGGTTATCCTCCTTGCCGATACCCACGAGGAGAAGGCAACCATGGCCTATCCGGGCGACCTCGCTGTTGTGGACGCGGACCCAGGCCTCGCGCACGCGTTGAAGGACGATGCGCATTAGCCCTTGCTCATCTGGAGGGTTTGAAGAAGACCCGCGGCCCGGCGGAGTTCGTCCAGGGAAAGGCGGTCCAACAGGGCAAGTATCTCCTGGCGCAACGCCACCCGTTCCCGTTCCGCCTGCCTCTCCTCATGAAGGGCCTGTTCCGCCAGCCGGCGAGCTGGCCGACATACCTCTTCGTCCACGTAGCCCACCCGCCACCGCGGAAACTGGCGCAGGGCTTCCTGGGTCTGCCGGTTCAGATGCTGAAGGACAGGCTCCCTGGGCAAAACGACCCCGAGGATCTGATTGGCCACCTGATGGCTATCCACAAAGACCACGAGCTCCTGGGGCTGGTGTTGGGAGGCCAATTTTAATCCTTCCAGGATGGATTTGTACTCCGCCACCTCCTGAGAAGCCCTACCCAAGGTTTTCCCAAGCTGCGCCAGGGCTTTCCCCTGGCTATCTGTGAGGATCACCCCGATGGCCGCGCAAGAGAGCTCCCCGCGGGCCACCGCGCTTACGGTGAGGACCAGTTTCCGCATCGTCTGGGCCCGGCAGGGCTCGAACCTGCGACCGACCGGTTATGAGCCGGCTGCTCTGCCCCTGAGCTACGGGCCCACCATCTTTTATGGTATTGAAGGAGGTTCCGAAGGGCAAGCCGGCCCTGCAGGGGCGCCAGGAGTTCGTCACCGGGCAGAGGAGCTCCTGAATGCCTGAGCGAAAGCGGGGGAGACCCTCGGCTCCGGCACACCGATAGCATTGCCAAGGTCACCTTTAGGAAACTCTTCGCCCGGGGTGCGCAAGCGGGGAGGCGGTAGTGCCCCAAGAAGTGTGGCCGCAGGAGAGCACCGTCGCCTTCCGGGAAAAACGACGATCGCAAAGGAAGGGCCCTATCGCGAACAAAGCCCGTGAAGGGATCCCAAAGGAAGTGGGAGAGCGGACAAGGCCATGATCAAAACCTTCTTGTGACGCTCATGAGGGAAGAACGGGGGCTTTCCTTTGGGAGCACCCCGCCAAGGCCAACGGGTACTACACCCGCGATCTCCTGGCCCTCGCCGGTCCCGGGGAGGACCTCCGCGTTCCTCGGGGGCGGGAGCCATGAACGGAGCGCGGAAGAAGGACCAGGAGGTCTGGGCCGAGGACCTCAGGTTCGCGTCCTCAGCTCTCCAAATGAGCGGCCAAAAGGGCGCCCGTTTGGGGGCTTTGCGGAAATCCATACGGGAAGCGACCATGAAGCCCAGACACAATAGACGGGACACTATGCCCCATCCCCTTGTAAGCCAGCACCGCCTCCTTTGGGGAAAGCCCCGTGTGCGTCCGCAGCCCCCTTTGGCCCAGTGCGCTCGGGGTTAACTCTCCGACCGTGGCTTTTCCTGAACAAGGGTCAGCACAAGGGCAAAGGACAGGGCATGCCAGGTACCCAGGATCGCAAAGAGGGAAGGCAGGCCAAGGGCCTCCCCCAGGAACCCCGCTCCCAAGGGCCCCAAAGCTCCGCCCACACTCCAAAGCCAAAGGGAAAGAAGCGTCTGCCCCGTAACCCAAAGCTTGTACGGAACAAGTTCGGCCATAAGGGCCGTACTTGCCGTAATGAACGGCGCCCATCCTAAAGGCGCAAGCAGAACGTAACCCCAGAATAGTCCCAAAGGGTGAGAGATGGTAGCAAGAAGGAGGGAAATGAGCGTGTACACTGCGGCGGACCAGAGCAAAAAGGGACGTCTTCGGCGCAGGCGCGGCGAGACCCGCCCCACGCCCCAAAAAACGGGGACCTCCAAAAGGGCGGGGACAGCGTAGACCAGCCCAACCAGCATGGCCGATCCACTGGCCTGGGTCAGGCGAACGGGGAAAAAGCGGACCGCCGCGTTCAACGCGAAGGCCAGGGGGAGAAGGGAAAAAAGGAAAAGGCGTAGGTCACGGTCGTAGAGAAGGGACGCGATTCCCTTGAAGCCCAGGTGCGGAAAACTCGCGCGTTCCTCGCGGGGCTCCTCCAAACGCAGGGCCACAAGGGCAGCCATCCCAAGCAGAGCCCCACCAAAATAGAGAGCACTTGCTGTCCCTGTTTTGCTCACGATCCACCCGGCGCTCGCCACGCCCAGCGCAAAGCCGACCGAGCCCCACAGAGCAAACCCCGAGTAGGCTGAACCCCGGTCTTGGTTCATATGAGCTCGAAACACGGTGGTGACGAGCAATCCCTCGGCGGGGGGCATGAGCAACGCCAGAACCGTCTGCACGCCGAGGAACTGAGAAAAGCGAGAGAGGTGGGGCAAGACGAACGCAGAAACAACGCCAATCCCAGTCGCTTGAACCAGGAACGGCTTCGTGCGGCCGAGCGCATCGGCCAAAGAGGCCCAAAGCGGGGCCACCCCCAGCGTCACCAGGGTAAGGACCGCGCTCAGCAACCCCATTTGCGAAAGGGAGAGGCCCCGCTCCACAAGGAGGATGGGGAGAAAGACGGTAAAAGCCCCAAGCCCAGCAGCTTGGAAAAAACGGTAGACCTGAACAGGAGTAGGTAGAAACCGGGGCCTCACGCCGGGGGGCCCCTTTTCCGGCGCGTTACTCACGGTCGCTCCGTCTCCCACTTAGGGAACCACCGCGTTCTCCGCGATACACCGGCGGTACCAAAGGGCGCTGTCCTTAAGGATGCGCCGTTGGGTGGCGTAATCCACGTAGACTAAACCAAAACGCTTGGTATAGCCATAGGCCCACTCGAAATTGTCTAACAGGGACCAGACAAAGTAGCCCTTTAAAGGCACCCCCTCTTGGATCGCCCGGTACGCCTGCGTGAGATGCTCGCGCAAGTAGCTCAGTCGACGTTCGTCAGGCACTCGTCCCTCGCTTGTGAGTTGGTCTTGGAAGGCCGCGCCGTTTTCCGTAACGAAAAGGGCCGGCACCTTATATTCCCTGTGCAGCCGCACCAAAAGTTCGTATAAACCAGGGGGATAAACCTCCCAGCCCATTTCAGTGTATTCGCTTCCCTCCACGCGGACATGGCGGATTTGGAACTCTGCTTGAGGATCGTGGGCTACCACTGCGCGGGTGTAGTAATTGACGCCGAGGAAATCCAACCTGCGGCTAATCCTGGCCATGTCCCCAGGCTTAACCTCTGGAGCGAGGCCTCCGCCCACGCACAGGGCCCATACATCCCCCGGATAGCTCCCCCAGAACAGAGGGTCGAGGAACCAGCGGTTATGGAAGCCATCCACCCGGTGGGCTGCGGAGACGTCCTCCGGCTTTGAAGAGGCGGCGTGGACGGGGGATAGATTCAACACGATGCCAACGCGCGCTTTTGTGCTCCCGTCACGGAGGGCATCCACGGCGAGACCATGGGAGAGCAAGAGATGGTGGGCTACCTGCAGAGCCACCCTAAGATTCTGCAAACCTGGAGCGTGCTGGCCCCACGCGTAGCCGAGCCAAGCCACAACCCACGGCTCGTTATGGGTCGCCCACCATGTAACGCGATCCCCCAATCTTCGCGCCAAAACTGCGGCGTAGTCGGCAAAGTAATGGGCTATGTCGCGGTTGGCCCAACCCCCGAGGTCCTGCAGGGCTTGGGGCAGATCCCAGTGGTAGAGAGTAACCAAAGGCTCAATGCCCGCTTTGCATAGGGCATCCACCAAGCGATCGTAGAAGTCCAGCCCTTGGGGATTCAGCGGGCCCTTTCCCGCCGGGATCACCCGTGGCCAGGACACCGAAAATCGGTAGGCCTTGAGGCCCAGTTCTTTCATGAGGGCCACGTCTTCCTGCCACCGGTGGTAATGATCACAGGCCACGTCTCCGGTG
>ERZ1685331.30-NODE-30-length-51006-cov-19.974799_pt1 | contig 51006 bp, 45 predicted proteins | sample MGYA00580194_ERZ1685331 | MGnify/ENA primary metagenome ERZ1685331 (study PRJEB41501, sample SAMN08275520) | hot springs metagenome | biome: alkaline hot spring; material: microbial mat | place: Russia: Ush-Beldyr | collected 2015-07 | depth 0.5 m m ...
CGCAGAAGCGCAGGAGGGCTTCGGTATGCTGCCAATCCGCAGTGCGCGCGTCTGGCAACCGGTGCGGCAGGTCCTTGAGTTCGGCGCGGACCGTGGCGTCTGCCCGAGTGACGAGGTCGAGCGCGGTAGTGCAGCGCTCGAGGTCGCCAGTGCGATAGTACTCCGCTGCATCGTGCAGCAGACGTTTCACGCGCTCCCTCATTCCCAGATTGGTCAGTTGCCTGTGTTGCCCGTCGAGAACTTCGCGCAATTCCTGCTGCGCCTGCTCCTCCCAGCCCTTCTTTGCTTCCTGTTGCAGCGTTTGAGACGCAAGCTTCCACTCAATCAGATCGCGGTCAAAAAGGTCGCGCAGTTTCTGAATACGATCACGCTGCTGCTCCACACGCCGCTGGCGTCCTTCGTTGAGCAATTGCAATCCAATGCCGAGCACGGCTGATGCCACTGCCAGCGCCAGCCCGACGTCACCGAAGAAGCGAGACCTGAACACGCGCCAGGAGAACCCCGCCAGCGTTTCGCGCGCGATGTTCAGCGGCTTGGTCAACAACACTTTCCCGGTCGCATCGCGGACAGTCACATCAACGACCATCCGCTCACTTCTGTTCGACAGCAGCGGCTGGAGGCCCATCCGCTGCGGCACCGATCCGCTGGGGATGGTCAGCGTCAATTGCGACGCACCTGATGCTCCAGTCGCATCAACGAACAGCGCGGCGCTGCTACTCAATTCGACGGTGAAGGTCAGCGGCGTGGCGCTGGCATCTCGTTCGAGCCAGACGGTGAGCGGTACTGGCTCGGTCTCAGGCGCCTCGAAACGAAGCGTGTGCGGGTAGCGAATACGGAGGTTGTGTTCGGTGAGCGGGGCGGAAGCGGTATCGAATGCCTGATAGTCGGCGATGTCCTTCTCTATTCCGGCAAGGGTGGCATAGATAACCAGAGAGACGGAAAAGCACACAAACAAGGTGGGGCACAACCGATCCTTCCAGCGCTGCGCGGTTGCAGCGTCGGCTTGTTTTGTCGCCTCCAGCCACGTGAAGAGCGCAACAGCAACCGTGATGAGCGTCGGCAACACCCAGAGCACTGGCAGCATGCATTTTCTCCCTTCCGCAGGCGTGTAGACCCTCAAATATGTATGTTAGCATACCGGTAAAGGGGAAGGCACGTTGCAGGTTGAAGGTGGGAAGGTTGCAGGCAGCCGCAGTGCACCGCACCGTGGCAAAACGGTGCACATTGAACGTTGCAGTCCATGACCTTAGAGGCATTGCATCGCAACGTCCCGGGTTGAAGGCGGTGGACCACCCATGCGAAATCTTAGAGGCGGGAGAACATGTCCCAAACCTTGATGTCTCCGCCAGCGATATGGCCAGGTCGAATATCGGTCACTGGTTCGCCCTGATCCACGTTTTCCCCGTACCCGGATTCTTGAACGTCTCCCATCCCGCGGGTTTGGGTCCGAAGATGGCGTTCATCGCCTTCGAGACCAGGTTTGTAGGCGAATTGATGGCGGTCTTCCAGGTGTTCCGGCAGGTGGTCCATCAAGAACTTCTGAACGCCATACCAGGGCATGCCGTTCGGAGATTCGATCTTCTGGCGGATCTCGCTATTATTGCGCAATGCTTCAATGGCACGCTGTTCGATTGTCGCCATCACATCGATCAACGCACTTTCGGCTGCTTCTGGCGCAAACAAGGCGCCCTCGGCTTCGGGAACATGCGTCATCGTCGAGGATGGTCCAATGCCGGAAAAGATGCCACGCAGCGTCTGGGCATAGGTATGACCGGGGGACCGGTTGTATCCAGGGTCGCGCATCGCGTACAGGTGCTCGAACGACAGGGCGCGGAGACTGACCGGATACGGCTTGCCGCCAACCGAACTCCAGAAGACCCCCTGACCGGGAATCGGCTCATTGAGCAGCGAACTCAGCAGATCGTCGCTGAAATGGGCATTGGCTCGTTGCAGGGCGATAAGATCCGCCGCCGACAACAGGTGGAAGATGAACCAGTTGCCCCCCTGGCTGAGGATTTCGATGCTGGATGAGCGGGTCGTAACCTGTATCTTTGGATATAATGTGAAGGTGCGCCGCAGAGTCGCGCACTATCAGCATGCCGGGGTAGAAGGCAATGTGAAAGTCGAGCGCATTCGAGCCGTTGCTGGAAAGTCTGACCCAGGTAGCGCGCAATCCCAGGCGTTGTATCGCCGCCGCGAATTCGAACGGCACGGATTTCCGACCCGCGCCGACGAAGACGATCACACGCATCTGTTGGTCGTCGAGTAGCGGCAGGAGGTCGGGTTGGACGTTTTCGTAGTCGATACGGACGTAGTGGGTCGTCATAGGAACTCTTTTGCTCTTCTGCGGCGTCCACCGTCAGTGTATCTGAGATGTATTACCGGTTTATAACCGCACAAAGGCGCATTCATGTCTATGAAGCCGCTCATTGAAGTTCGTGATGTGGTCAAAATCTATCGGATGGGAGATGTCGAGGTGCATGCGTTGCGCGGGGTTTCACTCGCCATCGACGAGGGGGAGATGGTGGCGATCATGGGACCGTCAGGCAGCGGCAAGAGCACCCTGATGAATATGCTCGGCTGCCTGGATCAGCCCACTGCAGGGACGTACCTGCTCGATGGGGTGGATGTCGGGCAGTTGAACGACGACGATCTGGCGATGATCCGCAATCAGAAGATCGGGTTCGTATTTCAGCAGTACATGCTGCTGCCGCGCACCACGGCGCTGCGCAACGTCGAACTGCCGCTGCTCTACAGCAACAACGGACACGACCGCACAGAGCGCGCGCGCGCGGCGCTCGAGTCCGTCGGCATGGGCGACCGCATGCACCACAAGCCGAATGAACTCTCCGGCGGGCAGCAGCAGCGTGTCGCGATCGCCCGTGCGCTGGTTAACAATCCACGCATCATCCTGGCGGACGAGCCGACCGGCGCGCTCGACACGAAAACCGGCGAAGAGATCATGGGCATCTTCGAGCGCCTGAACCGCGAACGCGGCATGACCGTCATTCTGGTGACCCACGAGCACGATGTCGCCCGTCACGCCGAGCGGATCATCCACATGCGCGACGGGCAGATCGCCGACGTTACAGCACGCGTGTAATCTCGGCGAACAGAGTGCGCTCCTGGTTGGCGGATGTGATGGCGTCTTCGCTGCCCATCACGACGAGCGCCGCGTTGTCGCGCAGCGTATCGAGCACATCGGCGAAGGCGCGGAAGTCGGCTGGCGTTGTGGTGAGCACCTCGTCACGCACCTGTTGGCGGTAGGCGTCGTCGTCGCCGACCAGGTAACGCGCCATTGCCGTGAAGCCGCGTGCGTCCGGCAACTGGTAGGCGTCGAGATCGGCAATGACGCCGATGATGGCGCGGGTCAACTCTTTCTCGCTCAGGTCGAGCTGGCGCAAAAATGCGGCGGAACGGTCGTACACGTCGATCGTGCGCAGCAGGTTGGGGTCGCGGTACGACGTGTAACCGAACATGCCCGAGCGCGGATCGAACGAGCAGAAGCCGCCGTATGCGCCCCCCTGCTCACGGATCTGCTCCCACAACCATGTCGTCATCATGTAGCGCGTCACCACCAGTGCCGAGCCGTGCAGCCGATACCCCAGGCGATACAGGTCGGCGCCTTTGGCGACGTAGTTGACATTTGCAGGAATGATCAGCCCCTCCGATAGCGCGCTTTTGTGTGGGTTCCACGCCGCCGGCGCCGGCGCCCCAACCGGCAGGCGGTCGAGGAACCCTTCCAGGTGCGGACGGAAGCGCTCCCATCCGGCAGCGTCCACCGTCACATTAACCAGCAGTGCGCTGCGATCGACCAGTCGTGCGCGCATTTGCTCAAGCACGGCGCGCACGGTTTCCCAGTCCTCATCGATGGCCTGTTCGATCCGGCGCAGGAACCTCAGGTAACTGACGCCGCCGACCTGCTCGGCGACCCAGTCGGCTTCGCTGAAGCGCGCGCGCAGGCGCGTGCTGACCACCGTGTGACCGGCGGGGATCAGGCTGGCTTCGCGCGCGGCGCGCTCTTCGCGCACGATCTGTCGGATGCGCTCACGGTTGTCAAGGCGCGCCGACAACACAACGTCGTGCAAAATGTCGAGCAGCGCATCGCTCTTCTCAACGATGGCTTTCCCGCGCAGAAACAGCCAGGCGGCGCCGATGCTGCGTCCGCGCATCGCCGAGGTGAACGACTGCGGAAAGATGCCGCCGGTATCGCGCCCAATGCGCTGGATCAGTTGAACGACATCTTCGCGCTGCGTGCCGGTTTCGAGGAGCGCGCGCCCGAAGATAGTGACATACGGCAGAAATTCCTGCGGCAGCGCGCGCAGGTTCATGCCGATGTCCACATACACGATGCCGTTGGTGAATAGATTGTGAAGCAGCACGCGCGTTGCGCCGATCTCCAACTCCTCGTTGGGGATGGTCTTGATCGTCCGGTCGAGGTCGGCAATCGTCAGGCTCGGCAGCGACGCGAGCGCCTCCGGCGAATCGGGGGTTTCCTGGATCTGTTTGAGGCGCGCGGCAGTCGCGTTAATCGCTTCGATCTGTGTATCATCGAGCGTCGCGCGGATCGCTGCCAGGCGTTCGCGCTCAGCGGCGTTCTGGCGGTTGGTCAGTTCTAGATCGGGAACGAGCACCACCGTTGTGCGGTGGGGGTTGCGCAAGAGCTTCTTCTCGATCAGGCGCTCGAAGAAGCGCTCCCCAGCGCTCAACTGCTGCTTGACCGCGCGCAGCGGCGCTTCGAACATAAGCGACGCCAGCGGATCATCGCCGTAGAGCCAGGTGTCGAGCGCGCGGATCAGAACCGCCAGACCGCGCGGGTAGGAACCGGTATTATTCTCGCGCAACCGAAACTCTACCGTGTTGACCGCCGCCTGGATCGTTTGCGGATCAATCCCGTCGCGCGCCAGGCGCCCCAGCGTTCCGACGATCAGATCCTCGGTTGCGCTGATATGCTCACCCTTCACCCCTTTCAACCCGACGGTAAAGTAGGTCTGGCGCAGGTGGGCGAACCCTGAGCCGGTCAGGTTCTCGCCGAGACCAGAGTCGATCAGCGCTTTGCGCAGCGGCGCGGCTGGCGTGCCGATCAACGCATGCTCCAGGATGTCGAGCGCCAGCGCTTCTTCAACGTCAGGCGACTCGGGAAGCAGCCAGTTGACCGTCACCATATGCTTGCCAGCGCTGTTCGGACCGGCGGGATAGGGAACTTCAACGTGTTGTGGCTCGCTCAGCGGCGGTTGCAGCGGAATCGTCGAGTCGACAGCGATGCGCTCGAACGGCGCCAGAACGCGCTCGAGCAGGCGCAGGCGCTCCTCCGGGTCATCATCGCCATAGAAGAAGATCAGCGCATTCGAGGGATGATAGTAACGCGCGTGGAACGCCTTGAATTGCTCGTAGGTCAGGTTGGGGATTTCCGCCGGATCACCGCCAGAGTCGACGCTGTACACGTGATCGGGAAACAGCGAACGCTGCACCGCCAGGTAGAGCACGCGGTCGGGCGATGCGTTGGCGCCCTTCATTTCGTTGAACACCACGCCGCGATAGCCGAGCGAGCCATCCTCGTTCACTTCGTAGCGCCACCCCTCCTGCTGCAACACCTCCGGCGTGATGCGCGGGTGGAAGACTGCATCAAGGTAGACATCGACCAGATTGTAGAAATCTTTCACATTTGTGGAGGCAACCGGATAGACGGTTTTATCCGAATAGGTCATGGCGTTGAGAAACGTTTTGAGCGACCCCTTGAGCAACTCGACAAATGGCTTTTTCAGGGGATACTTTTCAGAACCGCACAGGACACTATGCTCGAGAATATGCGCCACACCGGTCGAGTCAGGCGGCGGCGTGCGGAAGGCGATGCCAAAGACCTTGTTTTCATTATTGTTGATCAACGAGAGCAACTCAGCGCCGGTAGCGACGTGGCGATACAGGCGCGCCAGTGAGTTCAGTTCGGGGATCTGCTGCTCGCGGAGCAGTTCAAAGCCATGGATCACATTCATCGCTGCCTCGATTCTTATGTAACAAGATGGTATTTGTCCAAAATTGTACCAGATTTATCTGAAGAAGGCGCCGTCTGGTCTTCACAGGCTGGCGGTTGAAATCGCGCAGCGGGGCGCGCACGAGGGCGGGTGGCTGTCCGGAAGCTCACGGGCGCAAATTCATTCGCCTGCTTGTACTTGATTCTTAAGGTTCATATGAGCGCGCACCGACCGGATCTGCGCGACGATCTCCTCAATGCCCGGCGTGTATCCCTCCTGCGTCGCAACGTGGATTGTGGGAATGTCGAACGCGGGAGCGACATACTCCTCCGGCGGCGCCAGCACACCGCTCTCGCGGTAGATGGCGACACGCCGATCGCCATGATAGCGCAGACGATCGGGGTCGTTCAACCCGCGCTCCAGGTGTCGCTGCGCTGCAACCGTGGGATCGACCGTGCAGACGATCATGATCGGATCACCAGCCTGCCGAATGAGCGGCATCTGCGGCGCCCAGACGTGGTGCTGAAACGCGGCTTCGATCACCACGGAAATCATGCCGGTCAGGTAATGGTTCACGATGGCGAAGAACAGGTGCGCTACCCGCTGGTTGGCATCTGAAGGGAGTTGGTCGTGGGTGCAGCCGAAGGTGTTGACGTACCCTTCCTTGAGGACATCGCGGCTGATCACCGGCATGCGCAGACGGTCTCCGAGCAGCCGCGCGAGTGTGGTTTTGCCGGCGCCAGGGCGCCCGGCGACGATGATGCATGCGGGTTTCTTATGTATCAGATAGGGTAAACTCATCCGTACCGCCAGTAGCCGCTTCTGAACAACTGCACCAACCGACGCGCTCAAACTGCGCTGCTATTCTAACACTGTGGAGAATCTATACAGGCTATGCGCAGCCGCGCCCTGAGCACAAACCTGTGCAAGATGACGATAAACCTGTGCAACTCACTATTAACCATATTTCCTGACAATCTCACTTCCAGCCCTCTCTAATGCCCCAAAACCTTCATCAAGCCCAGGATGAAAGGATGATGAGAAACCTTTTCAAATCCTTTTCAAAACATTGACAATCCTGTGCAGGAGGTGTATAATCTGCACAGGTCAAGGGTGAGGCTACCACCTCAGGGAAAGAGAAAAGAGGTCCTTCTATGGATAACCGACACTCCAGCGAGCATATTCGCCCGACAGCCGCTACGTCACTGATGTCCCGCACCGACACTCCAGACGACCACGTGCTGATTGCAGCCATTGCAGAAGGTGACAGCAATGCGCTCGAAGTGCTCTACGATCGCTACTCGTCTGTGATCTATCGCATGGCGCTGCGGATGTTGAAAAATCGTGAACTGGCAGAGGAGGTTGTCCAGGAAGTCTTCTGGCGCGTCTGGCGACGCAGCACCAGCTTCGACGTCGAGCGCGGGCGTGTGGCGCAGTGGCTGTTCGGAATTGCGCACAACCTGTGCATCGATGAATTGCGCCGCATGCGCGCCCGCCCGTCCCAGATCTATGAGGATGTCGATCACCCGGTGATTCAGCAACTTGCCGACGAACAGACCGATGTTCCGGAAACGGCCTGGGCTTTTGAGCAACAGCGGGTCATTCGAGATGCCCTCGATCACCTGCCCGAGCCGCAGCGACAGGCGGTTGAGATGGCGTATTACGGCGGTCTGTCACACCAGGAGATTGCCACAAAACTCAACCGGCCGCTCGGTACAATCAAGACACGTGTGCGGCTGGGGTTGCAAAAACTCGGTGCGCTGCTGGTGGCGCGCGGATTGCAACCGGGGGATGCGTCATAGTCTCCAGTGCAGCATTTCGCTTCTGCTGTCTATCGTTTTGGATGATTCTCACTGCGGACCCTGCGCGTTTCGGGTGTTACGCGCATCAAAGTTCAGCGCTCCCTGAGCGGGAGCGCATCTTTTTTGCCCGGCGCCGTTCAGTGACAGGAGTTGCGCGGTCGCCTCATAGGCGAGCCGCGTAGTGGCTCTTTTGCCTTCGGCAGAACGCATCTTCTTTTGTGGCGCGGTGCGACAGCAAAGCCGCCATACCGCACCGCCGTGATCGGGAGTGCCACGCTGTCGCAGGCTCTGCCGATCTAAAAAACTCGCCTCTGCTTAAGTCCTCTCAGGGAAAAGAACAGCACAACAGATATGCGCGGTATAATGCGATGGAGAAGTCGCGTCTCTGTATGGTGTGAGGGATACCGGTGCTGACTCTCCTGGATGTTCTGACGAGCGGCGAACCTGATGCCCCGGCATTGCTGGCGCCGGACACGTCGCCGCTGCCATTCGCCCGGCTGCGCGAGCATGTGGTGGAACTGGCGGAACGCCTGTCTGCCTTTGGCGTGGCGCGTGGCGAGCGGGTGGCGATCGCACTTGGCAATGGTCCTGCAATGGCGCTGAGTTTCCTGGCGGCGGCGGCATGCGCAACCGCCGCGCCGCTCAATCCGAAGTATCGCCAGGACGAGTTCGCTTTTTACTTCGAAGATACCCGTGCAACGACTCTGATCGTGCCGCCAGAAGGGATGGAAGCGGCGCGCGCCGCCGCATCGCCCGGCATGACCGTTGTGATGGCATCGCTCCGCGCCGATGGCACACTCGACCTGGCGCTCGAACGCGGCGCGCGCCCGCCGCAGCCGCTCACGCAGCCACAGCCCGACGATGTGGCGCTCATTCTGCATACCAGCGGCACCACCAGCCGCCCCAAGCGCGTGCCGTTGCGCCAGCGCAATCTGATTGCCTCGGCGCGCAACATTGCTGGCGCGTACCGGTTGACGCCCGATGATCGGGCGCTGTGCGTGATGCCCCTCTTCCACATCCACGGTATTGTGGCTACCCTGCTCGCGCCACTCGCCTCCGGCGGGTCGGTCGTTATTCCGCCTGGGTTCGACGCGATGCGCTTCTGGGGCTGGCTGACCACGTTTCGCCCGACGTGGTTCTCGGCGGTGCCAACGATGCACCAGATGCTGCTGGCGCGCGCCGAACGCCAGATGGCTGCGATTCGCGCCGCGCCGCTGCGCTTCATTCGCTCCAGCAGCGCGCCGCTGCCGCCGGTCGTCCTCGAACAGCTCGAAGCGATGTTTCAGGCGCCGGTGCTCGAGTCCTACGGCATGACCGAAGCAAGCCACCAGATGACGACCAATCCGCTGCCGCCGCTGCCGCACTACGCCGGTTCGGTCGGGTATGGCTTCGGTGTGGCGGTGACGATCCTCGACGAACATGGCGCTGAACTGCCACGCGGCGAACGCGGCGAAGTCGCCGTGCGCGGACCGGGCGTGTTCGATGGCTATGAGAATAACCCGGAAGCGACTGCGGCTGCATTTACGAGTGGCTGGTTCCGCACCGGCGACCAGGGGCGGATCGATGAACAGGGGTATCTGTGGCTGACGGGACGCCTCAAGGAATTGATCAACCGCGGCGGCGAGAAGATTTCGCCGCTCGAAATCGACGATGTGCTGCTCCGGCATCCGGCGGTGGCGGAAGCCGTTGCGTTCGCCGCGCCGCATCGGACGCTCGGTGAAGAAGTGCATGCCGCTGTCGTGCTGCGCGCTGAGGCGACCGAGCGTGAACTGCGCGAGCACTGCGCTGCGTTTCTGGCAGATTTCAAAGTGCCGCGCGTTATTCATATTCTGCCGGAGATTCCACGCGGCGCGACCGGGAAAGTGCAGCGGATCGCCATGGCAAAATTGCTGGGACTGACCAACGACTCATCGGGGAGTGCGCAATGAGGATCTGCATCTTTGGCGCAGGTTCGATCGGCGGATATCTGGGTGCACGGCTGGCGAGCGCCGGGGAAAAGGTGACGCTGATCGCCCGCGGCGCGAACCTGGCTGCCATCCGCGAACGCGGCATGACGCTCATCGAGTCCGATGGGACGACGCTGATCGCCCGTCCTGCGCTGGCAACCGACGACCCATCAGTGGCTGGCGCACACGACGTTGTGATTGTCGCTGTCAAAGCGCACCAGTTGCCGGCGATTGCGCCTATGCTCCGTCCCTTGTTCCACGCCGAAACGATCGTCGTTCCGGCGCAAAATGGCATTCCCTGGTGGTACTTCCAGCGGCATGGCGGATCGTTGGAGGGGCGGCGCATCGAGTCGGTCGATCCCGATGGCGTCATTGCCGCGAACATCGAGACGGAGCGCATTATCGGGTGTGTAGTCTACCCGGCCACCGAACTGGAGGCGCCGGGGGTCGTCCGCCATATCGAAGGCGACCGGTTTACGCTTGGCGAACTCGATGGATCGCGCAGCGAACGGGTGCAGCAGCTTTCGCAGATACTGGCGCGCGCGGGACTGAAAGCGCCGGTGCGTCCGCGCATTCGCACCGACATCTGGATCAAACTGTGGGGCAACCTGGCGTTCAACCCGGTCAGCGCGCTGACGCGCGCCACGCTGATCGACATCTGCCGCCATCCGCAGGCGCGCGCGCTGGTCGTCGCAATGATGGAGGAAGGGCAGGCAGTCGCCGAGCGATTGGGCATCACGTTCGGTATCACTATCGATCAGCGCATCGCGGGCGCCGAACAGGTTGGCGCCCACAAGACCTCGATGCTGCAGGACATCGAGGCTGGCAGGGCAACAGAAGTGGATGCACTGGTGGGAGCGGTGGCTGAACTCGGCAGGCTGGTAGATGTGCCGACGCCGCATATCGCTGCGATCTATGCCGCTGTCAAACTGCTGGAGCACACGGTGACGCGCGCTACACCGCCTCGTTCCGCTTGATCCGCTCACAGAGGTCGGTCGTCTCCGGGAGCGGTTCTATACCAATCTCGTCCTGCAATGCCTGAACGCAACGCGCATAGGCGCGCAGCGCCTGGGAACGGCTCCCGGCGCGGGCATAGGCGCGCATCAGGGTTTGGTATGCCTCCTCATAGCCACGGTCGCGGCGAATGATGTGCTCGCACAGATCGATGGCCTCATCGAACTCACCGCGGTCGACCAGCAAACTGGCGAGGGTCGCCGTCGACGCCAGATGGCGCGCCAGCAGGCGCTCACGTTCTTCGAGCGTCCAGGGATCGTAGAGCGCCTCGGCAAGATAGTCGCCGCGATACAGATGAAACGCCGTGCGGCGGCTGCGAATCTCGACTTCCGGGTCGCGCCCTGGAGCGCCAGCGGTGCGCAGTTCGAACTCGTCCACATCGATCCAGCAGCCGTAGGATGGCGCAAAACTGTACGCCAGCCCCTGGCGCCGAATGAAGAACGGCGCGACGCGCGGCGGGCGGCGCGGCTCCAGCACGTTGTTGAGCGCATTGAGTGTCACCTTGAACTGCCGTTCGGCGGCTGTCGGTTCGCTGTCGGGCCAGAGCCAGGCGCAGATCTGTTCACGCTGCAACCACATGCCACGATAGGTCAGCAACAGTTGCAGCAACTGCCGCGCTTTCTCGCGTTGCCATTCGCGCGCCTGAATCTCATGCGCACCGCGGAAGATGCGGAAACGCCCCAGCATATAGACTCGCAGTGTATAGCCGGGATGGTAGATATCGACGGCATCATCAGCGGCGATCGATGGGAAGCCCTGCCGCAGGAGGCGGTGCGCCGTCGTCGCCTGACGCTGCGCTGCGCCGCGCAATGACCGTCCCCGAAGGAGCAGCGGAACCAGGATCGCCAGATCGTGAGGACCGAACAGCGTGCGTGTGGTCAATACGCCATCGAACCCTTGCGCGCCGACCAGTTCGAGGAGACGTGTCAGTTTCCGATCCGCTTCGGTTTCATTGCCGGATTGCACGTGAACGTGCGCTTCCCAGAGCAGCGCGACGGTTTGACCATACTGATCGTCGCCGCGCACAAAGCGCTGATGCGCCTCGCCAATCCACTCCAGCGCGCGCGGATCGCCAGCGGCGGCAGCGATGCCGCCGAGCGCCAGCCAGATAAGCGCCGCCGTCCACTCATCACCCGCCTCCAGTGCGCGGTCAAGACCATCGTGGGCATAGATTTCGGCAGCAGCGAGATTGCCGGTGTGTCCCTCCAGCAGGGTCAGCCCCAGCATCACCTCAGCGCGTGTGCGTGGAATGCCGGCAGCCTCGATGATCTCGAGCGCAGCGCGGTAGTGGTAGCGCGCCATCTCATCGCTCGATGCCGTCACAAGACAGGCATGACCGAGACGCATATGGGCAATTGCTTCGGTCAGCGGCGAGTCGCCGCGCTGCGCCTCGAGCAACCCGCGTTGGGCGAGCGCCAGTGCGCGCACGCCATTACCCAGCATACACTCAATCAACGCCAGCAGCAGGAGCGGATCGCGGTGCAGCGAGCGTTCCGCACGCGCTCTGCCGGCTTCGAGACCGAGTTCTTCTTCGAGTAGACGACGCGCCTCAATCAGCCTGCCGCTGCGCAGCAACAGGCGGGGTGACAGAATGGCAGACCGGCGGAAACCTCCAGTAGCGTCGATGTGCGCTGTTTTGCCATACGCCTCACGGTGCGCCGCTGCGATGATCAGGATCGATACATCGGCGCGACCGCGGTTGATCCAGTTTTCCGCCTGCAGGCTGAGGATGGTGGCGCGTTCGGCGTGGCGATGGCGCGGCAAGAGTTTCATGGCGCGCTTCAATAGAATCGCGGCTGGCGCCGGTTGCACCGTATCGATATACACCTCCGCCTGACCGCGCAGCGCGCGCACCTGTCCTTCGGCGTCGCCCTGGAGTCGATACTGTTCTTCTGCCATGCGGTACAGATCGACCGCCTGCGTATAGCGACCAAGGCGGCGTTCGGCGACAGCGCGCGCCTCGAGCAATACGGCGCTGCTGCGGTGCGCTGACGGGATCTGGTCGATCCAGTCCAGGAGCGCCGCAGCCTGCGAACCAGACATACCAGCGAGCGCCATCCGGCTCAACGCAGCAGCGGCGTCTTCCCATCGTTCAGCGGCGAGAAAATGGTGCGCGGCGCCGTGGTCGTCGTCGTGCGCGGCATAATATTGCCCCAATTGCGCATGGATTGCGCGCCAGTCGGGCAACTCGCGCTCTGCCAGGCGCGCAAAACTGGCTGCCTGCAGTGGTTGATAGATGCGCCGGCCATCGGGCAGGGTTTCAATGAACAACTCCCACCGTTCCAGCAGCTCGACCGTCATATGGAGGTTGGCCAGTTCGGCGACGGCGGCGCATGCCGCTTCGTCGATCCAGCGCATCAGTGCCGTGCCAAGCACCCAGGTGCGCACGTCGAACGGCAGATCGCCCAGCACTTCACGCGCCAGATACGCATCGAGGTGCGGCGCGATAATCTCGTGCAAGCGCTCTGGAGTCGGCGATTGGTCGGGGAGCGCTGCCGAGTCGATACGCGCTGCGGCAAAGAAGCGGAGCGCCAGGGGCCACCCGCGCGCCAGGTCGTTGAGTTCGGCATCGATCGGATGCGGCGGCAAGCCATATGCCGCAAAGAAATCGCGCGTTTCAGCATGAGTGAATGCCAGTTGCGCCCGGCTCAGACGGTAGAGTTCGCCACGCGCCGCGATCGTCGGCAGGGGGGCGAGCGCAGGCATTTCCCGACTCACCAGCACCAGATGAAGGCGAGGTGGCAGACGGTTGATCAGATGCTCGATCAGCACGCGCAACTCGGGGCGTCTGTCGGCGCAGTGGAGATCGTCCAGGATCAGCAAGGTCTCATCACCCAGCGCCGTCAACGCATTGATCAGCCCATCGAGCACATCAACCGGATGGGCAGCGGCGAAGCGCGCGTGATCGAAGCCGGTAATCGGGCGAAACGCGGTCGCCAGGTGCAGCGCCAGCGACATGGGTGTATCCGAAGAGTCCAGCCGACACCACGCTGTGGGCCACCCGCCGTGGCGCGCAAAACTGGTAAGCGCGACCGTTTTGCCGCTGCCAGCCGGTGCAAGAACGAGGGTCACCGGATAATCGGCGACCGCAGCGAGCAACCCATCAATACGTGGGCGCTCGATGATCCGAGCCGGTTGTGGCGGCGGTTCCAGGCGCGGAAGCAGTACCGTCGATGCAAGAGACACAGCAGCGCCGAACTCGCCCGTAACTCGAGAAACTAGCATGTCATACGATATATTGTATTATACTCAACATGAGTGATACGCAATACTACCATTATTAACCAGAAGCGCTGTGTTCGGAAAGGAGCAGACTTATGACGGTCAAAAACGCTGAAGATACGGTGCGCAAGACCTACAGCAGCGCTCAGGAAATGGTTGGCAAATCGGTCAAAGCCTGGACGGACCTGGTTGCCGTCAGCACCGACATGGCCTACGATATGGTGCTGAAAAACTGGAACTACAGCCGTAGCATTCGCAGCTCGGCAGAACAGGCTATCGAAGACGCCATCAACACTCAGGCGCGCTTTGCCAAAGAAATGATGGGCGTCTGGAAGGATTACGCTGAGAGCGTCTCCGACATCATCAGCAAGACGACCAGAAAAGAATGATGCCGGAGACGCGTGTGGCGGGGAAGGTCGCCGATGACCTTACAGGAAAGGATCACCTTGCAGCCTTCTCTGCCGCGCTTGATCCGATAAGCCCGACAGCAGAGCGCTTGCTTTCGTGTCGTTCAACTGTTCGCAACCGTCTCTTCCTCGATACGACTCCTCCTGAGGTGTTTTTCCATGCCACAGACACCACCGTATCGTCTGCCACCCGGAGCATCCGCCGTTCTCTTCCGGTCCTGACGCTCGTATCTCTCGCCTCTCGTCTCTAACCTGACACCTCTCGCCTCACATATACGCGCCGCCATTGACGTTGATCTGCTGCCCGGTGATGTAATCACCGTCAGCGGCAAGGAAAACAACCGCCTTCGCCATTTCCTCTGGCAAGCCGAAACGTCCCAGGGGGATGCGCGCCTTGATCTGATTCTGAACATCCTCAGGAACTTTTGCGAGCATGTCGGTGAGTGTAAATCCTGGGGCGACGACATTGACCGTGATGCCGAACTTCGCCAGTTCGAGCGCTGCGGTTTTGGTGAAAGCGATAATTCCGCCTTTGCTTGCGCCGTAGTTCGCCTGACCGAACGCGGCGGTCTGACCATTCATCGAGCTGATGTTGATGATTCGGCCGTACTGCTGCTCGATCATCGGCTGCATTGCGGCAGTGGTGCAGAAGAAGACCGCGTTGAGGTTCGTCTGAATGACCTGTAGCCAGTCCTCGTCGGTCATCTTCCGCAGCGATCGGTCGCGGGTAATGCCTGCGTTATTGACCATAATATCGAGTCGCCCGTAGGCGTCGAGAAATCGCCTGACCATGGCGCGCGCTTCGGCCGGATCGGCGACATTTGCCTGCAACAACATGCATTCGCGCCCCATCGACTTGATTTCGGCTGCGACCTCTTCCGCCAGCGCCTGATTGTGCTGATAATTGGCGCCGACAGTGCATCCCTCACGCGCCAGTTCCACTGCAATGGCGCGCCCGATTCCACGCGAAGCGCCTGTGACGATTGCGTACTTTCCTTCGAGACGACCCATGCTGTTACCTCCTTGATATTACGAGTTAGGCGTCAGGGGTTAGGAGAACCGAGAACCGAGAACCGAGAACTGAGAACTGAGAACCCGGAACCGGTGCTCTTTGCCCTACCCCCTGACCCCTGCGACACCTATGCGGCTTACCGTCTTCGACCTGTAACCCCGTGGACGCCAGCCAGGGACGCTCATGCCTTTCCATGTTCACCATTCAACCTGCGAACGGGTGCATGGCTGTGCGCCCCTACCGGTCGTTCATGCCTGCAACCTGCGACCTTCGTGCGCTCAACGCGCAATGCTCGATGTGCATTGCTTCTTCGGGACGTTGCGGCGCAACGTCTCTACCTTTCCACGTTGAACGTTCAACCTCCAACCGCTACCCCCCCACGCCTCTCACATCTCCACCTCGTGCCTCGTGCCCCTCACCTCTCGCCTCGTCTACATTCGCTCGAAGATCGCGGCGATGCCCTGACCGCCGCCGATGCACATGGTGACGCAGGCATAGCGACCACCGGTGCGGTGCAGCTCGTAGAGCGCTTTCACCGTCAGGATCGCGCCTGTGGCGCCGATCGGGTGACCGAGCGAGATACCGCTGCCGTTTGGATTGACCTTCTCCATCGGCAGATCGAGATCGCGAAGCACTGCCAGCGCCTGTGCTGCGAAGGCTTCGTTCACCTCGAAGACATCGATGTCGTTGATCGTGAGACCGGCCCGCTCCAGCACCTTGCGCACTGCCGGTACCGGACCGATGCCCATGTATTTGGGATCGACACCGACCACACTGTATGCGACCAGGCGACCTATCGGCTTGTAGCCGCGCTGCTCGGCGACGCTGCGATCCATCAGCACCACTGCGGCAGCGGCATCGTTGATGCTCGACGCATTGCCTGCGGTGACCGTGCCCTGCTTGTCGAACACCGGGCGCAGTTTGGCAAGTTTCTCTAGGGTCGTGTCGGGGCGAACGCTCTCATCGGTATCGAACAGTTGCGTCCCGCCCTTGACCTTGATTTCGATCGGGACGATCTGATCTTTGAAGCGCCCTTCGGCAATGGCTGCTGCTGCGCGTTTGTGGCTCTCGACCGCCAGCGCATCCTGATCCTCGCGCGTGATTTCCCATTTGCGCGCGACGTTCTCGGCGGTCACCCCCATGTGCACATCGTCGAACGGATCGCTCAACGCGGCAACCATAACATCGACCATCGAGACATCGTTCATGCGTGCACCCCAGCGCATCGCGTGCGCCCAGTACGGGCTACGGCTCATCGACTCGGCGCCGCCCGCGACAGCGGCATCAGCGTCGCCAAGCATAATCGTCTGCGCTGCCGAGATGATCGCCTGCAACCCGCTGCCACACAGACGATTCAGTGTCAGCGCCGGAACGTCCACGGGCAAACCGCCCTTTACGCCCGCGACCCGCGCCAGATAATGGTCATGCCCGTCGGTGTGGATAATGTTGCCGAACACGACCTGCCCGATCTCCGTTGGTTCGACGCCGGCGCGTTTCACCGCCTCGCGTACGACCTGCGCTGCCAGTTCGCTTGGCGGTTGATCCTTGAGGCTGCCGCCAAAATTGCCGATGGGGGTGCGTACACCGCTCAGCACTACCACGTCGCGTCCATTGGCCGTCATTGCTTCCTCCTTGTATCTGCGATAGCAAAGCTGCGCCATCACATCAGCGATGCCGCCAATCGAGATTATCCGGCTCTGGGGTGACTCATGTGAGCGCCCAACCGCCTGCACGCTGGCTGTTATCGTGTCGCGGAGCGACAGCCAGTATGCAGAACAGCCCTCAACGTCTGTCGTTGCAACAGGTATGCAGGGATGGATTGCAACTCCTATTGTACCATTGTAGTGGCAGGGTTATCAATGTGGTGTTAGGATGTTTTCGTAGCGAGTAACCATTTCTTCACCAGATGTGACGAAGACGCTCATGCGTGAGCATGGATGATATGGTAAAGTAGGTACACTCCACATTCATGGATGCTGCACGATCCGTCGACGAACGACGATGAACTGGACGACGCCAGAAGGCGATAGCGAACCGTAGTGTCATGACAGGAGGTGATCGTATGATTGAGCGCGTGGAAGCGCCGATTGCTGCAACGTTGCGCAACGGCCAGACCGTGACGATTCGCTCGCTCGCAGAGCATGATCGCGAAGCGTTGCTCCGGTTTGGTCATTCGCTGCCGGATGATGACTGGCTCTACCTCGAGACCGACCTGCACAATCCCGACATCATCAATCGTCTGGTCAATGCATATGCGGCAGAGAACTGGCGACAGCTCGTGGCAGTGACCGAGACCGGCGAGATCGTTGGCTACAGTGCCGTGCGGCGGTTGCCGGGATGGTCGAGCCACGTCGGAGATATTCACCTGATTGTGCGCAAGGATTATCGTCGCTGCGGTCTTGGCAATGCAATGGCGCAGGCGATTTTCGATGCAGCCCGGGACCTGGGAGTGGCGAAGGTGATCGTTGAGATTTTGCAGGAGCAGACAAGCGGCATTGCGATCTTCGAGCGCCTGGGTTTCAAGGTCGAAGGCACGTTCAGCGATCATGCGCGTGATCACGCGGGCAGGCGCCATCACCTGTATATTCTTGCCTACCACATCGTATAATGTCGCGTTTCCAGACGCCACAGGTCATTGCGCGGTCTGTGGCGTCTGAACTGCAATGGAGATTGCGCTCGTCGATCTGCAAACCTACTGCGGCGCCGCGCCCGATGAAGCAGTCGTGGTGATCGATGTGTTGCGCTCATTTACGACGGCTGCGTATCTGTTCCACGCTGGCGCTCGCTCGCTTCTGCTTGCGGCGACACCCGACGAAGCCCGCGTGCTGGTACGGCGTTTCCCGTCAGCAGTGACGGTTGGCGCTGTTCCGGGCGGCTTCCCAATCGATGGGTTCGACTTTGGTAATTCACCCGCTGCGCTTCGCAATCACTGCCTGACCGATCAGGATGTTGTGTTCTGCACGGCTGGCGGTGTGCGTGGCGCAACCATCGCACGGCACGCCGCTGTGCTGCTCGGCGGATCGCTGGTGTGCGCCGCCGCGACCGCGCGCCTGCTGCGGCGTCTCGCTCTGCCGCGCGTCACCCTCCTTGTCACTGGAGTCTATATTGACCGTGATGGCGATGAGGATATTGCGTGCGCCGAGTATCTTGCGGCGCGACTGCGCGGTCAGGCGCCCGACCCGGCGCCGTTCGAGCGGCGGGTGCGCGAATCGACCTTCGGCAGACGCTTCGGCGATCCCGCCCATCCGCATCTCTCGCTGGCAGATATGGATCTCTGCGCCCGGGCCGATGTGTTCGATTTTGCAATGCCAATTGTGCAGCGAGAGGGCACGATGATGGTGGTGCGGGAATGATGGCGCTCGAGGGATAAGAATAACACAAAAGCGCAATATGTTTATGGATGAAGATCTGAATATCGGAGTACAATAGAGCCGTGAACGTTGCGCCTGAAAATCGTGTGAAAGGCCCCGAAACGATGCCCAACCGGTATGCAGACTGGTTTCGACAGGCGGAAGCGGACCTGCGCCATGCCCGGAATGCACTGGAAGACGGCGATTATGAATGGAGTTGCTTTGCCGCCCAGCAGGCTGCGGAAAAAGCCCTGAAGTCCTTGTTTCAGCGGTTGGGTAGGGAGGCGTGGGGTCATACGCTCACGGTGCTGATCGGCAATCTGCCGCCAGACATCCAGACACCGCCCGAACTGGTGGAACATTGTCGCATCCTGGACAAGCATTACATCCCTACCCGGTATCCAAACGGTTTTGCCTCCGGTGCGCCGACTGATTTTTACACGCAGAGGGAAGCCGAAGATGCTGTCCGATATGCAGAGGCCATCCTTGAGTTCTGTCGTCATCAAATCAGTTGATCGAGCGCGTGTCGAGCAGGCTGTCAGGGAGTATGCGGCTCGCCTGTTTGCAGCGCATCCGGAGATTGAGCGCATCATCTGGTTCGGATCGTGGGTCAACGGCATTCCCAGGCCCGGAAGCGACGTTGACCTGTGCCTGATCCTCTCCTCAACGGATAAGCCGATGCACGAACGCGCTGCCGATTTTCTGCCGGTCGGCTTCCCGGTGGGAGTTGATCTGTTCGTCTATACGCGCGCCGAGTTTGAGCGTCTACAGGCGGAATACCCCGGCTGGTTCCAGGCGATTGCTTCCGGCAGCGATCTGGCGGTACCCTGATCTGCGTTTCTCCCAGCCTTGCTATGATGCTCTGTTGCGCCGAACGGCGATGCCATGACGCGGAAAGCGGGCATCGAGGGAATAGACGATTCTGGATTCTGCGGTAGACTGAGGTGAGAACATAAGCGGTTTCTGCAAGAACGACATCTGTGAAGAGCAGATGGTCTTCACAGTCAATAATCTATGCAGCCAGCGTCGCCAGATCCGGCGGCGCTCCGGTGAGATACGGCGCCATCAGGCTTGTGTCCAGCAATCCGCTCATCAGGCGTTCTCTTCCGGCAGAACTTCCTTCTGGCGGGCAGCCGTTTCCCAGGCGAGCGTGCGCGCCTTCGCCCATGATGCGCCGCCGACGCTGGTCTTGACAGGCGCTGCCGGGCTTCCTTTCAGTGATTGATTATGCTCAGGAGGAATAAAGTACATTTCAACACGCCCCTCCACCAGGCGCTGGAGGGCGATCCTGCCGGGTTTGACTCCTGGCGGATATCTTTAGTGATGACAATTTGCCTTTTTGTCCTACAATAGATGCGATAGTCATACCTTTCTTGTACGGTATCACTATCGCATACATATGCAGTATGTGTCGAGAAAAGAGTCGTCCTTATGAAATCGGTCCCGGCGCTTCTCATCGCCGCTTTGCTGCTGCTTCCCGCCGCGCCGGTCGCAGCGGCGCTCCTCCCCGATGGTTTCGCCGAGCCTGCCTTCGCCGCGCTGTGGACGCGCACCGACCGCGCGGTTGCCACGGGTGCGGCGCAACGCTCGTGGACGTATGGCGCCGCACCTGGTGAGATGCGGTACGAATACTTCCCGGGTGCGCCGGGCGATGCGCGCCTGGTGCAGTATTTCGATAAGGCGCGGATGGAAATCAATGATCCGAATGGCAATCGCCGCTCTCCCTGGTTCGTCACTGGCGGACGGCTGGTGGTCGAACTGATCACCGGCAGGATTCAGACCGGCTTCGAGACTTTCGAGCAGCGCGCGCCCGCCGCCATTCCGGTTGCTGGCGATCCGGTCGATAATCCGCAGGCGCCAACGTATGCGCAACTCGCCGCGTATGTCTCGTTCGATGGCGGCGGGCGCGCGCCTCAACGCATCGGCGAGCGGGTGAGCGCCTTGCTCGGTTCCGGCGGTCCCGGCGAACGGTCTGATCTGGCGCTGCCAGCGACGACGATTGTGCGCTATGAGCCAGTGACGGGCCATAATGTGCCGCGCGTTTTCCGCGATTTTATGGCGGCAGCGCCGATCGACGCGCTCTTCGCCTTCGGGTATCCGATCAGCGAGCCATACTGGGCAGTTGTCCGCGTCGGCGGGAAAGAGATGCCGGTGATGTTCCAGGCGTTCGAGCGCCGCCTGCTGACCTACAACCCCGCCAACCCGCCACGCTGGCAGGTCGAGATGGGGAATGTCGGGCAGCATTACTTTCTCTGGCGCTACGGGCGTCCGCTGCGCTATGCCGCGCCGCCCTTCTCCGGCGTGCGCGTCCGCGAGACGACGTTGACGATCCCGACCTACGACTATAATCAGGCGCTGGTGTCCACCAATCCTGGCGACCCGATCTACCCCTACCCGCGCCTCGATCCGGCGCGCGTCGGTCCGCCGCAGCCGCGCATCTACCGCGCCGTCGTGGTCGAAAATCGCTTCCTGGAACTGACCTTCCTTCCCGAACTTGGCGGACGGTTGTACCGCGCCGTGATTAAGTCCACTGGTCAGAATGTGTTCTACCAGAACCCGGTAGTCAAACCGGCGCCGTTCGGTCAGCGCGGCTGGTGGCTGGGCGCCGGCGGGCTGGAATGGGCGGCGCCAACCGAAGAACATGGCTACCTGGAAGCCTTCCCGTGGGATATAGCGGTCGAACGTCAGACCAATGCTATCACCGTGCGCATGACGACTGCCGAACGTCAGCGCGGGCTGGATATGACCGCCGCCGTCACCCTGCACGCCGATGAGGGCTTCTTCCGCACGCAACTGGCGGCGCGCAACGCTTCTGGCGCTCCTCAACCATTGCAAATGTGGATGAATGCTGCGCTTGCCTCCGCCGCCAATCGGGTCGGACCTGCCGCGCGTTTTGTTGTGCCCGTCGATCAAATGATCGTTCACGCTACCGAAGACCGCGATCTGCCGCCGCCGCGCGCGACGGTCGGCTGGACCCGCCACGATCAGCGCGACCTGTCGCGTCCGTCGACGTGGAACGGGTATGTGGGGCTGTTTGCCGTGCGACCGGTGCGCTTTGCCGGGTTCTACGACGCTCAGGCGGATGCGGGGATGGTTGCCCTGCGCGACGCCGGGTTCGCCGGGACGAAGGTGTTCGCATTCAGCAAGAACTTCGACCGCCGCCTGTTTACCGACGACGGGAGCGATTATGCTGAACTCTGGGTCGGCGCGCAACCAACCTTCTGGGATGATCCGCTCCTGAATGCTGGTGATCAACGCGTGATCCTTGCTGACTGGATGCCGTTGCAGGGGTTGGGCGATCTCGCGGCGGCGAGCGAGTCCGGCGCGCTTGGCGTACAGCGTCGGGCTGGCGGCGCGCTGACGGTCAGCGTGGTTCCGGCGCGTGTTCAGGCGGCGGCGCCGGTGCGCATCCTGATCGACGGGCGCGAGGTGTTCCGCAGCGCGCCGATTGCGCTGCGCCCCGACCTGCCGTTGACCATCGAGTTGCCGCCGGGTCGCGCGGGTGGTACACTGCGTGCCGAGGTGGGTGAATGGGCGCTGGAGATGACCCTCGGTTCGTGAGGAGGCTGCCATGAGTGCGCCGACTGCGGTTGATCCATCGGCTGCGGCGCAGCATCCTGCGCCGCTCAGGATGACTTACGATGAGTGGCTGGCATGGGGCCACGAGGGATTGAGTGAGTGGATCAACGGCGAGGTCGTTGTTCATATGCCGACCAGAGAGGAACACCAGCGGGTCGTTGACTTTCTCAATCGGCTGCTAGGATTGTTTGCACACGCGCTGCGTCTCGGCGTCGTGCGCAGCGCGCCGTTTGCCATGCGCGCGCTGCCGGACGGTCCCGGACGGGAACCGGATCTGTTCTTCCTGGCAGAGGAACACAAGGATCGATTGACCCGTCACGAACTTGCCGGACCCGCCGATCTGGTGGTCGAGGTGATTTCCGACGATAGCGTGGCGCGTGATCGCGACGAGAAGTTCTACGAGTACCAGGCGGCTGGCGTGCGCGAGTACTGGATCATCGATCCGCGCCCCGGTCGGTTGCGCGCCGATTTCTACCTTCTCGACGCGCGCGGTCAGTATCGCGCCGTTCCGCCGGACGACGACAATATCTACCGTTCGACAGTGCTGCCCGGTTTCTGGCTCGATGTGGCGTGGTTGTGGCGTCCCGATCCGAACCCGCTTGCCGCGCTGGGACGCATTGTGGGAACGGAACGGGTGATGAGCGTGCTCCAGGATGAGGTGTAGATGCGCATTCGCACCGTGACGGTTGGCGCCTGCGAGGATGATGTGACGCGCGCGGCGCAGGCGGCGCAGGAAGCGCGGCGACGGCTCGAGGACGCCGGGTATGTGGTGCAGACGCTGCGCCTGGCGCTCGACACGCGCGGGATGAACCGCGCTGCCGATCTTGCAGCGGTGGCGCGCAACGCCGAGGCGCTGGCGCGCGATGCCGGTTTCGATTATGTGTCGATCGGGAGGGTGGCAACCGACCGACTGGCGTCGCTGGCGGAGGCGCTGGCAGCGACGGAGATTGTGTTCGCCTCGGCGCGTCTTGCCGGACGCGATGGTATGTTCGATGCTGAGGCAACCGTCGCTGCGGCGCGCGTGATTGACGCGCTGGCGTCGGCGACGCCGAATGGGTTCGGCAATCTGCGGTTTGCGGCGCTGGCGTCGGTTGCGCCGGGATTGCCATTTTTCCCGTCGAGTTACCATAGCGGCGGCGAACCATGGCTTGCCATCGGTCCAGAGGCGGCGGCGCTGGCGGTGAACGCGGCGCATGCGATCAACGAAGATGGCGCTTCCTCGTCGTTTCAGGTGGTCGCTGCCAGAATCCAGCGCTTCATGGAACACCTGAAAATGCAGATAGTGAACCATGATGTGCGCATTCGTGAGGCACTCAAGGGGATCGATGAGGCGTATGGCGTGTACGTCGCGGGATGCGACTGGTCACTCGCGCCGCATCCCGACCTGACATGCAGCATTGGCGCGGCTATCGAGTGTGTTAGCGGCGTGCCGTTCGGCGCACCCGGCACGCTGGCGGTCATTCGTGCGTGTACCGATGCTATCCGCACTGCACGGGTGATCCTTGTCGGGTTCAGCGGGGTGATGCTGCCGGTGCTGGAGGATGTGGTGCTGGCGCAGCGCAACAGTGAGGGGCGCTACGGCTGGCGCGATCTGCTGGCGTTCAGCGCGGTGTGCGGTACAGGACTCGACACTATTCCGCTGCCGGGTGACGTCTCCATCGAACAGATCGAAGGCATGCTGGCGGAAGTTGCCGCGCTGGCGGGCGCATTGCGCAAACCGCTCACGGCGCGCCTGATGCCCATTCCCGGCTTACGTGCCGGCGATGTGACCGCGTTCGATTTTCCGTACTTCGTCAATACACGGGTTATGGCGATCTGAGGGGCGAGGGGCGGGAGGGTTTCCGATGTGAGGTGAGAAGATGGTCGGTTGAAGGTGACTCCCCGCTCATTGTGATCTCTGTGTCTCGGTGGTTCAAAAGGCAGGTGGGAGGATTGAAGATTGGTTGAACGGTGGATAATCCGCGTGCGCCAGTGCAACTCTTGACTCCTCTGGCTGCTGGTGGAGTTGCTGGCGCCTCCCGCGCTGCGGTCGTCTGAGCGCCGACATAGCAGGCAACGGTGTGGTGATCGAGTGGCAGGGTGTGTGCCGCATTCACGGCTGCTGCTTGCCAATGCGGCTATCGCCAGTATGCTGTCCACCGAGAAGGCGGCGGCGATCCGCAAACGCAAGCGGCGCAAGGGTCAAAAGGACGGGTGAACCGCGTTCCCTGCATCGAGCAGCAACCTTTGCCTTTCTATCCCGTGCTATAATAGCGCGTCACAACTACTTTGAACGATAGGAAGCGCCCAGGCGTCTTTCGGTTGACTCTGTGGTGCACGGTGCATCTCTTTCTCCGCCGGCAAAACCTGCGCTCTTCTTCGTACTGAATGTGAGTCCTGCAATCACCATGCACAACGAACGTTTCCTGATCACCGGCGCGCTTGGATGTATCGGCGCGTGGATTGTCCGCAACCTGGTACGTGAAGAAACGCCGGTCGTCGTCTTTGATCGGGCGAGCGATCTGCGTCGCCTGAAGTTGATCATGTCCGATGAAGAACTGGGGCGGGTGACGTTTGTGAATGGCGACATCACCGACCTCGAAGCACTCGAGGGCGCGCTCGACGAACATGCCATCACGCGCGTCATTCACCTGGCGGCGCTCCAGATTCCGTTTGTGCGCGCCAATCCGCCGCTCGGCGCGCGCGTCAATGTCGTCGGTACGGTCAATGTCTTCGAGGCGGTTGCGCGGCGCCGCGAGCGAATCGGCAGTGTAGTCTACGCCTCGTCGGCGGCGGTGTACGACGCGGTCGATGCCGATGCGTCCGGCATGGTGGCGCACGGCGCCATCGGGCGCCCGGCGACGCTCTACGGCGTGTTCAAGCAAGCCAACGAAGGCACGGCGCGCGTCTACTGGCAGGATGCGCAGGTGGCGAGCATTGGGCTGCGCCCATACATCGTCTACGGTCCAGGGCGCGATCAGGGGTTGACGTCGAGCCCGACGAAGGCGATGGTGGCGGCGGCGCTCGGCAAGGCGTACCACATTCCGTATGGCGGGCGCGCCGCCTACCAGTACGCCGATGATGTGGCGCGCACCTTCATCGCCTGCGCGCGCGCGCCGTTCCATGGCGCCGAAATCTTCAATCTGCGCGGCAGTGTGGCGACGATGGGCGAGATAGTGGCAGCCATCGAGGCGGCGGCGCCGGAGGCGCGCGGGCTGATCACGTTCGATGAGAAGCCGCTCCCCTTCCCGGAAGCGTTCGACGCCGCGCCGCTCGAGCGGGTGATCGGCGCGTTGCCGTTGACGCCGCTGGACCATGCGGTTTCCGAGACGATTGCGCTGTTCCGCAGGCGGATCGCAGAAGGCGTCATGCCCGACACCGTGTAACGCCAATGAACCGTCGCACGTTCATTCAGTTTGCCGCTGCCGCCGCATCGCTGAGCCTCGCCGGATGCGCGGCGCCTGATGGCGTTCCCGCCGAACGCCTGGCGCGCCTGGCGCGCGGCGTCAATATGAGCCACTGGTTCGCTCAGGCGCCCTTCTCCCGCGCCACGCTCCAATCGCGCCACACTGCTGAGGAGTTTCGCGCGTTGCGTCGGGTTGGTCTGACTCACGTGCGCTTCCCGCTCGACCCATACGTGCTCTTCAGTGAACGTAATCCGGAGCGCCTCGACCCCGACCGGCTTCCGCTGCTCGATGCCGCGCTCGATATGATCCTTCAGGCGGACCTGGCGGTGATCGTTGAGTTGCATCCGGAGGATCGCTTCGTGGACCGGCTGGCGACCGACGATGGATTTGTGGATGCGGTCGTTCAGTTCTGGCGCGCGCTGGCGACTCATCTCAGCGCGCGCGATCCGGGGATGCTGTTCCTGGAGGCGCTGAATGAAGCGCATTTCGACAACCCGCCGCGCTGGGAAGCGGTGCTGCGTCGTTTTCTGGCGGCGATGCGCGATGGTGCGCCGCGCCATACGTTGATCGCCAGCGGTGATGGGTGGGCCAGCATCGATGGACTGGTACAACTCACGCCGGTGGCGGATCGCAACGTGGTCTACAACTTCCACTTCTATGAGCCGTTCGAGTTCACCCACCAGGGCGCGACGTGGGGGTACGAGATGTGGCGACACTACCGCGGCGTCCCCTACCCGGTCGACGCCGAACGGATCGCGGCTGCGCTGGCGATCATCGACAACCCGCGCGCGCGCGAGGAGATCCGGTTCTACGGTTTGAGCGGCTGGGGCGCTGCGCGCATCAGGCAGCGCCTCGATCAGGCGGCGGCGTGGGGCGCGCAGCACAATGCGCCGCTGACCTGCAATGAGTTCGGGGTGTACCGCTTGATCACTGCGCCAGCGGATCGCATCGCCTGGCTGACCGATGTGCGCACCGCGCTCGAAGAGCGCCGGATGGGTTGGGCAATGTGGGACTATGCTGGCGGCTTCAGCCTGACCCGCGACGGCACAAACGATCGGTCGCTCGACGAAGAGACGCTGCGGGCGCTGGGACTGTCGGCGCCTTGAGAGAGAACCCGAATTTGTTCGTATGCCTGCGCGCGCCTCTCGCACGCCGGAGGCGTGTGGACCATCCACAAAGGACGCGAAGGAACGTGAAGAGCGGAGCATACGCTCTATGCCGCTTTCTCTCGGCACGCTGCACAAAGATGGGTTTTTCCGGCATGCCTTTATGGCGCGTCTCCCATCTTGAGCTTTGGGACGGACAAAATCACCCTTTCTCCTTCGGCTGGAGAAGGCTCACGTAGATTTTTTGGGCAAGCCTTTATGCTACATCGCTCGTTTTGAGCGCCGGAATGCGCAATCTCCTCCTGCTCCCCCCAACCTCACAAGTGTAGAGTTTTTCGGCGAGCCATCGTGCCGGGTCGCCCGCCCCAGGCATCAGGACGCCCCAACTCCCCCTTCTCTCACAGCGTGGGAGAGGGGAGCAGGGGGATGAGGAGAAAAGGGCGTCGGGACGCCGAAACGCGCAGCGCATCCAGAAAACGTTATCCCTGCGAAGTCAGCCCCGGATGGGCTTTCACGTACTCAGTGGGGAAGGGATGGACGGTATGGGCGCCGGTCGGCGTGCGGATGCCAGGATGTGATCTGGTTCAGCCGGATATTGTCGTTGTGCGCCGTGAGGACCGTCACATCATCCATGACCGTTGCATCAATGGCGTGCCGGCGCTGATTGTCGAGGTGTTGTCGCCATCGCCCCCTGAGACTGGTGAAACCATCAAGCGTACCGCGTATGCGCGTGTAGGCATGCCGGAATACTGGATTGTGCGTCCTGCGTCGCGGGACGTCGTCCGCTGCACATCACCCGACCGGGTCGCCGGCAACTTCCTGCAAACCACGCTGATTGCTGTGGATGGCACGCTCACCTCGCCGACGCTTCCCTTCAATGCGCCGGTCGCCGGTTTTTTTGCCGGTTCGCCAGACGAGACAGTGTGATCGGAAGCGTTTGTGTGGGATGATTGCGCCTATGACCGCGTCTTCTTTTTCGGCGCGGGTTTCAACTCCAGAATGATCCTTTCACCCTTCTGTTGCACGGCGACTACCTCGACGCGGGCAGTATTGCCTTTTGCATACTTTGCGGTATTGCGATCCGGGATCGTTTCGGCGCGCATGACGCCAACCACGCGCTCCTGATCGAAGTTCCGGACCTGCACCAGAACGGCGTCATCACCGACCTCAAGCACGGTGTCGGTGAACACCTCTCCTGGTTGGGGAATATTCGAGGTCGGCGCGAGAGGCGCGGGTTGTTCTGTGGCGGCTGCGGGCGACGGCGAGGGCGCCGGACGCGCGGCAGGCTGCGATTGGGGTGGGGACGGTCGAGCAGGCGCTGGCTGCGCCGTGGAGGATGGACGCGATGGGGAGGACGCCGGGCGTACAATCGATTGTGGTGGAGAAGCATGCGCAACATCAAGGGGTTGACGCTCCGCCTCTGGCACGGCATTGTAGTACCTGAGCAAACGGATTGCCCATGCCAGTGTAAGCACCATGTCGGGCGGTGAAAGGTTGCGCAAGCGCTGCTGGCTCACTTCCAGCAGATTACGGTAGTACTCAATCGTCTGGTTCGAGCGAATGACGGCGCGGCCGTTGTTGACAATCGCCTGCAGATAGGCAAAATAGGCTTTGCTATCCTTTTGAGCGCGCAAATACGTCAACGCCTTCTGCGCCTCGTTTGGGTCAACGCGCTTCGCGTGCAGATCGCGAGCCAGGGCTGATGCTCGCTCTATCAGGTCGTTCATCGTTAGTAGCTCCGGTTTGGGCACCGGCGGTCATCGCGGGGCCAGCGCAGGATGCCCGCCAGGCGACGCGCCTGATCCTCTAACACCAGACGTTCATCGCGCGCTGCCTTCAGCAATGCTGAAACGTCTCCCTCCTGCGTTGCGGGCGCGTCGAAATCGGTGTACCACTGATCCATTCGTTCCGTAAACTCAATTCGTGGTTCAACAACTTCAATCGTTCCCAGACACGCCGGTTTGCCACCTCCTAGCTTGGGATACCATCGCGGCTCGCCAAGCCCCAGGGCAATCAGGAGCAGACCAAGTTCACCCTGCGTCAGGTTCTCGAAATCTATCCGAAACGTAAACCTGCTACCGACTGGACATACTTCGAGCGGCAGGTCGCCGGACGCCAGTTTGCCGTGCATGTAGAACTTGCGTCCCTTATAGATCGGCGCCTTCCGGCGCGGACGGAACAGTTGCGGCGTGCCCCGGATTTCGGTCTGTCCATCGGTGAGTGCAGCATCACTGAAGCGCACCTGTCCCTGATACCCCAGCGCGCCGAAGATTCGCTGAGCGACATCCAGACGCTTGGGATCGTCTGACGCTTCGAGTCCTTGCGGGAGTTGGGGCGCGCGTGTAACACTCACCGAAGAAGGCGAAATCGCTTCAACAATGCTGCGAATACACCCTTTGAGCGATGTTCCTGGAATGACCGGCGCGCCACTCACCCGGAAATGCGCCTTAATCAATGGATGCTGCGGATTGCTGCTCTGCTCGAGCAGACCAGAGGCGACATGCACCGGCGATCGGGCGATAAGTTGCGCGTGCAGCGCGCCGTTCAGGTTCGTGTAGCAGTGATGTCCAACTGGTGCACGGCGCTCGATCTGCGGCGCAAACGGCACAAAATCATACGGCTTGGGCAGCGGCGGCGCGCCGCCACGGTTGCGTCGGTCGTCGCTCATGGTCGGTTCTCCTCTGCCAGCCCCGCCAGCCGCACGAGTTGCAGCGCACCCAGCGGCGCGCGGTACAGAATATACTTGATTGCCGGTCGCCTGTCGGTTTGCAGAATCATCGCCGTCGTCGGTCGCTCGATTTCCCACGGCGCGCCTTCGCAGGTGAGCGGGCAGGCGCCCGCGATAGCGAGTTCCGTTTCGCTCAGGATAAGCACATCGTAGGCGTCGTCGCCCAACCGTTTCCAGCGCACTTCGGCGCGCTCCGAGAAAGCATGCCCGAAGTCGCCGCAGACGTCGAGATGGTCAATATCGCTCAGTTGCGTGATCGGGCGCAGGTTGGCTCGCCCATCTGCCGGCACAACATCCCACAACGCTGCGCCGCCAAAGGTCCAGCACGGCACTCCCACACACTGGCGCGCTACCTGGCGCACCTCTGCGCCGGTCGCTTCGCGGATACGATAGATGTAGCCGATGGCGTTCATAATCCGATCTCCCGTTTCCACGCCGGCATACACGCTTTCCAGATCGTCTTGACCTGATCGGCGCCTTCAGCGCGTAGCCGCACGCCCATCGTCTCTTCCTCCTGGAAGTTCAGACCATCCGGCAGTGGCGCAATGTCCGCAGCCGGGAAATCGTAGGCGCGCCAGGCATCGCCGCCGAATGCGCCCACACCGCCGAAATGACCGGCAGGCAGGCGGATGTCCCTGCCGATGAGTCGCAGCGCACTTCCCTCCAGCACACACGTCGGGTACAGGATGTCGAGGCTGTCGAACGATGCCGTGACCCGCCCCAGCCCGCGCGATTTGCCGAACCCCAGCGCCACGCGCCCCTCCGCCAGGTCGCGCAGCGCCAGCCCCAGTAACCCCAAATGCGCCAGGGTGACGTTCTTGAAGTCGATCCGCGTCGGAAACTCGCCGCGCACGACGGTCTCGTAGTTGAACGGGCCAAACGCAACCGAGCCGTACACCCGGTCAATGGCGACGCCATTGCGCTCTTCGGTGACGACGTTTTTGCCATAAGCATCGGCGAAGCGCACCCGCCCCGCCAGCGCCGTGCTGCCGAAGAGTTGCGCCACGAACGACGAGAGGCGGTAGACGGCTGCGGTGCTCCTGTTACGCAGCGCCTCGATGTCCTGCCCTGAATTGTAGCGCATGTTGAGACCTTGATTATAGCGCGTACCGTCGCCAAGCGGATTGTCGGCGAGCGGAATGCAGCGGGCTTCCTCCGGTATCTTCTCTTCCTCATCGAACTGCCGGCGGCGCTCCCGGCGTTGCCGTTGCAACTCTTCGCCGTCGAGAGTGCGACAGATGCGTTCGCAGTGGGCGCGGATCACTCCTTTGAGCGAGGGACCGGGCAGATAGATCGCGCCTGCTGCATACTGCGAGCCGCTGCCGTCGGAAACGGCGTACTTCGTGCGCACGAACTGCATGTCGGGCAGGGTCGGGTCGCCGCCGCCAGTCTCGCCCGCCTTGATGAGGATCGGACCATCGGGGCGGATGGTCAGGCGCAGTGTTCCTTGCAGAAAGGTCGCTTTATGCATCGATCACCTCTTTCACCTGCTCAGGCCGCTCCAGCGCCGCGCGAAAGGCGGCGATCCATTCCCGTTCCTGATCGGCGCCGACGGCTTCGCCGCCGCCGTTGAGCCAGGCGAGAACATCATCAACGCCAGCCACGCCTTCGCGCACGGCGATGTAACGAATCTCCGGCGCTTCCCGACCTTCGCGCCCAACCAGTTGCACATACCCCAGACCGCGCGAGCGGAACCCGCCGATCTGCACCTCGCCGCGTTGCCACGGCTTGAGCGCCGCCAGCAACATGCCCAGTTGCCACGGCGCCGCATTCTCGACGACCAGATCGAAATGGAAGCGCACGCCAGCCGGAACGACCTCGTAATCGTACAGCAGTCCCTGTTCGACCGTTTCGGTGTCGCGGTTGATGCCGACGCCGTTGCGCGACTCGAACTGACCAAACCAGAGCCGGGGATCGACGGGTGCATCCTTGAAGAACACCCGCCCCGCCACCCACGGCGCGCCGAAGGTCAGATCGATCAGGGTCGAAGCGCGCCAGATCGCTTTGCTGAGCGCCATATCGTCATTGTGCTGCTCTTTCAATTGACTGATCTCACGGCGCATGTGCGCTTCGATTTGTGCCAGATCGAACGCCTGATCGGGTTGGACGGCGCGCACCAGGGCTTCGACCTGCGCGCGCAGAGCGCCTTTGAGCGATGCGCCGGGGATGAAGGGGCGGTCGAAGGCATCGCGCAGCACGGGAAGGTCGATGGCGATGATCTCGGTTGCCCGCCCCGCGCCGATGCGCAGCGCCGTCAGCGCCAGCAGGTCGCCGCGCACCGTCAGGCGGTTGTGCACCGCAGCGAAGGAATAGATCGGCTCACGCGACACTGACGACCTCCTCCAGATGATCGAAGCCGTTCGCCTTTTTGGCATACACAAAGGCGCGATTGATGTACCCCAGGTAGAGTTGCATCAGGCGCACCTGAATACGCGGCTTGAGCGCATCGGCGTCAGCGATGCCCATTTTTTTCAGATCGTCAACCACCTTCCCGGTCTCATCGCGTCCCAGTTCGCCGAGATCGCAGATGACGTGATGACCGAAATCTTTCCAGATGTTTTTATCATCGCGCCCAATCTGATAGCGGATGAAACTGGCGGTCACTTCGACCGAGCCGGACTCCATGGCAGCGTCGAGCAGGTTGCGCAACTGGCTCTCTTCCATCTTCTCTTTACTGCGCAACTGGAACGCTGCCCTGTTTGCGCGCCGCACCAGCGCGTCGAGTTGGGCGCCGATCGCCTGGTCGAGCGCAAGTTCGCGGCGCAGTTCGTCACTGCTCTGTTGATCCATTCCCGTCCTCCCAGTCAATCAAATGAAAATCGTCACAGATGCGCACCTGCCCGAACCCTTCCTGGCGCCGTTCGCCGATGCCGTCGCGTTCGAAGCGTTCCAGCGCGGTATAATCGTTGTTGCTCAGTGGGTGTTGCGTTTCGAACACATACAGACTGCCAAAGCGCACAGCGACGTGCGAGATTTTGGGGCGCTGCCAGAGGGCGTGCCACCCTCCCACGACTCGCGTCGTCGTGAACGAACGCACCAACCGCGCCTCGATGCCGGTGGCGTCACGCAGCATATCGGCGCTCAGTTCCTGAGTCGGCAGCCAGCCGTCGCGCAGCAGAATGGCATCGGAGATCAGGTTAACAGTGAACACCTGACCTGAGAGTTCCCACGCGGCGCCGCCGAGCGCCCGGTAATGCGCAATCTGCCGCTTGAAGCGCTGTGTCAGCGCTTCCACCCGCTGGTGGATGCTGCGGTCACTCGGATGATCGCGCAGCGTGATCCGCACCCCGCCGACGCCGGTCGTCTGGCGCGCGCCCAGGCGATCAACCTGTTGGGTGACGATCTCTGTGACCTGACTCCATAGAGCGGAATCATCGGGATCAACCAGCGCCAGGCTGCCGATGAAGCGCGTCGGTGCGTCGGTTCCGGGGGATGTTTCGTTCAACGCGAAAAAGGAATAGAGCAGACTGTCCTCGGCGGTGCCGCGCCGCCGATTGATCGCCACGCGGGTATGGATGCGCTGTGTGGCGTCGCGGAACTCCAGTTTCCCTTCCCTGATGGTATAGAACTTCTGACCTGCCGCCTCCAGGGGACGCCCTTCGGTATCAGTCGGGGCGTACACCAGCGCTGGCGGGGTCTGCTGTTCCCAGCACACCCGCGGCGCCAGCGAGTCGCGGGGACGATTCTCACCTTTGGGCGTCATGGCAGTTGCGGGCAGGGGGCGCACCCACTTGTCGCCGTCGCGCATCGGGTAGGCGTTGCGGCAGCGCAGCCGCCGCAGCAGCGCCGGATCGAAGCGCTCGCTCCGATCCAGCGCGCCACCGAGCGCGCCAAACAGCGCCGCCCCCGGCACAAATGGCAGGCTGCGGCGGAACTGCGCGCCCGGTTTGCTCTCCGGGAAGGCGAGCGGCTCACGCGCCTCGATGACCAGCAGCGTCTCGTGCATCACGTCCCTCCCCTGCGCACCAGATCGCGTAATGCCTCGGTGAGAACATCAGCGTTCCGCTCTTGCCCATCGACCATCACCCGCACATTCATTGTCGCCCAGCCGAGTCCGCGTGATTTCGCGCCGCCCCAGCGATCAACGGCGCGCAACGCAACCCAGAGCAGCGCCGCATGACCGAGATCGGGAAGCGTTCCCGCAATCGCCGGTCGCGCAACGAAGCGCATCCCGCGCAGCGCCGTTTCCTGCAGCAACAGCCGCTCATCCTCCGCCGTGCCGCGCCGTCGGTTGATCGCCACGCTGGGGCGGATCTGGCTCAACCATTGCGGAGAAGTCTGCATATAATCACCGATGTCGGCGACCAGACCGGCGAAGTGGAGCGGCGCCCGCTGCTGTGGCGAACCAAAGATGCGCCGGATGACGGTATCGGTTTCGTCGCTGAAACTCTGTGGCACACCGAGACCGAGCGTTGCCGCGATGGCTTCGGCGGCGTGGCGCGCGCGCCCCTTGACCTGCGATCCGGGAATGAGCGGTCGCCCCCGGCTATCGCGCACGATTACTTTGTCAGCCAGCGTTCCAGCGCTGCCGCCAGCGCCAACACTCACCGGCGTATCGCTCACAACTTCGAGATCAAGCTGAACGTTGACCATCCTCGCTCTCCGATAAAGAGATCATTTCGTAGATCTCAGCGAGATCGGACCAGATCGTTTCGTATGCCTCACGCGCTGCCGGCAGCCAGGGAGGTGTCGCCGGGCGGCGCAGCGCTGTGTCTGCCGATCGCCATGCCTGTTCAATGTGCTCGTTCAACGTAGTGCTCAGGGATTTTTGACGTACACGGGTGTACAGGTATTCCATCGTGCTGGCGATCACGCCAGGAGTTGTTTCGATGACCTGCCGCAGGCGGTAGAGTTGCGAGCGTGGAAAGTTGCCGCGTTGGAGCGCCCGCGCCGTTTCCAGCAAACCGGCAAACTCGTGCCAGGTGTACGGGCGCGCAGTAAGGCGCCGATTGCTCTCGTCGTGCAGCGCCGCTTTGCGAAACGCCTCGACCGTGTCGGCCACCATCGTGACCGACTTCAGCACCATAAAATCGACCGCGCCGCCATAATAGTGTTGCCCGGCATAGCGGCGCGCCAGTTTCTTGGCGCGTTTGAGCAACTCTTCCACCAGATCGCGCAGGAAGAAGATCGGCGCCGATTCGTGGGCGATCACCACGCCAGCCGATAGCCCGACCGACGGCGGGTACGGTTCCCGCGTAATGAGCGTCTCACGGGCATAGCGCATGTGCTTGAGAATATCGCTCGAAGAGCGGCTGCCGGATGGCGCAGGGAGGCGCTGCGCCAGGGAGCGTTCAAACTCATGCGCAATTGTCAGCGCCACATCGAAAGCGCGACTGCCGGGGACAATGAGGAGCAGATCGTCGCCGCCAATAGTCAGAATCTCGAAGGGATGCACAACGACACGCCGCCGTTCGCGCCGCGCCACAGCCGGTTGCAGGCAGCGCGCCAGCGCCATGAAGACCGCATCGACTGCGGCTGTGCTCAGATGCGCAGAAGTCTGGTGCAAGTCGTCGGGGGTCGACAGGGTGGCGATCAACCTCCCGACGTTGTTCCCATCGGCGTAGATGATGCCGATGTAGCGATCTGGTCGGGAAGCGGCGCCGATCTCATTCAGGTCGCGCGGCGGCGTCACATTCGGCTGTTGATCCATAGCGCGGCGGTAGGGCGTAGCGGCGCCTTCCTCAGCCAGAAACGCTTCCCACCGCGTTTCCCACGAGCGATCGCGCAGGTCGTCAGGTGCGCGCCAGGCGAACGTTGACGTGTACCAGCGCGTCTGATCGTCGTCGTCGCGCTTGATCAGTTGCCCGACATACCGTTTGCGCGCCGAGGGTTCGCTGTAGGCGCGCGTTTCATCGGCGACCGTCCCGCGCCATTCGGCGGGGCGCACATCGCTGCTGGCGCACCGTTCCGTCCATGGCGTCATCGGGTAGAGCGGTAGAACGCGCGGCGCGCCAGCGTAAGCGCGCTCGTCGCGGCGTCGGTTGAACATTGTCGCCAGGAGTGTCACCAGTTCGCCAAACTGCTTGCGGTTCAGGAAGCGCCGCAGAGCATCAATTTCATCGGGGGAAAGGGATCGCGCCGGACCCGCCTTGCGGATCTCGTCGTCGCTCAGGTTCACCACAGCGCTTCCCGGCAGCGGCGTGTAGTAGTATGTCTCGAGTTCGGGGCGCAACTGCGGGTTGCGCCAGCAGTTCAGGAACTCCTCCGTCCAGAAGTCGAGCGGTCGGCGTCCGTAGCGCAATTCGAGCAGCGAAAAGGTTTCGGCGACGGCAACGCTATTGGCGGTGAGGGTCTGACGGGTAAACTCCTCCTCGATGCGACCGGCGAGTTCCGCGCCTTTCGCAGCCGGCGCGAAGGAGAGGAAACTACCGCCGCCAGCATAGACGATGCCCAATGAACCGAGATTTTCGCCGAGCGCCTCGCTCCAGATTGCAGGAAGACGATGGTCATTCACCCATTCGAGCAGCGCGCTAGCGCCGCGAATCTCAGGCAGCGCCGGCGCCTCGAAGACGTACCCCTTGATCTTCGTGGCGCCACCGTAGACCAGCGCCACCCTGTGCGATTCCTGCGGAAGACCTGCTGCGACCAGGCGCTCCGTCACGTCCCTGTGCAGTTGCTCAAGCGTGGTACGAGACGGCGCTGCTGGAGCGTTGCCCAACACCAGACGCACCGCGTCTGCCAGCGAACGCGCATCAACGCCCGTTTCATATGCCAGGCACGCCGCCACTGCGCGGGTGAAATGATCTGAATCGGTCATAGCGTCCCCGTGCCTTCTTCAGCACAACAGATGTCTCATCGAGCGATCAGCAGAATATTGTGTCTGCGACACGGATGGTTCAGGCGAGAGCAGCCAGGGAGAAGGCGTTGCGTCTGCCCTAATCCGTCTCACTCCGCCTATACCCGGGTTCCCCGCACACGATGCTCGCAGGAGAAAGCAGAATTGTTCAACGTCCGATTGATCACTGGAAGAAAAGACGCCGCTCGGATTCATATTTCCCGACGAGCAATTCCAGTATACCCGGCGCTACCGTCACAAATGCATCAATCACAGACGTCCAATCCCAGCGATCCACACGTTGCCGTGCCCGAAAGTGCAGGACTTCCCGATGTGCACCAGGCTGCCGAGCGCCAGCAGTCGGCGCAGATCGATGCCGACGCCGTGCAGCGTCACTGTGCCGACGATCCCGCCCTGCGGCATCGTTTGTTGCTGGCGCGTCGAGATGCGTTGGAGATCAGCCCAGCGCGTGTGCACATCTTCGACAGCCACAGCGCGTGCCGCATCGACCAGCCGCTGGTGATCGACATTCCACCGTCCACTGCCGTGGAATGTCGTCAGCGCATCGATCCGCCAGCACGCCGCGCGGGTCAGCGCCAGAAAATCGAAGGTGCGCAGCACCTCTCCGCCTTCACGAATGCGGAGAGGCGTTTGCAGAATCAGGCGCAGGTCGGCGGGGAGAGATTGCGCATACGCGGAGAGCGCCGCGGCATCAACGAACGGCAGAAGCTTCGCTCCCTGCAGCGCCTGACCATCCTGGTAGATGACCGTGCCGGTCGGTTGCCAGGGGCGCAACGCTTCGACCCGTTCCAGCCGGAAAGGGGCGTGATCGCGCCCTAACCCCATCACCCCCAGGCGCTCGAAACTGAACAGGAAGTAGGGCAGATACTCCGTCCCCTGTCCGATCAGTGTCAATCCAAACTCCAGCGCATCCCCCGCCGCGTAGCGCGTGCGCGTGTCGTCCGGCGCCACGATGACAAACGGGCGCGGCACGTCGCGCAGGTCGTGCAGGTGCGCCACATCAGGCGGGTGCGGCGTCTCGAAGACCCAGCGGTAGGGGCAGTACGGCGTGATGGTGCATTCATGCGACCGTCCCCAGCACGCTTGCAGGCAGGAAGCGCGCTGGAAGGCATAGCCGAAGCCGCCGCGCAGCATCGCGCCCTTGTACGCAGGCAGGCGTGCGTCGATGAGCATCCGGATGGTGAGACGAAGGCGCAGGACTGGCAGATCGGGAAGCGCAAGACCGGCGATATCTTCTGGCATCAGGATGTCCTCCATAAACAGACACGACTGTTCGCTTCAAGCCTGCAACGATGTAGTGTGTTGAGGAGAACGACTGGAACAGCAAATCCGATGCATCATTGGGGATGTTTTGTGATTTGTCAATACTGTGACGCTTTGGGTTGCAGTCGTGAATTGGCAGGAAACGGCGCGCGCGACATATCTCTCGCAATACTCCTTGACGCCTCACGGTCTGGCAATTGACGGTCTTTGACGTGGTTAATCCGAGTCGCGCCGATGGTCTGGCGTTCCTCACCGACGCGCCGCGGTCGGGTTGGCCCGCGACGATTGGTGGCGCGCTGTGCGCCACGATCACGGTCCTGGAACTGAGCACGCCGCCCGACGACCATAGCCGCCGCTGGCGACTGCGAGAATGCATCAGCGAGTGGCACGTTCCGGGGATTGTTTCCTGTCAGTTCACGACCCCGTCCCGCCACATCGGGTTGTCTCTTCGTCGAGAGACTGTTACAATAAGCGCAAGTGTACCCGAATGTCATTGGGGGTCTATTTGCTTGCGAGTTCCGCAGTCCCGATAAGGCTGATTGGGTCTATCGGTTTATCCTGGGGCAGATCCTGGCGCCAGAGTATCCGCGTCCATCACCGGGATCTGGACCATAATCAGGCGTTCCTGGAGGAGGCGTGAAGAAACAGAGCGCCATCGTCCATTGTCCAGTCTGCGGCGCCACAAGCCACGCAGATATGCCTGCCAATGCGTGTGTGGTTGTGTATGCATGTCCTCAGTGCGGCGCCGTGCTGCGCCCACATCCCGGCGATTGCTGCGTATTCTGCTCGTATGGCGACGATCCGTGCCCGCCGGAACAGATTCATGCAGCCGATATGTGAAGCCTGTACGTTACCACCAGCGTCTTATGAGCACAGCACAATCTCTGTCCGAACAGCGTCTTTCGACTGGCATTCCGGGGCTGGATGAGATTCTCTCCGGCGGGTTTCTTCCCGGACGCGCGTATCTGGTGCGTGGCGGACCCGGCAGCGGCAAAACGACGCTTGGCATGCACTTTCTGCGCGCAGCCGCCCCGGAAGAAGCGCCACTGTTCATCACGCTTACCGAGCCGGTCGCCCAACTCCAGAAAAACGCTGCGCGCCTGGGGATCGATATGCAGCATATTCAGTTTCTCGATCTCAGTCCTTCACCACAGTTCTTCACCGAAGTCGAGACCTACGACATTTTTTCTCCTGCTGAAGTGGAACGCGCCCCAACCGCCCGAAAAATCACCGAGACGGTCGAACGTCTCAAGCCGCAGCGCGTGTTTCTCGATGCCATGACCCGGTTTCGCTACCTTGCCAGCGATGCCTATCAGTTCCGTCAGCAGGTGCTGTCGTTTCTCCATTTTTTGAAGGAACGCGGCATCACGCTGCTCTTCACCTCTGAAGCCAGCCCGGAGACGCCCGATGAGGACCTGCAGTTCGTGGCGGATGGCATTATCCATCTGCGGATGGCATCGGACACACGGTTTCTGGAAGTGACCAAGTTTCGCGGCTCGGCTTTTGCCGGCGGCGCACATACCTGTAAACTTGGCGCAACCGGTATGCAGGTGTTCCCCCGTTTGCTGCCGGATGTGAGGTATGAGCGATTGTCGATCGAGCAGATTTCGTCAGGCGTTCCAGAACTGGATGCGTTACTGCACGGAGGGATCGAACGCGGCACGATCACCATGCTCTGTGGACCGAGCGGCGTAGGGAAAACAACCATGGGATTGCAGTTCATGAAGGAGGCCGCCAGTCGTGGCGAGCGTTCGGTCGTCTATTCCTTCGAGGAGGAAGTCGATATCATCCTCGAGCGTTGCGAAGCGGTCACTATTCCGGCGCGCAGTATGATGGCGGCGGGAACGCTCCACGTCCTGAAGATTGAGCCGCTCCAGTACACCGCGGATGAATTTGCGCGTCTCGTGCGCCGCGATGTGCAGGACAATGGAACCCGCCTGGTGATGATTGACAGCATTGCTGGTTACAACCTCGCACTCCGCGGCGAAGACCTGGAGGCTCAGTTGTATGCCCTGAGCAAATATCTGCAACATCACAACGTGACGCTCCTGCTGGTCGTTGAGTCAGCCGAAATCACCGGCAATTTTCGCGTGACCGAGGGTCATATCAGCTACCTTGGCGATAATATTATCTTTATCCGGTATCTGGAAATTCACGGAGAGATGCGGAAAGCAATCGGCGTCTTGAAGAAACGTCTTAGCGATTTTGAACGAACCCTGCGCCAGATTGAGATCACATCGCAGGGCATCAAGGTTGGGGGTCCGTTGAGCAATCTCCGGGGCATTCTGAGCGGCGTCCCTGAATGGATCCCAGAACGGCGCGACGATGGATGAGACGACGCAATCGGCACTCATCTTGACTGTGGATGTCAATAAGCGCAATCTGGCATTGCTTGCTCAGATGTTGCATCAGGCAGGGTATCGCACGCTCCCCGCCGCAACGATCCCGGCGCTCGATCAGGCGCTGGAGGCGCCGATCAGTCTGGCGCTCATCGATATTTCCGGCTTTGGCGCCGACATCTGGCAACGCTGCCAACGGTTGCGTGAGCGCGCCATTCCTCTGCTGCTGATTTCAGCCCGGCAGAGCGCCGCGCTACAACAGGCGAGCGCGGCACACGGCGCGTGCGGCATGCTGGTCAAGCCGCTGGTTATTCGAGAATTGCTGGGATTGATACGATCATTGCTCAAATGAACCGTATTCTGCTGCTGCTCGAAAATCCGGTCAACCGGAAATTGCTCGCTGAGGCGCTGCAGGCGCACTATGAGATTGTCAGCGCCGCGCCAACTTCCACTGCGCTCGATAGTGCATTCGACCTGGGCATCCTGGACGGCCCGGCGCTCACCGCGCTATGGGAAGCGGTCCAGACGCGGAAAAAGCGGGCTGAACCGTTGTTCCTGCCCTTTCTGCTGATCACGTCGCGCCAGGATGTCGGCATGGCCACCCGTCATCTCTGGCAGGCGATCGATGAGGTGATCACGGCGCCGGTTGAACACGTGGAATTGCAGGCGCGGGTTGCCAGTCTCCTGCGCACGCGCCGCATGTCGAAAGAGATCTATCGCGTGGCGCTGCAGGAGTCGTTCCACGCAGTCGTGATCCTCAGCAGCGATGGCGCAATTCAATTCTGGAATCGTGCGGCGGAACGATTGTTTGGCTGGAGCGAGTCAGAGATGCTCGGCAAGTCGCTGTCCGTTGTGCAATCCGACGATTCGGCGTGGTGGGAAGTCCTGGTCAACGAGTCTGTCGCAAATGGCGCCTTCATTCAGCGCGAGGTGTGGCTGGCAACCAAAACACGCCAGCGTTTTGTTGCTGAAGTGTTCTGTGCCCCGCTGCGTGTTCACGGCGCCGAATCGCCGATCACGCACTTTCTTCTAACCGCACGGGACGCAACGGAACGCAGGCTTGGGTGGGAGGCGCAGCGGCGCCGTCTGCGCGAACTCGAGGCGCTTGATTCGGATAACCGCAGCATTGGAGCAGGCGCGCACGGCGCACGAGGCGATGGGCGTCATCCTCAATGAGACGCTGGCAGTGCTTGAGATCCCGGCTGGCGCGATCTGGCTGTGGCAACGCGAGACGGATGATCTGCGCCTGACTGCCGCAACCGACTGGCTTCAGGCGTTTACTGCCGTTTCCATCAAGCCAGGCGAGGGGATCGTCGGGCAGACGTTCGCCCAGGGAGAGATGGTGATCGTGCGCGAATTGACGCCGGCCGCGTTCGAGCGTTCGGCAGTCGTCGGGCGCGTGCCGCCGAAATGGGGCAGCGTTTGCGTCCCAATTCGCACGCCAGAAGGTGTCGCCGGCGTTTTCCTGACGGCATGCCCGCTCGCGCAACGGCTGCAATCTGATCGACTGACCATTCTTGAAGCCGCAGCGCGCGTCGCCGGGATGACATTGCAGCGCGTGCGTTTGCTCGATCGTCTCAAGGACGACAGTCACCCTCCATCAGCACCTGCTGCAAACGCACCTTGAGGCGCGCGAAATCAGGCTCAGCCACTACAGCGTAGGAGCGCGGACGCGGCAGATCGACCGTCACCTCCAGCGCAACCTGCGCCGGACGCGGCGTCAGGACGTAGACGCGGTCCGCCAGCAGCAATGCCTCGTCGATGTCGTGCGTTACCAGGAGAATCGTCCGGTCGAGACGGTCCCACAGCCCCAGCAGCCATTGCTGGAGTTGAGCGCGGGTCAGCGCGTCGAGCGCGCCAAACGGTTCGTCGAGCAGCATGATCGGACGATGCCAGAGGACGGTGCGGAGCAGCGCGGCGCGCTGCCGCATGCCACCGGAGAGCATGGCGGGGCGGGCATCGCCCCATCCTGCCAGCCCGAAGTCGTCGAGCAGCGCGCGCGCCTCGCGACGGGCAGCCGCCACATCACCGCGCTGCACGATCGCTGCCAGCACCGCGTTCTCGATGACCGTGCGCCAGGGCAGGAGCGCGTCGCGTTGCGGCATGTATGCCACCTTCCCGCGTTGCCCGGTCACATCGACGCCGTCGATCGCCACTCCACCCGAATCGGGCGTTTCCAGCCCGGCGATGATATTGAACAGCGTGCTCTTGCCGCTGCCGCTCGGACCGATGATTGCCACGAATTCGCCCGCCTCTGCGCGGATGGCCAACCGGTCAATGACCGTTACCGGTCCGTCGGGGGTCCGAAACGTCTTGCTGACTCCGCGCACGTCGAGTGTCGCCATCGACCTTTCCATAGCTATGGCAGAAACGCATTGGTAAACGCCTTTTCCGGCTCGATCATGCGGGCGATCAGCCCGCGATCCGCCATCCACTGCGCATAGTCGCGCCAGACCTCGAGTTTCTGCTCGCCCCAGCGCGGCGCTTCCGCCTGATACTGGCTTGCCAGATACTGCTGGCTGCGCTTGACGAGCGTGGCGTCGAGTTCGGGCGCGGCTTTCAGCAAAACATCGGCGGCTGCGTCCGGTTTCTCGATAGCGAAGCGGTACCCGGCGCTCGTCGCAGCCAGGAACCGGCGCACCAGATCGGGCTTTTCGGCGATCATCCGCTCACTGGTGATCAGCACCGGGGTGTAGTAATCGGGAATGCACTGGAGGTCGTTCATCATCAGAATCGTGAGCGGAATGCCGCGCACCTCGGCTTCGACGCCGGTCCACCCCCGGAAAATCCAGACGAAATCCACATCGCCGCGCTCGGTCGCCACGAAAAAGTCAGTGCTGCCGATATCCACGAATTCGACCTGATCGAAGCGATCGCCGGCGCCGTCGCACTCCATCAATCCCTTGATCGTCGCCGGTTCGATGGGAGAGCCAAAGGCGCCATACTTTTTGCCGGCAAAGTCGCGCGGTCGAGTGATGCCTTCGTCGGCGCGGCTGGCGAAGCCGCTGGTGTTGTGCTGAATAATCGCCGCAATCGACACAATCGGCACCCCTTCGACGCGCGCATACGTGACGGCTTCCTGGAATGAGATGCCAAAATCGAGTTTGCCCGCCGCGACCAGTTGTTCAACCGTGCCGCCCTCCTGCGCTCCCAGAATCTCGACTTCCAGCCCCTGCTCCTGGTAATAGCCCTGATCGCGCGCAACGTACAGACCGGTATGATTGGTGTTCGGAGTCCAGTCAAGCCCAACGCGCACCGGCGTTCGTTGCTGCGCGGGCGCCGGTGCGGCCCCGCCACAGGCAGCGAGGATGAACGCCGCCAGCATTACAATGACTGTTCGTTTCATGGTTCGTTCCTCCAGGAAATGATCCAGCGCTCCAGCAGCGTCACGAGCGCAAACAGGCCAATCGTGAGCAACGAGGTCACCAGCGCCGCCACAAACACCTGATCGGTGCGAAAGGCGCGTAGCGAACGCGCAATGTAGACGCCAAGCCCGGCGCTGGCGCCGATCCATTCAGCCAGCACTGCACCAATGATGCTGTAGGTCACGGCCACTTTGATGCCGGTAAAGATCGAGGGCAGCGCGGCTGGCAGCCGCAACAAACGCAGCAGTTGCCAGTAATTCGCCCCCATCGCCTCCAGCAATCGCCGTTGATCGCGGTCCGCTGCCTGTAGCCCGTCGGCAGTGTTCACCACGATGGGGAAGAATGTCACCAGTGCGACGACCAGCACCTTCGGCAGCATGCCAAACCCAAATCCAACGACGAGCAGCGGGGCAATCGCCACGATCGGGATCGTTTGCGACGTGACCAGCAGCGGGTAAACGGCGCGCCGCAGGAGCGGCGACGCATCGATCAGCACTCCCAGCGCGAAACCACTCACCAGTGCCAGCCCGAAGCCAGGCGCCGTCACCGAGAGGGTTGCACCGACGTGTTCCCCCAGCACCGGCAGATTGCCGAGCAGGGTGGACAGGATGCGTGATGGCGGCGGCAGGAGCCAGGCAGGCAGCGTCAGTTGCCACACCACGAGTTCCCACGCCGCAATGAGCGCACTCAGGAGGGCAAAGGACGGCAGGAACTGTGCAACACGCCGCCGCACCCCGCTTCTCTTCCTGCCAGGCGCTGCCGCCTGCCTCATATGGTGTGCCGGCTCAACCCGCATACTTCGCCAGCTTCTCGGCAATCGTGGAACCGCGCGGGTCGTAATCCACCTTGATCAGCGTAAAGACTCGCGTCGCTCCAGCCTGCAACACCGCTTCCTGCGCCTGCTTGATCACTGCCATAATCGCGTCGTACTCACCCTCAATCGTTGTCTCCATCGGACCCACGCGATAGGGCAGACCGCTTGCGGCGACCACGGCGATGGCAGCGTCGACTGCCGCGTAGGTTGCGGCTTTGTCCGGCAATCCTCCTGGCAGAACCTCGAAACTTACGGTTACTGACGGCATGGCTTTCTCCTGACTCAAAACCGCCGCTCCCAGAAGTAGGGAGCGGCGGTTCACATGCCACCTAACGCATTCCCTACGCTGGTATAACCCAGGTCAGGTTCAAAGGGTCAGCGGCATCGTCGGGCCGCACTCTCAGCCAGGCTCGCCTGGCTCCCCTAGCTGCGCCGTGCGCGGCGCTATCGATTGTTCTGTGAATAATACGACGTTCCGTAGCGCCTGTCAAACGCAGGTGCGATGTCACTATTCACGCTCTTCCTGGGAGTGCAGGCGTCAGGTGCGGCGTAGCGGTGCGCCGGGCGTTGGCGCTTGCTGAGGCCATTCCGCCGCCGCTTCGCCTTTTCGGGGCTGCCCCCGAACACCCGTTTTGGGCGACCGGCGGCATCGTTTGCCCCCAACCGTGAACCGTTACTTGCGATCGTCATGATCTGTTGGTCGCCAACCCAAAAACAGGACCATTTTCCTGCTATGAGCGGCTGATCCGCCTTTGCTGGCGACGCGGAATGTGCGAGAATGCCAGCGCAGCCATCGACACGCTATGCAGCCACGCTGCCATGTTTGCCTTTCTTGACAAGGGAAAGTGTATGACTCGACATCTACGATGGATGATGCTGTTCCTGATGATTGGCGCAACAGTGCTGCCCGGAAGACACACCGCGCACGCTGCGCCCGGCTACGACATCGAGGTGGTAAAGACCGGTCTGGATCGACCATGGAGCATCAACTTCGCGTCTGATGGGCGTCTGTTCTTTACTGCGCGCAACAGCGGTCGCCTGTATGCCCTGAACATCGCAACCGGCGCAGTGCAGACGTTCAGCGGTCTGCCGCCTGCCCGGTTTCGCGCCGAGCAGGAAGCTGGCATGCTGGGAATGGAACTCGACCCCGATTTCGCCACGAATGGGTGGGCGTATATCTGCTACAGTTACTCCGATGCAACTGGCAATCGCCGGAATCGGCTCTCGCGGTTCACCATCAATCCTGCATCCGGTGTCGTCGCCGATGAGAGCGTTTTGATTGAGGCGATGGTCGGCGCACTCTACCACAACGGTTGCCGTGTCATTGTGTCGCCCGATAACCAGTATCTGTTCGTATCGATGGGCGATGCCACCGTTCCAGCGCTCGCGCAGGACCTCAACAGCACCGGCGGCAAGACCTTCCGCATCTTCAAGGACGGGAGCATTCCGACTGATAACCCATTCTACGACAATGGCCGGTTGCCACGCTCGTTGATCTGGACATATGGGCACCGCAATCATCAGGGGCTGGCGTTTCATCCGACGACCGGCGACCTCTGGAGCACCGAGCACGGACCGGACATCATGGACGAACTCAATGTGTTGATCGCCAGGCGCAACTACGGCTGGGGGTGGGGCAATCCCTCTTGCCTGGGAACGGTGAACTGCGATGGAGTGCCCGATTTCATGCCGCCGGTTGCCGTGTTCAACCCCGAAAGAACGGTTGCCATGTCGGACATGGTGTTCTATACCGGAAGCGCATTCCCCCAATGGTCTGGCGATCTCTTCTTCGTTACGTTGAGAACCGGCAGGCTCTACCGCCTGAAGATCGACAATCGCACAATTGTGGGGCAAGAAATCATGATCGATGGTCAGTACGGTCGCCTGCGCGATGTGACGGTTGGGCCAGATGGGTTCATCTACGTGTCGACCGACGAGACAAATGCACGATTACTGCGCGTCCGTCCGACGATCGAAAGACCGTATCGCGTACAACTGCCGTTCGTTATGCGGGGGTAGCGACCTCTTCGAGGAAGAAGCGTCCCTGAGCGTCGTCGTAGCCGAAGAGTTCAGCGTAGCGCCCCCATTTGCTGGCGATATCGAGTTGTTGTTCCGCCTCGCCGGGCGGGAAGTCGCGCTCCAGAGCAGTGAGGAGCACCTCGCGGCGCAACGACCGTTCACCGGACGCTTCGATCATGCGCAGCATCCAGCGGAAGAAGGGCAATCGCCGCAGCCGTGAGGCGAAGATTTCTTTACGCGCCAGAATGCTGGCGTCGGCGAACGTTTCTCCAAGCGGCGTAATGATCAGGTCGCCAGTCTCGACGCGGGCGAAGCCGAGCAGTTCCGCCGTTTCGATCAACGCTTGCAGATTGTTGAAATCGAGTCCCAGGTCTTCCGCAAGCTGGTAAATATCGTCGCGTTCGGTGGGAGTGCTGTTCACATGCTCGAGCAGACCGGCGAGTTCGGTGACTTCGGCGGCCGGCAGGGCGCGTGTGAGTCCTGCCTGTCCCGGCTCGGTGCCGAACTCGACATGCTCCGGTTGCGTTTGCCCCATGAGAATGCCATAGACGCGGTCGGTCAGCGCGACGAACGCTTCCGCTTTGCGGTCGCGCGGATGGGGCAGGGTCACCGGCACTTCGGCGATGATCCGTCCCGGACCTTTGTCCATCACGACGATCCGGTCCGCCATAAAGATCGCTTCTTCGATATTATGACTCACCATCAGCACGGCGCGGATCTGAAGCTGTCCGCCGGTCCAGAGTTCGAGCACCTCGCCGCGCAGCGTCTCGGCGCTCAGCACATCCAGCGCACTGAACGGTTCGTCGAGGCAGAGCAATTCAGGGTTGGCCGCAAGTGCGCGGGCAATCCCGACCTTCTGGCGCATGCCGCCCGACAGTTCGCGCGGATACGCCTGCTCGAAGCCGTCGAGTCCGACCAGATCGATCAGCTCGACCGCGCGGGCATGCGCCTGTTCCGCCGGCACGCCACGCGCCCGCATAGCGACGGCCACATTCGCCTCGACCGTCAGCCACGGAAAGAGCGCGAACGATTGAAACACAATCGTCGCATACGGATTGACGCCGTTCAACGGCTTGCCGCGGTAGCGCACTTCGCCCTCGCTCGGACGGTTCAGCCCGGTAATGATGCGCAGCAATGTGCTCTTGCCGCACCCCGATGGACCGAGCAGCGCAACGAACTCTCCCTCGCGAATGCTCAGGTTGATATGCTCGATGGCAGTGAAGCGTTTCTCGCCGCGCCCGTAGCGCTGCGCCACATTCCGCAATTCGACCAGCACTGCGCCGGTTGATGTCGCCACACGTCAACTCCCGGATCGTCATTCCATACGATAGACGTTTTCCGCTAGCCGGTAGAGACGCCGCCAGACGAGGCGGTTGATCATCACAACTGTGATCACCATCGCCAGCGTTGCTGCCAGGAGGCGCGGGTAATCGCCATCGGCGGTTGCAGAGGTGATCTGCGCCCCGACGCCAATGCTCTGGTATGCCTGCCCGCCGAAGACGACATACTCCGCGACGATGCTGGCGTTCCACGCGCCGCCGCTGGCGGTGATCATCCCGGTGATCAGATACGGGAAGAGCGCTGGCAGGATCAGGGTGCGCCAGCGCTGCCAGCCGCTCAGTTGCAACAGGTCGGTCGTATAGCGTAAATCTTGCGGAATGGCCGCAGCGCCGGCAATGACGTTGAACAGCAGGTACCACTGCGTGCCGAGCAGCATGAGCAGCACCGCAGCGATGTTTAACCCGCCGGGCGCGGCAAGCAGCGCCAGCACCAGCACCGGGAAGAGCGCCGTCGCCGGAATGGAGGCGACAATCTGAACGAGCGGCTGGAGCACCGCTGCTGCACGGGGTTGCGTGCCAATATAGACGCCGAGCGGTACGGTCCAGAGCAGCGCGATCATCAGCGCCGCCACGACGCGCAGGAACGTTGCGCCAACCCCCATGCCAATACCAATCCACTGGTCGAGCGAAACCTGGAGCAGCAGGCGTCCGCCCAGCACAACACCCGTCAGTGCTGCCACGGCAACGCCTCCAAGGAATAACCATCCGACCCCAAAGCTGCTGTTCGCGCTGGCGCCCACATTGCGGGGCAGCGGCAGCAACCGGTCCATGAGCGCGTCGAACATGCGCCCTGGCAGTGCGAAGACGCCAGCCACGGCATCTTTCAGCGCCGCGCGCTGTAACAGGTCGTAGAACCACGACTGCGGCGGATTATCGCTCTCGATCATTTCGAGTTTGAAGCGATCCGCCCAGACTAGGAGCGGACGCCAGACGAGTTGATCGAGCAGAACAATGACGATGATCAGCGTGGCGATGCCATAGCCGATGGCTGCCAGGTTTTCTTCATTCGCAGCCGTCTGCAAATAGGCGCCCAGACCGGGCAGGCGAAAGTCACGCGCGCCAAGCGTGAAAATCTCGGCCGCCATGAGGAAGAACCAGCCGCCTGCCCAGCTCATCATGCTGTTCCAGATCAACGCCAGCGCGCCGAACGGCACCTCCAGCGTCGTCAACCGGCGCCAACGGGTGAAACGGAAGATCCCGCTCGCCTCGCGCAGTTCACGAGGGACCGTGGTGAGCGACTGATACCAGGCAAAGGTCATGTTCCAGACCTGACTGGTGAAGATGAGGACGATCGATGCCAGTTCGACTGCAATCCCCTCCGGCAGGATCGCCGTGAGACTCAGAAGGACAACCGGCAGGAACGAGAGGATCGGTACACTCTGCAACACGTCCAGCAGTGGCATGAGCACCCGTTCGGCGCGTGGGTTGTAGGCGGCAATGTAGCCATAGATCAGGGTAAACACGAGCGATAGCGCATACGCTGCCGCCATGCGCCCTACTGAATGCAGCGCATAGAACGGCAACGCATTGATTGACAGACTGATCTGCGGTCCGCGCACTTCGGCGGGAGCGAACTCTCCTGCCCAGATGCCAAGCGCCAGCAACCCGACAACAACCAGCAGAATAATGCCATCCGCCCCGGTAACCCGGGGCCGATCAGGCGGGGTCGGCGTGAACCCCCGTCGGGTTGGTGCAGTCATAAACGCTCCGGGCAACCAGGGATGACAGGTGAAGCCGAACAATTTGCAGCAGTGCACATCAGGAGACAGACAGCCGCTGTGCTGCCTGTGCGACGGATGCTATTATACTACTGACAGAGATGGACTCGTTCGTCGGGTTCAGGTATGCATGGTCAGGCGGCAGCCCGCCGCTGAACGTTGGGCGCAGCGTCCTCGCACCGGTAGGTCCGCATACCCGGAATCAACCCCGCTGACGCGGGGCATCGTGCGCTCAGCGCGGGTGCAGTCTGCCAGGAACGCGTTGGCTCCTGGCAATTCATGACAGCACCCCTCGTTCGTCGGGTAGTTCGCAGGGCTGGCAAAGATATGGTATAATACGGCGAGTCCCACGCTTCATTGCTCCTCGTTGGAATGAAGTAGCGAGACCTGCTGTGACAATCCCCCGGCGCAGAGCCGCAGGGAAACGAAGAAACATCCACAAGAGTGGCGCGTCCGTTTATCGGTAAGCATGCAATGGCTTGATGATCAAGCCCCTTTGAGAAACCGGCGCTTCTTCCAGACGCCCCGTTGCGCCGAGATGCTACAGCTGAACGTCCGCGTGGTGAGGAGACAATTCAATCTTGAGTGCAGAACGATTGCAGAAAGTGCTGGCAAGCGCCGGCATTGCGTCGCGGCGTGACTGTGAAGAATACATCGCCGCAGGACGGGTTGTGGTCAATGGCAAGGTGGTCCGCATCCCCGGTACACGTGTGGACCCGGAGCACGACGAGATCTTCGTCGATGGAAAGCCGATCGGTAAGATTTATCAACGCACCTATGTGATGCTCCACAAACCGGCAGGCGTGGTCTCGACGACCGATGATCCGCAGGGACGGCCGACAGTGGTTGATCTGGTCAACCTCGAACAGCGATTGTTTCCGGTCGGCCGCCTCGATTACGACTCAGAAGGATTGCTGCTGTTGACCGACGATGGCGAACTGACCCAGAAGTTGACCCATCCCGGCTACCATGTCGAGAAAGAGTATCAGGTTCTGTTGGACGAGGCGCCCTCGCCAAATGCGCTGCGTGCCTGGCGCTCGGGCGTCGAACTCGATGGTGTGAAAACGGCGCCAGCCTGGGTCGAACTGATCGAACGCACACCCGAAGGAGCGTGGGTGCGCGTGATTTTACACGAGGGGCGCAAGCGCCAGATCCGTGAGGTGGCGCGATTGCTGGGGTATGAGGTGCGGCGGTTGATCCGTGTGCGCGAAGGTCCGCTGACTCTGGGAGACCTCCCGAGCGGTACGTGGCGCTTTCTTACAGATGAAGAGGTTGACATGTTGCGCGAACACGCCGAACGAAACGCGGCGGTCGTCGATGCGGAACAGCCGCGTCGGCGTGAACAGGACGAAACGAAAGCCGCCGGCGGTCGACGGTTGCGGCGTATCAATCCGTCGGCGCGGTTGCTGCAGAAAGGTGAAAGAGTGACAGAGACAACTCTGCCTGAACTCGATGAAGCGATTGGCGTTGAGGAAGGTATTCCGCCGGTTGTTGAGGAGGGGCGCAAGGTTCGTGATGAAGAGGTTGCCCGTCGCGCTGCCCCTCCCGCGCGCGACTTCCGCCGCGAGGAGCGGGGGAGCGGGTACCGGAGCGAGCGCCGCGACGAGCGCAGTGGGGGTGAGGCGCGCGACTTCCGCCGCGAGGAGCGGGGGAGCGGGTACCGGAGCGAGCGCCGCGACGAGCGCAGTGGGGGTGAGGCGCGCGACTTCCGCCGCGAGGAGCGGGGGAGCGGGTACCGGAGCGAGCGCCGCGACGAGCGCAGTGGGGGTGAGGCGCGCGACTTCCGCCGCGAGGAGCGGGGGAGCGGGTACCGGAGCGAGCGCCGCGA
>ERZ1685331.31-NODE-31-length-50444-cov-18.724424_pt1 | contig 50444 bp, 40 predicted proteins | sample MGYA00580194_ERZ1685331 | MGnify/ENA primary metagenome ERZ1685331 (study PRJEB41501, sample SAMN08275520) | hot springs metagenome | biome: alkaline hot spring; material: microbial mat | place: Russia: Ush-Beldyr | collected 2015-07 | depth 0.5 m m ...
GCGGCTGCCGTCCAGGATCGCGCAGACGAACGGTCGCCGAAGCCCCGCGCGCGCGCGGCTGGCGTGATAGTCAACTGGCAGGGGGGGCTGGTTGCGGGCGAAGCCCCGCGCGCGCGGCTGCCGTCCAGGATCGCGCAGACGAACGGTCGCCGAAGCCCCGCACGCGCGCGGCTGGCGGGCGTCCGCTCCCTCCGTGGCGAGGACGCCTGCCTGGGCAGACAGGCGGATGCGCCTTTTGTAGGACCAACCCGACGGTCATGGTTTTTGAGCAATTAATCCGGCATCGCCCATCCAGCCGCGAAGGCGGTCTTCGCTCTCCATCACCTGCGACTTCGGTCGCCGGGCGGATAGGCGGATGGCGGAATATTCAACGTCCATAACCGTCGGGCGCAGGTATGGCGAAGCAGACGTGGTTCCTGTTACGGCACGAAGGTATACCCGATGTTACGCACCGTCAGGATGTGGCGAGGTTGATCGGCGTCGCGTTCGAGTTTGGCGCGCAATCGCCAGACCGAGGTGGCGACGATGCTGCGCGACTGCCGTGTGGTATACCCCCAGATATGCTGAATAATCTGGCTTGTTGTGCAGACCCGACCGCTCCGTTTCATGAGGAACGACAGCAGGTGCACCTCGCGCGGGGTCAATTCGACCGCCGGACGGTCGGATGTCACACAGATCTGCCCTGCCGGATCGAGGACCCACCCGCCGCAGATCAGGCGCTCGAGCGGCGGACGACGCGCCTGCTGGCAGCGACGCAGCACGGCGCCGATGCGCGCGACGAATTCGGGCACGGGGGTGTATTTGGCGATATAATCATCGGCGCCGAGGCGCAGCCCCATGATGCGGTCTTCGGCGCGCGCGCGCTGACTGTAGAAAACGACCGGCGTATCCAGGCTGCGCCGGATGCGGCGCAACACCTCGAACCCGTCGTAATCGTTCAGTTCTGCCTCGAGTATCACCATATCGGGCATACTGCCGAACACAGCGCGCAACGCATCGCGCCCGCCGCTCGAAGAACTGATATGGTAGTGGGCACGCTCGAGCAGGGCGGCGGTGATGCTCAGCGATGTGCTGTCGCTATCCACCAGATGAATGTGAGGCATAGAGTCAGAACTCCTCCTGAACGTGTACCGCGAATAGCGTGATTATGATCGTGCGCACGATGTACAACCGCGTTTTTACCATGTCGCCGCCTCATCCGTCTATCACGCGCTGCTCATCTTCTACTCAGATCACGGCGACGCTCGTTTTCAGAGCATCTCGACGCATCGGCGGTTGTGCGATGACGTATCTTATTGTTGACTTTCTGTGTGTTTCTGTCTTATGTTTTTGTGGTACCATCTTTAGTTGGCGCTATATCTCATGTTTTTGTGCGATCCGATGGAACGGTTCGCGCCACCTGCGCACCCAGGGAAGTGCGCCTGCACACCCGCTGCTTGAGGGCGGCGGGGCGCCGTGCGCTGGCGCCGGTCACAACCATTCCGCCGCTGCTTCCGCTTTTCGAGGCTTCCCCCAGGCCTCCATTTGGGGCGACCTGCGGAATCATTGACCTCAACGGTGAACAGCGACATTCATTGTTTCTCCTCGCCGCTGGTGGAAGAGAGTAGACGCGGAAGGATGCACATTCGTACTTTCTTCGCACCTTTCACCTTCCCACGTGCAACGTTCGACGCCCTCCAACCCAAAGCCTCTTGCTCCGCGCCTCACATTGGCGCAGTCGTTGCAGTGCAACGGCTCTATCTGCGATCTTTGGTCTTCGCGGTGACGCGATTGCAGGGCAACGGCTCTATCTGTGACCTCTGGTACAATGGCGGCGTTATGCGCCTGGAACGTCCAAACGCGCACGTTGTACCTCGAAGGAACACCGATGCTGCTGACCTGGCTGCTCTTTATTGCGTGTGCCGCCGTGATCCTGGTTGCTGGCACGCAACTCTCGCGTTATGGCGATGTGATCGCCGATATGACCGGTCTGGGACGCACGTGGATTGGGGTGGTGCTGCTGGCGTCAGTAACGTCGCTGCCGGAACTGATCACCGGGTTAAGTTCGGTTGCCATCTTTCGCGTGCCAGACATTGCAATGGGCGATATTGCCGGCAGTTGCATGTTCAACCTGCTGATCATCGCCATGCTCGATGCGCTGCACGGCCCGGCGCCAATCTCGGGGCGGGTGCATCAGGGGCAGGTGTTGGCGGCATCCTTCGGGGTGATCTTGCTCGGACTGGTCGGTTTGAGCATCGTTCTGGGAGAGATGCTGCCTGTCATCGGTTGGATAAGCGTGTCGAGCGTGCTCTTCATTGCCATCTACCTGCTGGCAATGCGCGCGATCTTCACGTATGAACAGCGGCGCATTGTGGCGGAATTTGTCGCCGAGATGGCTACCGAAACAGAGGCGCGCCATCCATCGGCAGTGCGCGTCTATGGCCTGTTCATCCTCAATGCGGTGCTGATCGTCGGCGCAGCGCTCTATCTGCCCGGACTGGCTGAAACCCTGGCGGAGACGACGGGCCTGGGGCAGACCTTCTTCGGCACGCTCTTCGTTGCGCTTTCGACGTCGTTGCCCGAGGTGGTCGTTTCGATTGCTGCGCTGCGGATCGGCGCAATCGACATGGCGGTCGGCAACATTTTCGGCAGCAATCTGTTCAATATCGGCATTCTGGCGCTCGACGACCTGTTCTACACGCCGGGTCCGCTGCTGGCGGCGATTGAAACGTCGCATATCATTGCCGTGATGGCAGCGATGATTATGACGGCGATTGCGATTGTGGGCTTGACCTATCGGAGCGATAGCAAACGCCTGTTCGTCGCCTGGGACGCGCTGGGGATTGCAGTGGTCTATGCGCTGGCGAATGTAGCACTGTACCTTCAGGGTGGCGTGCGGTGAGGCATCGTACTATTCATACCTGCTAAACCATTTCTTAATATTAGTGACATAGCGTATTAATATTGATGTGATACAATTCAAGAGGCAAAGTATGCACCTTTTCCAGACGGCTACGCAGTGCTGCACACGAGCAATGTACGCTCACACGTTCACGTCCAGGATGTTTGTCTCTTTGCGCATAGCCGCATTGCCAGGACTGGAGTGCGGTTGCACTCACAGGTAGCGTTTTTCAGAGGCCAGGGGTGTTCAGCGTGTCTCGCAGCCTTTTCCTTCGTCACCCCTTTGCCCCCCTCTCCAGCGTTGCTGGCAAGGGGCAATTGAGGCGTTCTGATGCCCCAAAACGGGTGATGTAACGCGAAGGCTTGCCCCAAAAACTGCGTCCGTCAGGCGAGTGGGACAAGGGCAAAAAGGCGTCGAGCCGCGAAGAACCCGCTTCGCATCTCAACAACCTACACCTGTGGAGGTGCGGCTGTGCCTGCGTGTCAGGAGGGAAGTGTGTTCAGCCAGCTGTATCGCAGGTGTGTGGTTTTGATCGCTCTGCTTCTCTCAGCATGCTCCGGCGCTGCCTCTCTGAGTCCTGTACCTTCGCCATCCCCTGTGCCGACTGCTGGACCAACCGCTACACCACAGGTCGCTGCGGCTCAACCAATCGCGACACCCCTTCCAGAGCCGACGAGGCTCCCCAATCTTGGCGGCGACATTATCATCGATGGCTCCAGCACCGTGTACCCGATCACGGAAATTGTCATGCAGCAGTTTGCGGCAGTGGCGCCCAATGTGAACATTCAACTCGGGGTCAGCGGCACAGGCGGCGGGTTCAAGAAGTTCTGCACCGGCATTACCGACATCTCCAACGCCTCACGACCGATCAAGCCGGACGAGAGCGAGATCTGTCGCGCCAATGGCATCGAGTTTGTTGAGGCGCCGATTGCTTTCGACGGTATTTCGGTCATTGTCAATCGAGAAAACACGTGGGCGCAGTGCATGACCGTCGATGAGTTGAAACGAATGTGGGCGCCTGAGTCGGAAGGAAACATCACCACATGGCGACAGATACGCGCTGACTGGCCCGATCAACCGTTCAAACTGTACGCGCCAGGAGTGGACTCCGGGACGCACGACTATTTTACGGCAGCGATTGTCGGCAAGGAGGATGCCAGTCGCAATGACTACATCGGCAGTGAAGACGATTACGTGCTGATGCAGCGCGTTATTGAGGAGACGAACGGACTTGCATATGTGGGGTATGCGTATTATCAGGAGTACACAGACAAAGTAAACGCCGTGGCGATAGATGCAGGTCAGGGATGTATTTCGCCTTCGATCAACACCATTACGGATGGACAGTACACGCCGCTTTCGCGGCCACTGTTTATTTATGTACGCGCCGACCGGCTTGATCGACCAGACGTACAGGCATTTGTTAAGTTCTACCTCGATAGCGCAGATCGAGCGGTTCGCGACGCGCGCTACATCCCATTGCCGCAGCGCGCCTATGAACTGGTGCAGCAGCGTGTCGCCAGGCGGGTGACAGGGTCAATCTTCGACAAGCCGGTGCCGGTTGGTGTTTCAATCGATGAGTTGCTGATACTGGAGGGGCAGTGAGGCTATCGATCCGCACCAAATTGCTGGCGGCGCTTGGCGTTGACCTGATCCTCATGCTGGTGCTAGGCAGTTTTGCCCTGTACCAGATGAGCATTATGAACCAGAAAGCCGATTTTGTCGTCAACCAGACGATCCTGTCGATCGATCTGGTCAACGCGATGAATGAGGTGCTCCTGAATTACCGCAACCGGCAGATGGAGTACATCCTCAACGCCGCCCCTGCCGACAAGCAGCGCATCGAGAAGGAACTGCTGGACCTCGAAGCGCGCATGGAAGGCATTTTCCGCGATTACGGCGCCAACTATCAACCCGATCCGACGGAACGCCTGATCTTTGAACAGGCGCAACAGGACTGGCAGCGCTACGTGCTCCTGACGCACACCCAGTTTCTGCCGGCGAATCGCAACAGCAATACCGGGAATGTGCATCCGTCGTTTGGCCGACTATCGCCGCTGTATGGCAGCCTGCAGCAGAATATTCAGAAGATCAGAACCCAGAGTCAGGCGCGCGCCGAGGCGGCGCGCGCGAGCGTCGAAATGGCGTATTCCACCTCACGCTTCGTGATTGTGAGCGAAACTATTCTGACGGTGTTCATCTCTGCGGTAATCGGTCTGACCCTCTCTGGCAGCATTGCGTGGCGCATTCGCGCACTGCGTGATGCGACGGTTGCCGTTTCCAGCGGCGACCTGGAGCAGAGGGTGTCGCTGCGCGGCGGCGACGAACTGGTGCTGCTGGCGAACAATTTCAATCTGATGGTCGCCAGCCTGCGCCAGCAGCGCCTGCTGCTCGAAGAGCGCAACGCTGAACTCTCGGCGAGCCTGGAGACCCAACGACGGCTGATGGAAGACCTGGTGCAGCGCAAACAGGCTGAGGAAGCGGCGCATCGCGCACAGGCGGCGGCAGAAGCGGCCAGCCACGCGAAAAGCATGTTCCTGGCGACGATAAGCCACGAACTGCGCACGCCGCTGAACGCCATCCTGGGGTATGTGCAGCTGCTGCACCTCGAAGCCCAAATGCGAGGTCGAGCCGAGACCCTCCCCGATCTGGAACGCATCCGTTCAGCGGGCAGGCATCTCCTCACGATCATCAGCAATATTCTGGACTTATCGAAGATCGAGCAGGGCAAGGTGAACGTCGAGATCGACACCTTCAATGTGGATGCCGTCGCGCGCGAAGTGATCGAGATCATCGAGCCGCTGGCGCGCAACCGCAACAACACCCTGACGCTGGTGTGCTCGCCGGACATTGGCGCCATGCATTCCGACGCGGGAAAGGTGCGACAGATTCTCTTCAACCTGCTGAGCAATGCGGTTAAGTTTACCGAGCATGGCGCCGTGACACTGACAATCGAACGTGACCATTGTGCCGATGGCGACTGGGTGCGTTTCAGCGTCGCCGATACCGGCATTGGCATTGCGCCGGAGCAGATGCCGCGCCTGTTTCAGCCGTTCACCCAGGTGCATCAGAATAACCCGACACGAAAATACGGCGGCACCGGTCTCGGGCTGGCGCTCAGCCGGCAGTTGTGTCGCCTGCTCGGCGGAGACATCGCAGTCACCAGCGAGGTCGGCAGAGGATCGGTCTTTACCGCGCGTCTGCCGGTCGCTATCAGCGCCGCTCATACCGCTGATGTGCGTCTCGATTTTGCGCAAACCATACGCAGCGCAGTTCACCACGACTTGGATCACGCCACTACGGCGCCGTCATTGCATACGACCACGACCCTCAGCGCGTAGTTTGGAGGAGTGAATGGCTACCACCATCCTGGTTGCAGACGATTTTCTCGAAAACCGTGATATTTTGTGTCGCATGCTGGAACTTGTCGGATATCGAACTGTGAGTGCTGCAAATGGACAGGAGGCGCTGGATCTGGCGCAGATACACCGTCCCAATATTATTCTAATGGATCTGTCAATGCCGGTGGTGGACGGATGGGAAGCGACAGCCCGGATCAAGGCGATCGACGAGCTGCGCCACATTCCAGTGCTGGCAGTAACCGGCCACGTGACGCCGCACGAAATCCAGCGCGCCATCGAAGCAGGATGCGTCGATTACATTGCAAAGCCGATCGACTTCGAGCGTCTTATTGGGAAAGTGGCATCGTTATTGAATGACGGAAAGGGTTGACGGCAGGACGTCGTCGCTGTTACAAAAAGGGCGCCGGTCGCACATTGCGGTGACTGTGTAATGCCGCCTCCAGGTCTCGACATGTGCGCATTTGCCCAAGATTAACACCGATCTCGACGAGCGCCTGTGCCACTTCGGGGCGAATGCCGACCAGCACCGTCTCGGCGCCAAGCAGACGTGCCTGCCGTACAACGTCGAGCAATCCCTGAGCGACCTGCTGATCCACCAGTGGAACGCCGCTGATGTCCAGGATGAGGCGCTGCGCTGGCGAGCATTCAAGTGCGCGGAGCGCCTGACTCTGCAACAGATTCAGGCGCTCGCCGTCGAGGGCGCCAACCAACGGAATAATCAGCGTGTCGGCGCTTACCGGCAACACCGGCACGCTCAACCCCTGAATGATCGTGCGTTGCTGACGATTCTCTTCCAGCAGACGCGCCTGAGCAGCCGCGCGATCGCGCACTTCTGCCAGCGCCGCCTGCAATTCCCCTGTGCGTTCAGCAATTTTCACTTCCAGCGTCGCCTGAAACTCCTCCAGACGCTGGTTGCGCTCCTTCGCTTCCTCCAGCGCGGTGCGCAGCGTCTGACCGAAGAGGGTGGTAAAGATGCCTAGAAGAGCGGCAATCACGATAAACCCTCCGAGAGCGCCGATATTCCCTTCGCGCGATGCAGCGATGCCAACAAACGGAACGCGGAGGGTTTCGAGCACAATCGTTATTGCAACGACGACGCTGCTGAGAACGATCGTTACAATCAGCATGCGCCTGGTTCCCATCAACCCGGCAAGCGTGATCGGCAGGGCAAACGTCAACAGCGCGGCGCCGCCGCTGCGCACGCCAGTGGTAAGCAGTAACACGCTAGTTATCAGCAGAAGACCAATGCAGCCAAATGCCAGTCCTGCTGCGAAACGACCGCGCCGGACCAGCACGATGCCCACCGCCTGAATCGGAACAACTGCCCAGATAATGCCCACAACGATCAGCGCCACCGTCAGCGGCACAGGCGCCAGCAACGTCACAAATGATCCGAGCAATGCAAGCACGGCGACGCCAGACAGCATCGCCTGGAGCAGCGACGCCTGGCGGTATGTAGTCGGGTCAGTGTATGGCAGATCATTGAGCCAGCGGGTCTATGCGTTGAGCATATCAACCTCCATGTGACATTGTATCACACACGTCTGGCATTGGGGAGATTGACGCATGTCCTGCCATCTTCTACAATCGCCGGGGCGACTGCGCCCCGCTGAGTGCTCAGTGCGCACAACAAGGAGTGTCATCGTGTCTCATCTCAATCTGAGCATGTTCAAAGCCTACGATATTCGCACGCCTGCGCCGCAATTAACTCTCGATCTCTCCGAGCGGCTGGCGTATGCCGAGGCGTTCTATTTCCGCGAGTGCCTGGGCGCCAGAAAAGTTGTGCTCTGCCGCGACGCACGTCTTTCTGGCGCTCAGTATCTCGAGCAGGGCATTCGCATCTTCCGTGATCTGGGGTTCGAGGTGCTGGCGGCGCCGCAGGTCAGTTCCGCCTGCCTGTTCTACTATACCTGCATGCGCCACCCGGACGCCGCCGGGATCATGTATGGCGCGTCACATAACCCCGGCGGCGATACCGGGCAGAAGATCGTTGCACCTGGCGTACAACCGATCGCGGATGGGTGCGGCCCTGGCGGCGGGTTGCAGGCGCTACGCGAGTTGTATGAACGCGGCGTGCGCCCTGAGCCGCTTTGTGGCGGCCGGTTGCGTCTGGTCGATTATCTCGACGACTATGTGCGCGACTCCATGCAACTGGCGGGAGTCGCTCCTGGCACGCTCGCAGGGTTGCGGATCGTGCAGGATTTTCTCTCGGGCGCGGCTGGTCAGGAGATGCTGCTGGCGTTCACCATCGCGGGGGCGGATGTCGAGCCGCGCAATCTGGTGCCAGACGGCCATTTTCCCTCGGGGGCGCCCAATCCGGTCGTTCAGGCGTCGATTGCGCCATCGCTCGAACGGTTACGCCACGGTGGGTTCGATTTCGGCATGTTCTTCGACGGCGACGGCGATCGTCTGGATATTGTTGCGCCCGATGGACGGCAACTCAGCCCGGCGTTTAACCTCGTTGCGCTCGCGCCGCGGCTGCGCGCGATCTTCCCCGACATCGCCCATCATAACCTGTATGTCGATCTCAAAGCCAATCCGCTGGCGATCATGCGCATCGCACGGCAGGGGTTCGGGGTGCACGTCATCCGCAATGGTCACTCACAGATCAAGCAAATGTTAGGAAAATATGCTGCCGCCGGATTCATCGCCGCAGTCGAGGAGTCGTCACACTACTACCTGACCATCCGGCACGAAGGCATGGTCTTTCCAACCGAAAACACCCTCTTCTTTGCGCTGCTGACGGCACGCGCCTGGCGGGAGGACCCGTCGCTCTACCGCGAACTGCTCGATCTGCAACACTCAACCTTCCGAGAGCGCGAATGGGGACACCATTTTCCGAACGACAACCTGCGCGCCGCAGCGCTGGCAGCCGTCGAAGAAGCCTTTGTGCGCAGCGGCTGGCAGGCGATGCGTCATATGGCGGATGGCGTCGATATGGACGCGACATTGCTGCGTGACGGGCTGCCCTTCGTCATCGACGCCGACACGCCGCTGACGGAGGAATGGACGCAGGTGGCGCAGCGCGCTTCGCAGAGCGAGAAAGGTCTGGCGCGCTGGGAGGTGACAGCAGGCACGGCAGCGCGCCGCGACGCAACTGTGCGCCTGATCGAAGAAACCGTTCGGCGCTTTCAGGCAGGACCGCGCTACGTCGGGTAAAGTGAACGACTCGCAACCGTGGGTGAACCATTCTTTTCTTTGTGAAGTTTGACACAAATTATTCTATGTGATAGACTCGGACCGACAGACGCCTCAAGGGAATCTGCACAAACAACTACCTGGTTTTTCCGGTCACCCCGGCTTCAGGAGGTCCACATGCGCCGCGAGAACGCGCGACTTCTTGCTCTTCCGCTGGTTCGATCATCCTGGGTGTTCGTTGTCCTGGCGCTTGCCGCTTACGGCGCCGTCCTGGCGGGCAGCGCCGTCCCCGATGCGACGGGCGTCGTTGTGAGCAGCGTTGCAACGGTGGCACTGGGCGGTGCGCTTGCCGTGTACACCAGTATGCGCACCAGCGCCGCGCCGGTGCGTCTTGGCGGGCGCGCGGCTGCCGCACGTCGCTCCTATCTGACCCTGGCGTTCACGGCGGTTGGCGTGCTGTACCTGGCGCTGGTCGCCGGCGCGCTCAACACGAGTGCGGGCACACTGTGGATGTGCCAGACCTGGCCCGGATGCGATCTTTCGAGCAATGGCGCCTGGCTCGCGCTGGCGCACCGCGGGCTGGCTGGCGTTGCCACGCTTCTGATCGCAGCGCTGGCGGTGCAGACCTGGCGCATTAAACACGAACGCGCACTACGCCTCACCGTTGCGTGGGCGCTGGGATTAATGTTAGCGCAGAACATTGTGGGTCTGGCGCAGGTGATTCTCGCGCAGGCTGGCGAGTCGCTGCCGATGTCGGTCGCGCGCCTGACTCACCTTGGGCTGAGCGCCACTGCGTGGGGCGCGCTGGTCGTGCTGGCGACGCTGGCGCTGCGCCGTCCGTTTCCGTCGGTGGTTGCCGCACCATCGCCATGGTCTGCAACGGTCGCGCGCCCTGGCATAACTGATACGGCGCTGCTGGAAGGCAAACCGTCGCTGCTGAAGGACTATATCAGTCTGACCAAGCCAGGGGTTATTTCGTTGCTCATTCTGACGACGATCACCAGCATGTATATTACGCCGGCTGGCGTTCCAGAACTGGCGCTGGTGCTCTGGACCACGATCGGCGGCTGGTTGATGGCGTCGGGTTCGCATTCTGTCAACTGTTACCTGGATAAAGACATCGACATCAACATGGGGCGCACCAGCCGACGCCCGATCCCGAGCGGCCGCATTCCGGCGTGGCATGCGCTGGCGCTTGGCGTTGCGCTCGGCGTGATTGCCTTCGCTATCCTGGCGATATTCGTCAACATGCTGGCGGCGCTGCTGGCGCTGGCCGGGTTCCTCTACTACGTCTTCATTTACACGATCTGGCTCAAGCGCACCTCGAAGCACAACATTGTCATCGGCGGCGGCGCGGGCGCGTTCCCGCCGCTGGTCGGCTGGGCGGCGGTGACCGGTTCGCTGGCGCCAGCAGCGTTGATCCTCTGGCTGATCGTGTTCTTCTGGACGCCGCCGCACTTCTGGGCGCTGGCGCTCATCCGCGAGAAGGATTACGCGCGCGCCGGGGTGCCGATGCTGCCGGTGGTGGAAGGCGATGTCGAGACGCGCCGGCAGATCGTGCTCTACACGCTTGCCATGCTGGCGCTCACCGCGCTGCCGCCGCTGCTGGGAATGCTGGGCTGGTTCTACCTGCTGATGGCGGCAATCTTCGGCGGGTTGTTCCTGCACTATGCGCTGAAACTTCGCCGCAACGGAACAACGACGACCGCCTGGGCGCTCTATAAGTATTCGCTGCTCTACCTGGCGCTCCTCTTCGTGGCGATGGTTGTGGATCGCACGGTGTTTGCGTAGAGGCGTTGCCGGTTGCAGGTGCGAACGTTGGGTGAATGTTGAACGTTGAACGTTGAACGCAGATCCGGGGCAGGCGGGCAGGGAGGGGCACGCCGTGGGCGTGCCCGCACAATGTTGAACGTTGAAGGTGAGTAAGGTGGAAGGTTCCCTAACCCCTGACCCCTAACCCGTGGAAACGGCGTGGGGGGCGCGAGACGCGGGTCGAGAGGCGTAAGCCTTTCCCCGCGTCGTTCGTTGGCAAAGGAATATCGAACACGAGAAGTGAACGTTTCGATCACAACAAGGCGCGCAGGCACGAAGGTTGGAGTTGGAAGACAGTAACGTGTAAAAGCGCCCTACCCTCGCCTCCGCTTCTCAGTTCTCAGTTCCCAGTTCTCAGTTCCCAGTTCTCAGTTCCCAGTTCTCAGTTCTCAGTTCTCAGTTCTCGTACCCTCTGACCCCAGAGTATGGTATCATGATCCCGGAGTCAATACCGCCAATCCCGATGATCGACACGCCAGCCATTTCGCCGACTGAAGCATTCTGTGACGTGAGCCGTCTGCGCTATAGCGCTGGCGGCGCCGGTGAGCGCACTATCGTGCTGTTGCACGGATGGGGCGACACGAAAGAGATCTGGCGCACCACGATTGCAGCGCTCTCGGTGCGCGCCCGCGTCTTCGCGGTTGATCTTCCGGGGCACGGCGGCTCACCGCTCGACGGCGCAGAGCGCATGCAGCATGTTGCTGCGCGGGTGGCTGCATTCTGTACAGCGCAGGGGCTCAGTCGGGTCGCGCTGGTCGGGCACTCAATGGGGGGCAATGTAGCGCTGGAGTTGACATTGACCCACCCGCCCCTGGTGGAACGACTGGCGCTGGTGGCGCCTGCGGCGCTGGGAACCGCAATGCCACCCTACACGCGGTTGTATCTCCAGGACGGATATGGATGGGCGGCGTTGCGCGCGTCGTTGATCTTCTACCAGGGGCTGGATGCGCTATCGCGTCACTGGCGTCCGATTGCCAGCATGGAGCGCGTTCTGCCGGGATTGCGTCGCGCCGCATTCGCTGCACATCACGATCCCGAAGGGTTGCATCGTCTGCTCAATGGGTTGTTTGCCAATTCACTCGATGGTCGCCTGGATCAGGTGGGTGTTCCGACGCTGGTCATTAATGGCAATCTCGATGCCGTCGTGCCGTCGGCGCTATCGCAACGGGTGGCATCTGCCATTCCTGGTGCGCAATTTGTCATGTTGCGCGGGGCGCTGCACCACCCTATGGACGAGCAACCGGAAGCGTTTCTGCGCATATTACTGGAGTTTCTTGCCTGATGGAACTGACGCGCACAACCGTCACCGTCGCCGGAAGTGCGCCCGTGCGCCTGAGTGTCATCGATGCCGCACCCGCTGCTCACGCGCAGGGAACGATGGTGTTCATCCACGGTGCAGGCGGGAGTGCCGAACAGTGGTTGCCGCAACTGACCTGCTTCGTCCGCAACTACCGCGTCATCGCTTTCGACCTTCGCGGACATGGTCAGTCCGAAGCGCCTCGCTCCGCCTATACGCTGGAAGAGTTTTTGTGGGATTTCACGTACCTGATCGACCGCCTGCAGATACGCGAGCCGTTTATTCTGGCGGCGCACTCGTTTGGCGGACCCATCGCGCTGACATTTGCCGCTGCGCAACCGCAGCGCGTCGCGCGGCTGGCGCTGCTGGCGACGGCGCCGGAGATTCATCTGCATCCGGCGCTCGAAACGGCGCTGAAACTGCCGATCCCGCTTACCGCGCTCGAACGATTGCGCCCGGTGCTCGCGCCCAAACTGCACGCACCGTTGTTCGTGATCAAGCGTGTGCTGGCAGGAACGCTCTTTCCCTGGCGCGGCTGGGACCTGCTGCCGCAGATTACCACGCCGACGCTCATTATCGGCGGACAGTTCGATTTCATCGTGCCGCCGCCGGTGTTACAGCGCATGCATCGCCTGATGCCAGGATCGCGCCTGGAAATCATCCGGTATGCCCGGCATCTGCCGCAACTCGAACGTCCGCGCGCAGTCAACCGCGTCATCGAGCATTTTATTGGCGTCCGGCGTAGCTGGCGCGGTGAGGTTGAAAGTGACGACATTCTCAGGGAGGAGGGTCTTCTGTGACTCCAATGCACGATCCACGCCTGCCTGACATTCTGCAACAGTTGCGCTGGTCGGTATTGCCGGAACGGTACGTTCTGGCAGGGATCGATCCGCGCGAGTCGGCGGTGGTCATACGCCTGCTCGGCGGCCTGCGCGCCCGTCTGTGGCAGTTGTTCGTCGCTCCCGACACCATCACCTTCATTCTGCCCGAGAACGACTGGCGCAACATTAGCCCGGCATTCCCGCGCGCCCGCGTCGAACGTCCGTATCGCGTCGTCAGTTTCGACGTCGATCTGCCGCCCGACCTGACCGGTTTCCTGGCCCTTATCAGCAACGCGCTGGCGGCGGAGTCCGTGCCGATAGTGGCAGTTTCCGGTTTCAGCCGCGATCATCTGCTGCTGCGTGAAGCCGATCTCGACCGCGCGCTGGCAGTGCTCGACTCGCTCGTATCGTCCGCAGCAGCGGAGGGTTGAACACACGATATATGCCTGATCATCCGTGGCTCGCCTTCTATGATCCCGGCGTTCCCGCCAAGATCACCGTGCCGGAGAGTGCGCTGCCCGACCTGCTGGCGGCGACGGCGCACGCGCATCCGGCGGCGCCAGCGATGCTGTTCTACGGGCGCGTGGTCAACTATGCCACCCTCGATCGTCTGGCAACCCGTTTTGCCGGCGCACTGCTGAAATCTGGCGTTCAACCTGGCGAACGCATCGCGCTCGTGTTGCCGAACATTCCACAGGCGGTCATCGCCTGCTACGGCGCGTGGCGTGCCGGCGCGATTGTGGCGCTGACCAACCCGATCTTCGAGGCGGGAGGTCTGGTGCGCCAGTTGACCGATGCAGGCGCAACAACGCTGATTGCATTGAGCATGTTCTACCCGCTGGTTGTGGCAGTGCGCGAACGCGCTGGCGTGCAACGGGTCATCTACACCAACCTGAAGGAGTTTCTTCCGCCGGGGCAGCGACGCTTATTTACCTTGCTGCGCCAGGAACGCGAAGGACACCGCGTTCCCGACCACGAGGCGCACTGCGCCCTCTGGATGGCGCACATGCTGGCAGAAGAGCCGATTGTTCCCCTTCCTCAGACGAATCCCGGCAAACCGGCGGCCATTCTGTACACCGGCGGCACGACCGGCGAGGCGAAGGGTGTCGTCCATACGCATCGCAGCCTGGTCGCCAATGCGTTGCAGGTGGCGGCGTGGCTCCCCGCCGCACGCCATGGCGCGGAACGGGTGATCTGCGTGCTTCCGTTTTCACACGCCTATGGACTGACCGCCTGCATGAACTTTTCGGTCGCAATTGCTGCCGCAATGATCTTGTTGCCAACCTTCGAGACCGGCAATGTGCTGCACGCCATTCGCCGCGAGCGTGCGACGATCTTCCCTGGCGTGCCGCCGATGTATGCCGCCATTGCAGAAATCAAGGACGCGCGGCGTTACGGTCTGGCATCGCTGCGCGCCTGCATTAGCGGGGCTGCGCCGTTGCCCGTCGAGGTGCAGGAGGGGTTTGAGCGCGTCACCCGCGCCCGTCTCGTCGAGGGATATGGCTTGACCGAAGCCGGTCCCGTGACGCACGCCAACCCGCTGGGCGCATCACACGAGCGCCATGCGACGATTGGCATTCCGCTGCCATCGACCGAAGCGAAGATCGTCGATCCGGTAACCGGCGCCGATCTGCCGCCGGGACGCATCGGCGAACTGCTGGTGCGCGGTCCGCAGATCATGCAGGGGTACTGGAATCGTCCGGAGGATACCGCAGAAGCCTTCACGCCGGATGGCTGGCTGCGCACCGGCGACATGGCGCGCATGGACGCTGATGGCTTCTTTCAGATCATCGAGCGCAAGAAGGATGTCATTATCGCCGGTCCGTACAACATCTATCCGCGCGACATCGAAGAAGTGCTCTACCAGCACCCCAAGGTGCTCGAAGCGGCCGTCGCCAGCGCTCACCACACCGGGGAGCATCCCAACCTGCGCGCATTTGTTGTACTCCGCCAGGGGGAACGCGCCACTGCCGACGAGATCATCGGGTTTCTCCGCGAGCGTTTGAGCGCACACAAGGTTCCATCAGTCGTCGAGTTTCGCGATGCGCTGCCGCGTTCGTTCATCGGCAAAGTGCTGCGGCGCGCGCTGCTCGACGATCATCCCGATCACAGGGATCACCCATAAGCGTATGCAGCACGTTTCTCGCCTCACTGCCGCGCGCGCCGCCGCCGAAACGCTGGTGGCGTCTGGTCGCGTCCCTGGCGTGGTGGTCGCCGTGGCGGTTGACTACCAGAGACCGGAAGTGTTCGCGGCTGGCGCCGACGCTGACGGACGCCCGCTCGTTCCCAACGATCTCTTTCCGGTCGCCTCGATCACCAAACTGGCAACAGCGCTTGCAGTGCTACGTCTGGCGGATCGCGGGCTGATCGACCTGGACGACCCGGTCGATCAGTTTCTGAAGCGGATTGAGCCACACCCCGGCGTGACCGTTCGTCGGTTGCTCTGTCACACGGCTGGATTTGCCATCGACCTGAACGCCGGTGAAGCGCCGTATGAACCGGGGTTGACCTGGGAAGACCTGGCACAGGCGTGTCTGCAAGCGAAACTGCATCACCCGCCGGGGAGCGAGGTGCTCTACAGCAACATCGGGTATGGCTTACTGGCGCTGGTGGTGGAAGCGCGCGCCAGCGCGCGCTTTGGCGACGCGCTACGCGATCTGGTGCTGACGCCGCTTGGCATCGAGGGGTATCTGGGGGTGGAACCACCACGCGCGCCGGCGCGCATCGCCGATATGCGCGGCCGTCATCGTGCAACGCCGCTCGAACCGTTCAATTCGTCGTTCTGGCGGTCGCTGGCGCTGCCGTGGGCCGGGCTGGTGACGACGGCGGCAGGCGCTCTGGCGCTGGTTCGCGCATTTCGCGGGCATCCGCCAGGATTTCTGAGCCCGCCGCTGCGTGCTGCGGCGATCACCAATCAGACAGGTGACCTGTCTGGCGGATTTATCGAACCGTTGCGCTGGTCTCCCTGCCCGTGGGGGCTCGGACCGGAAGTGCGTGGCGTGAAGGAACCGCACTGGATTCCTGACATTGCCGGACCCGACTCCTTCGGTCACACTGGCGCAGCGGGATGTCTGGCATGGGCAGCGCCGGGCGCCGGCGTCGCCTGGGCAATCCTTGGCGCGCGCACCGCCGACAATGGCTGGCTGCTGCGTCATTCGGGAACGATCAGCGCAGCGGTGGCAGGGGGTTGAACGTTGAACGCGGGAACGGTGCAGGTGGAAGTAAGGGCACGCCTACGGCGGTGCGCCCGTGCGCGTGGCGCCGGTTGCAGGCGTGCAGTGCATGACCGGTAGGGACGCACGGCGGTGCGCCTGTGAGAACGTTGCACATCGCATATGGCACGGCGGGCGGGGACGCCCGCACACCCAGGAGTGGACCGGTTACAGGTTGCAGGTGTTCAACATACAAAGGCGCGGGGTTGAAGGTGGAAGGCGGGAAGGTTGAAGGTTAAGCACTCTATCCCATAACCCTTACTCTGGTTCTCAGTTCTCAGTTCTCAGTTCTCAGTTCTCAGTTCTCAGTTCTTCACAACCGCAACAAAGGGTGTAAGACGCGCGTACTATTGGCAGGGAAGCGCACAACCGGGCGCGTGGCGCGATAGAAAACGAGGAACGAGATGAACGGGAACGGTTATCGGAACAACTCAGGCAGTTTTGGCATCCCACCGCTCTACATCTATATCGGCATCGGGATTGCCGCAATTATCATTGTTTCGATCATTGGCGGGTTGTTGAGCGCTGGCGTGCAGGCGTACTTCGCGGTTGCCGCAGGCATCCTGCTGGTGCTGGCAAACCTCCGCGATCTCTTGAGCGGAACCAACAGCGGCGCCGCGCTGATGAACACCATGATCGGCGCTGCACTGATCTTTTTCTTCCTGGGAAGCGCTTTTGGCTGGATCTGGTACATTCCAGCACTGTTGCTGCTGGTTGCCGCCGCGCCGCTCGGCGTGCGCCGCGCGGACGTCTACACGGTCTATCTCGACGCCGCGCGCTCGATGGCAACCAATGTACGGCGCGCCGTTGGAGGGCGCACGCGCCTGCCATAGCAGCGCGCTGACGGTTCAATGAGAAACTGCCGCACAGTTGTGAGGGTATTGCTGGTCCCGAACCGTTGATGTGTCGAACGCTACAGCATTCGCGGCGGGCATCGCATTGCCGCTGATGAGCAGGAGGGCGCGCACTGCTCCTGGCGCGCGCCGTTTCACGTGAGCAAACCCTTTGTCATTGCTCGTCCCGGGTATCCGTAACAGATGTCACGGATACATACGGTACAGCATGCGCGGAAAAGGTATCGTTTCTCGAATATGATGCGTACCGGCGATCCAGGCGGTTGCGCGTTCGATGCCCATGCCAAACCCGCTGTGCGGTACGCTGCCATAGCGCCGCAGATCGATATACCACTGGTAATCCTCCAGATTCAACCCGTATTCTCGAATGCGGCGCTCGAGCAGCGCCGCATCGTGGATGCGCTGCGAGCCGCCGATAATCTCGCCATACCCCTCCGGCGCAAGCAGATCGGCGCACAGCGCAACTTCGGGGCGATCCGGATCGGGTTCCATATAAAAGGCTTTGATGGCGCTGGGGAACCGCTCGACAAACACCGGACGGTCGAACATCGACGCAATCAGCGTTTCGTGTGGCGCGCCAAGGTCTTCACCCCATTCCAGCGGCGCACATCCTTCGACTTCCGTATACCGCTCAGCAATGAGGCGCAGCGCTTCGTCGTAGGTGATGCGCGGGAACGGCGGCATGCACCGCTCGAGGGGCTTCGTGTCGCGCTCGAGGGTGGCAAGATCATCAGCGCGGCGCTCCAGCACCCGCTGAACGATGGCGCTGACAAACTGCTCCTGCAGCGCCAGATTGTCGTCGTGCCGGGCGAATGCCACTTCCGGCTCGATCATCCAGAACTCCGTCAGGTGCCGGCGCGTCTTCGACTTTTCGGCGCGAAAGGTCGGACCAAAACAGTAGACCTTGCCAAAACTCATCATGCCGGCTTCGACATAGAGTTGACCGGTCTGCCCAAGGTACGCCGTACCGAGGTCGAAGTAGGGCGTGGCGAAGAGGTTGGTGGTGCCTTCTGCGGCGCACGGCGTGAGGATTGGCGTATCGAAGCGCACAAACCCCTGCGCGTTGAGCCATTCCTGCGCCGCGGCGATAATCTCGGCGCGAATACGCAGAAGCGCATGCTGCTTTGAGGAACGCACCCAGAGGTGCCGGTTTTCCATCAGGAACTCAACGCCGTGTTCCTTGGGCTGGATCGGATACTCGGGCGAAATCTGGATAATGTCGATGCCGCCGACATCGAGTTCGAACCCGCCGGGAGCGCGTTCGTCGGCGCGAACTGCGCCGGTGATGCGGCAGGAACTTTCGAGAGTCAATCGTTGCGCGGCGGTGAATGTCTCCTCAGAAACATTCTTGCGAAACACGACACACTGAATGACACCGCTCCCATCGCGGAGCCGGATGAAGACCAGTTTTCCCTTCTCGGTCTTGTGGGCGACCCATCCGGCGAGGGTGACCGTCTGCCCGTTATGGCGCGCAATGTCGCTAATGGTAGCTGTGGGAAGGAGTGACATACCTCTGTTTCCGTCATTCTTCGATGCGCTGAAAATGAGTATAGCATATCACACGATAAAAAACCGCAGCAGCAGTGTCGTCTTTTCTGGACAGCCCGTTGGTTACAATGTTGCCAGCGACCCTTCCTCTTGATGGACGGGCAGCGCGCCCGCGGGAAACGACATTTGGGGCGGCGGAGTGACGTGTGCGGACGCCTATCGAAGCCATTCCGCCGCCGACTCTTTATTTCGGGGACCTGCCCCCGAACCCCTGCTGTGGACGACCGGTGGTACGCTTCTCTCGGCAGCGGAGACGTGGCGGTGCAACGACTCTATCTTCCCACTCGCGACCTTCAACCCTTCTTGCCTCTCGCTGCACACCGCTCAGCTTGTCATGCCTGTGTTATAATCGCCAGACACAATGAAGCCTTGCCTTGTTGCATCGGTGTATCGTGCAGGCATCTTTTGCGCGTGAAGCCCTGCCGCAGGCGCGCCCGTTCATCAAATGGGCCGGCGGCAAAGGGCAGTTGATCCCGGAACTGGCGCGTCGCTTTCCGCCGCGCTTTCGTTGCTACCACGAGCCGTTCGTCGGTGGCGGCGCGCTCTTCTTCCATCTCTACAATAATGGCATGCTGCGCGACGGTGCAGTGCTCAGCGACTACAACCCCGAGTTGATGGTCTGTTATGAGGTCATTCGCGATGATGTCGAGGCGCTGATCACGGCGCTGCGCTGGCACCATCGCTATCGTCTCGACCCGCAGTATTTCCTCGAGGTGCGCAACTGGGATCGCCAGCCGGACTTTGCGCAGCGCAGCAAGATCGAGCGCGCGGCACGCACGATTTTCCTCAATCGCACCTGCTACAACGGGCTGTATCGCCTCAACCGCAAGGGGCAGTTCAATGCGCCATTCGGCCACTACAAGAATCCTATGATCTACGATCCGCAGAACCTGCGCCTGGTCAGCGTCGCGTTGCGCAATGTCGAGCTGCGCGTCGGCGACTTCAGCGAGGTTCTGCGGTATGCCGAGCCGGGCGACTTCGTTTATTTCGATCCACCCTACGTGCCGACCAGCGCGACTTCGTCGTTCACCCATTACACCGGGCAAACCTTCGGTCCCGACGATCAGCGCCGTCTGGCGGAGGTCTTTGCAGAACTCGGCGAGCGCGGCGTGTATGTGATGCTGAGCAACTCGTCAACGCCGCTGACCCGTGAGTTGTACACCGCACGCGCGGTCAGTTCGTCTGTGGTGTATGCCAGCCGTAAGATCAATTGCGACGGCAGCAAACGCGGACACGTGGAAGAGTTGATTGTCTGTTCGTATCCGACGCCTGGATAAGCGCCTTTAGCATACGTGAAATCGCGCGTCATTGCGAGTGCAGTGAAGCCATCTCTGCGCGCGTCGGAAGATTACTCACGCTCCCGAACGACAATTCACTGCGCCATCTCTCCAAGCGACCGGAGATTGCTCTTGCGCCGCCGTGCCGCGCAATCAGGGTAATGCGCGGTTTCGCGCGGCGCTGAGAGCCTGGACTCACTGTGTCCTGATGAGACGCATCCGGATTATGAGCCCTGCACGTACTGCCGCACCACATCGGCAAAGGCATCGAAATCGGACAGGCGCTGTTGAAGGATGTGATTGGTCCGTAAACGAAGTCTTCCGAATTTTTGCCGCGCGAGCGCAGCGAAGGTCGTACCGCATCATGACGAGGTAGATGCTTCGCTGCACTCAACCGGCAAACGTACTGTACAAACCGATGAGCCCGCAGCTCAGAGGATGCGCACCGCAGCGGCGCAGGTCTACCGCCTCGTTCTCAGTTCTCAGTTCTCAGTTCTCAGTTCTCAGTTCTCAGTTCTCGGCGCTCACACTGCCGCCGGTTCTTCCTGTTCCGCCAGCTGGCGCAGCACGTAGTGTAGAATGCCGCCGTGCCGATAATAGGCGAGTTCGCCTTCGGAGTTGATCCGCGCTTTGACCATAAACGTGAACTCTGAGCCGTCAGGTCGTTGCGCGTGCACGGTCAACTCCTGACCGGGGCGCAGCGTTTCGATCCCCTCGATGGTGAAGATTTCGTGCCCGGTGATGCCGAGCGACTGCCAGCTTTCCCCTGGCATAAACGTCAGCGGCAACACCCCCATGCCCACCAGGTTCGAGCGGTGGATGCGCTCGAAACTTTCGGCAATCACGGCGCGCACGCCGAGCAGGAACGTTCCCTTCGCCGCCCAGTCGCGCGAGGAGCCGGTGCCGTACTCCTTGCCCGCCAGCGCCACAAGCGGCGTGCCGTCCGCCTGATAGCGCATCGCCGCATCGTAGATGCTCATCTGTTCGCCGGTCGGCAGGTAGATGGTGTAGCCGCCTTCCACGCCAGAAACCATGGCGTTGCGCAAGCGGATGTTGGCGAACGTGCCGCGCATCATCACCTCGTGGTTGCCGCGCCGCGCGCCGTAGGAGTTGAAATCCGCCGGTTGCACGCCGCGCGCGATCAGGTACTGACCCGCCGGACTGTCCTTGGCGATACTGCCCGCCGGCGAAATATGGTCAGTCGTCACGCTGTCGCCCAGCAACGCCAGCGCCCGCGCTCCCCGGATGGACGACAACGGCGGAACCTCGCGCCTCATGTCGCGGAAGTATGGCGGGTTCTGGATGTAGGTCGAGTCGGAACTCCAGGCATACAGGGCGCCGCCGCTCACCGGAATAGCATTCCAGGTCTCGTTGCCGGTGAAGACATTGGCGTACTGCTGGCGGAACAGGTCGGCGTTGAGCGACGCCGCCATCACTTCAGCGATTTCCTCCGCAGAGGGCCAGATATCCGCCAGGTAGACCGGTTCGCCATCGGCGCCGACGCCCAGCGGCTCGCGGTTCATATCGATGTCCACCGTTCCGGCAATCGCAAAAGCGACGACCAGCGGCGGCGACGCCAGATAGTTGGCGCGCACCACCGGGTTGATGCGCCCCTCGAAGTTGCGGTTGCCGCTCAACACCGCGCTGACCACCAGGTTGCCCGCTTTGACCGCCTGCGCGATCTCGTCGGCGACCGGACCGCTGTTGCCGATGCAGGTGGTGCAGCCATACCCAACGACGTTGAACCCCAACTGGTCGAGATACGCCTGCAAGCCAGACTGCGCCAGATACTCGCTGACCACCCGCGACCCTGGCGCCAGGCTGGTTTTCACGTATGGCGGCACGCTCAACCCTTTTTCGACTGCTTTCTTCGCCAGCAACCCGGCGGCGAGCATGACCGATGGGTTCGAGGTGTTGGTGCACGACGTGATTGCAGCGATGATCGTCGAGCCGTGGGTGAGCGAGGTCTCGCGCCCATTCAACGTCACCGGCACATGCGACGCTGCGTACAGATCGCGGCGCTCGCGCTGGCGCTCACCGTTCCCTTCGTACCCTGGCGCCTCGCGCCCGAAAACTTTGCGCATCGCCTGGTTGAACGACGCCTTGAGATCCGTGAGCGGCACGCGGTCTTGCGGACGGCGCGGACCGGCGACGCTCGGCTCGACGGTGCTCAGATCGAGTTCGAGCAGGGTATTGAACTCCGGGATCGGCGCGTCGTCCGTGCGGAACAGCCCCTGCTCGCGGCAATATGCTTCGACCAGCGCCACCAGGTCGTCGGAGCGACCGGTGCCGCGCAGGTAGGCGAGGGTCTCGGCATCCACCGGGAAGAAACCGCAGGTCGCGCCATACTCCGGCGCCATATTCGCAATCGTCGCGCGATCTGCCAGGCTGAGCGAACTCAAACCGGGACCACAGAACTCGACGAACTTATCCACCACGCCGTGCCGGCGCAGCATCTCGGTGACGCGCAACACCAGATCGGTTGCGGTGGCGCCGGGGCGCAACGCGCCGGTCAGTTTCACTCCAACGACCTCCGGCGTCAGCATCGCCAGCGGCTGCCCCAGGAGCACGGCTTCGGCTTCGATGCCGCCAACACCCCAGCCCAGCACCCCCAGCCCGTTGATCATCGTCGTGTGACTGTCGGTGCCGACCAGCGTATCCGGCATGGCAACCAGTTCGCCGTCGATCTCGCGCGTCATCACCACCGTCGCCAGGTATTCGAGATTGACCTGATGGCAGATACCGGTGGCTGGCGGCACGACGCGGAAATTCGCAAACGCCTGCTGCCCCCAGCGCAGGAACTCATAGCGTTCACGGTTGCGTTCGAACTCGAGTTGCGCATTGAGCACAAGCGCCATGCCGTGCCCAAAGGCATCGACCTGCACCGAGTGATCGATCACCAGGTCTGCCGGGACGAGCGGATTGATCTTTGCCGGATCGCCTCCCAGTTGCGCCATGGCGTCGCGCATCGCCGCAAGATCGACCACTGCTGGAACGCCGGTGAAATCCTGCATCAACACGCGCGCCGGTTTGAACGCCACCTCGCGCTGCCCGGCGCTTGCCGGGGTCCACTGCGCCAGCGCCGTCACGTCGTCGATGGTGGTGAAGCCGTCGCCGACATTGCGCAAAAGCGCCTCCAGCAACACCCTGATCGAGAACGGCAGCCGGGCGAGATCGGCGCCGACACGCTGCGCCAGCGCATCGAGCCGATAGACGATGAATGTCTGCCCGCCGACGACCAGCGGCGCGCGGGCGTTGAACGGATCATGCAGAGTAGTCATTGGGTTTGCTCCTGTGCAATTCTTTGAATATCGAATGCCGTGGCGCCCGGCGGCTCATGATCGTTGAATACCTATTCCGTTATCCGCCCACCCGCCCGGCGGCCGACGTCGCGGGCTATGGAAGGTGAAGCTCGCCAGCGCGGGTTCGACCGGGAGATAACGAGATTAATTGCTCAAACATCATAAACCGCGGGCTACAAATACAAAATCTTCCTGCGCGATCTGACGCTGGGTGATGCCGGATTATTTGCTCACAGAGCAGATAACCTGGCGCCGCCGTCACTGCGCGGAGCGCAAGCGACAAAGCAATTTTCTGGCAAACAGGGAGATCGCGTCGCTACGCTTGCAATGACACTGCCTCCTTTTGCCGTTGGCAGAGGAGAGTCAGGCGCTTTCCTGGAAAGTATAACAGAATTGAACCATTGGTAGAAGCAATGATCTATAATATATTCATTGAAAATCTTGATAGCGAGAACACGATGTCCTTCGACCTTCACCGATTGCGGATTTTTGCTGCGGTTGCGCGTGCCGGAAGTTTCACCCGCGCCGCAGAACAGTTGCACATGGCGCAACCGACGGTTTCCCAGCAGATCAGCGCCCTGGAAGATGCAGTAGGGGCGCCATTGATCGAGCGTGGTCCCCGGCGTCTGCGATTGACGCCAGCAGGCGAGGCGTTGCTGCCGTATGCCAGTCGGCTGGCGCTGCTGGCGGACGAAGCGTTACAGGCGACGCGCGCTGCTGCTGGCGTCGCGGCGCACACCCTGCGCCTGGGAGTCGGGCAGACGCTGGCGACCTACCTGCTGCCAGAGATCCTGCGCCGCTACCGCGAACGTGCGCCGCACTACCACACCCGGATCGTTACCGGCAACAGCGCTGCGCTGCTGGAGCAGGTCGCCGAAGGAACCATCGAACTGGCGCTGGTCGGATCCCCCGCCACGCATCCTGAGCTGGTCATCACGCCGTTTATGCAGGATCGTCTGGTGGTCATCGTCGCTCCCGACGACATCTGGGCATCCCGCGATGCGGTGGACATTAATGAACTGCGTGATCGCCCGTTGCTGACGCGCGAACCGGGATCGGCGCTGCATGCCACCGTCGAGCGGCTGCTGGGGGCGGCGACGCTTGCCGGCGACAACGTGATCATGCTTGGCGAAACCGAAGCGATCAAGCGGAGCGTCGAGGTGGGGTTGGGTGTCGCGCTGATCCAGGCGGTTGCGGTGCAGCGGGAGGTGACGCTGGATCGGTTGCGCGCGCTGGCGTTGCGCGGCGCCGACGACCGGCGCACCTACGCCTGGGCGCGCCGCCAGCGCCAGTGGCTCTCGCCAGCGGCGGCGGCGTTGGTGGAGCTGATTCGAGGGTGATCCGCGAAATCTCCGGCGATTGAAATCGCCCCTTGCGGACCCATGGCTGACCGTCCGCCCGGACGCCTCCCCACCCGCAAAGATGAGTGGTTGGCCGTAGGACCAAAGGCGCGCATTCTTTCGTCAGCTCGCTTCATCCCCCCGCTCATAGACCTGTGCCGCCTGTTTCAGCGCACCAGCACAGGGATGTCGGTCAACTGAATACGCTCGCCGGGTGAGACATTCTGCCAGGTGTACCCGCCTTGCCCATTCGGAACAACGCCGGTCATCTGGCTAATGCCAGACGGAAGGGTGTAACTCCCTGCACCCCAGAGCACATAGCGTTCCTGCCCATCTTCCCGCACGAATCGGAAAATGTTCGCGCCACGTCCGTCGCAGGACAGCGCTTCCGCCTGCCGGAAGGGGATGAGTTCCCGAACAAACAGGTGCAACGCATCATACGCGGGCTGATTGTCGCCCTGGTCGTCGCGAATACCGTAGCCGCGCCAGTTGTTGGCAGGCAGGTTGGGAGAGTCGATGTAGGTGTGCCATAACACCAGCTCGTCCCCCAGCGCATAGGCGGGAACGAGGCGGCGGAAAATGTCAGCCGCCTGTGACTCAGGGCTGTTGGGGTAATTCGTGCGAATGGTCAGCCCGGAGTCGCGGGTCGAGCCGTTTTCAGTCATCCAGACCGGCTTGTCACTCAAGTTGTGCCGATCGAGGAAGTCCCGCAGGACTTCCCGTTGCCGGCAATACCCCTGCCAGGGACCGTAACAATGATAGTTGACGATATCGAACCAGTCCGCACCGCCGCCCTGCAGGACGCCCTCGAGCCAGACATCGAGCGGATAACCGACCGGTGCACTCATGCCAGGCAGGACGATGACCGCATCGGGATCGCGCTTGCGGATAAAGGCTGCCACCTGCGCCAGGAAGACGCCCTGCTCCTGCGGGCTGAAACCATCCGGCGGGGCGAGCGGCAGACATTCAGCGCCAGGCGGCGGTTTTTCGCTGGGATCGGCGGCGCGCCAGTGGTCCATTTCGTTGCCGATCTCCCAATAGCGAACATACGGACCATAGCGGGCGATCACCTGATCGAGATAGTCACGTGCTTCGGGACCGAGCGTCTTCTGGAAACGGGTGTGATCGCGCTCCCAGGGCGGGGTGGCTGAGGCGTATTGCATGGCAAACAGCGTGACAATCGGCTCGAATTCAGGATTCGTGAGAACGCTGTCGGCTTCGCTGAAATGCCATTGTCCATCCTGCGGTTCGACCACGTCCCAAAATAGGTCTGCCAGCGGCGATTGCCGGAAGGCGTGAATGCCGAGGTTGCGAAAATCGGCAAAAATCCAGCCGGGTTGCAGGTAGGGTGTGGTGGTATCGACTGCGCCACGACGAGAGGCATCGACATAGAAGCGGATGAAGTTCAGCCCGATTTGCGGGCGCGCCGTACGGTTGAGCACAGACACAGCGGTCGGCTGTTGAGAAGGCGTCTGGATGGGAACGGATTGAGTTGGGGCATCCACCACGCGGGTAGGGCGTTCCGGCGCAGGCGATGGGGATGGCTGCGCCGGCGCCATCAGTGTGCAGGCGGCCAGCACACTGGCGCTCACCAGTACAACAATTGCTCTGCTATTCCGATTCCAGATCATAAACTGGCAGATACCCATTGCGTGCAAGGAGATAGCAGGTGATGCCATAGCCAGCGCCCAGGACGATGAATATCGCCAGCGCGGGCGCAAATCCCAATCGATTGGGCGCTCTTGCGATGAGAAAGCCCAGTGGTATGGAAATTCCGAGAGAAGTGAACACAAACGCTATCGCCCCCGGCGGAATGGCGCCGGATCTGGCGAAGGAGGGAAGCGTGCGACGTTTGACGACGAGGAGCATCCCCCTGATCAGCGCAAAGCCCAACCAGAGGTGCGCTCCCGCAATAAACGCCAGCGGCAAGGCGCACAAACCGAAAAACCTGGCGAGGGGCGCGTCCGGCGCCAACGCCGATGCCAGCGCCACGCCAGCGATTCCCCCGCCAATGAACATGGCGATCATGATGGGAATAGTGATAATAGCGGGTCGTCGCACCGGCTTTTACCGCTTCACGCCCCTTTGTGCTCTTTGTGGATACAATCCCCAGCGTACCGTCACCGAAACAGGCGCGGTTTGCGGCGTACTCAGAACAATCTGCTGCGCGAATTGTTTGATGAGGCGCGCCGTCGCCACCGGACGCTCGCGTTGCGGCAGGTGACCGCAGCGTTTGAGGATGCGCACCTGCGGCGAAGGAAGATGGCTGCAGAAGAACTGGAGCGACCCCGGCGGCAAGAAGCGGTCGCGCTCCCCCCACAGGATCGCTGTCGGCGTCGGCAACTGATGCAGTTCGTCGGGACTCAGGAAATCAGGTTCATCGGTGGCATTGATGAACTCACGCACCACCGGGCGGGCAAAAAGGCTCACCATGCCCCGCGAACTGAGCGCTCGCAGCGGCGGCGGCAGCGCGCCGAAGACCATGCGCGCCACCTGGCGCGCCTGATGCGCATCTGCGGGCGAAAGCAACTCAACAAATGGCTCCCACGAACGATGACCGTCGAGCAGCGCGCCGCCTGCGTTCATCAGCACAATGCCGCGCACCATTTTCGGAAGCTTTTCCGCCACCCGCACCGCAATCCATCCCCCCATCGAGTTACCGACCAATAGCGCCGGGCGGGCAAGAACGTCGTCCAGAAATGCGCTAACGATCTCGGTCATATCACTGATCGTCGCGGCTCGTTTGCCCGACGGCAACCCAGAGAGACCATACCCTGGCAGGTCGATCAAGAACACGTCGTGGCGGCGTGCGACCAACGGCGCGACCAGGCTCCAGGTCACTGCGTTGTCGCCCATGCCGTGGATGAAGAGCACCGGCAGCGGCGCCGCGTGGCGACAGGGGATCAGATAGTAATGGATCGGAACGCCGTTGATGCGTCGGGTCTGTTCAAAAGCGCCGAGGCGCGGCAACGCATGGCGTGCAAGCCCGTCCACCAGCGGCACCATCGCATAGGAGAGCGGGTCGAAGAAGCGTTCGATCGGATCAGGAATATGACCAGACATACGACGCTCCGCTGTCACTCAAGATTCAACCCCAACTGCTCTGGCGCTGCCATTGTACCACGGGATGTCGCAGGCGCTGCATCGTGGTCATTGCCGGAATCGGCAGGCACGCTGCGGTTGCCTGCGCCAACCAACGCCAGCAAAGCAGCCTCATCGAGCATCGGTATGCCCAGTTCCTGCGCTTTCGTAAACTTTGTTCCTCCTGGTTCGCTTCCAATAACCAGATAATCGGTCTTTTTGGAGACGCTGCCGCTCACCTTGCCGCCGTGCGCCACGATCAGGGCGCTAGCCTCTTCGCGCGATATCGACGGAAGCGTGCCGGTGATGACGAACGTTTTGCCCGCCAGCGCATCGCCCTTCGGGGCGACGGCGGGACCTTTCGCTTCGGTGCGCACACCAACGCGCTTCAGTTTGGCGATCAGCGCCTTGCTTTCCGGGCGCGCGAAATACTCGGCGACACTGGCGGCAATCGCGGGTCCAATGCCTTCCAAATCGTCGATCTCGGCGGCGGAAGCGGCTGCCAGCGCCTCAAGCGAACCGAAGCGGTCGGCGAGGATTTGCGCGACGACTTCTCCGACATAGCGAATCCCAAGCCCGACGATCAGGCGGTGGAGCGGACGATCCTTCGACTCGGCAATGGCGTTCAGCAGATTGGCAATCCGCTTGGGACCATACCCTTCGATCCCGTTGAAATGGTCCGGCGTCAGCAGGTACAGGTCGGCGACATCCTGCACCCAGCCGCGTTCGACGAACAATTGCACCTGTTTCTCGCCGACTCCCGCAATGTCCATCGCACTGCGCGAGACGAAGTGTTCGATCCGCCGGGTAATCTGCGCCGGACAGATGCCGAAGTTCGGGCAGCGATACGCAACTTCGCCCTCGGCGCGCTCGAGCGGCGTGCCGCATGCCGGGCAGGTTGCCGGCATCGTCCAGACCCGCTCGCCGCCTTCGCGCCGCGCCGCCACCGGACCGACGATGTACGGGATAACGTCCCCGGCGCGCTTGACAATCACATAGTCGCCGATACGAATGTCGCGCTCGGCGATGTAATCGGCGTTGTGCAGGCTGGCATTGCGCACCGTAACGCCACCGATGTTGACCGGTTCGATCACGGCGTTGGGGGTGATCACCCCGGTGCGCCCGACATTCACCACAATGTCGAGCAGCCGCGAGACCGCCTCACGCGCCGGGAACTTGAAGGCAATCGCCCAGCGCGGGTCGCGCCCAACGACGCCGAGCTCCGCCTGTTGCGCAAAACTGTCGATCTTGACCACCACGCCGTCAACCTCGTACTCCAGTTCATTGCGGCGGGTCATCCACTCATGGCAGTACGCCAGCGCCTCCTCAAAGCGCTCGAAGCGCCGCGCATCACGGTTGACCGGAAAACCAAGTGTGCGGAGGTAGTGCAGCGTCTCCCATTGCGTCTGCACTTCCACCCCTTCGACCTGACCGACGCCATAGGCGAAGAAGCGCAACGGACGGCGGGCGGTGACCGAGGGGTCTTTCTGGCGCAGCGAACCGGCGGCGGCATTGCGCGGGTTGGCGGCAACCTTCTCGCCAGCCGCAGCCAGTTGCTCGTTCAGGCGCATAAAATCGGCGATGCGCATATAAACCTCACCGCGCACTTCGAGCAACGGCGGAATGGCGGTCTGCGACGGCGTGTCACCCGTTCCATCGGCGAACGGACCCAGGCGCAGCGGGATGCTGGGGATGGTGCGCAGGTTCGCCGTCACGTCCTCGCCGGTCTCGCCATCGCCGCGCGTCGCGCCGCGCAGCAGGACGCCATCGCGGTAGATGAGGGTCACTGCCAGCCCATCGATCTTCGGCTCGACGACGAACGCCACCTGCGCATCGCTGCCGAGCAGCCGCAGCGTGCGGTCGTACCAGGCGCGCATGCCTGCCTCATCGAACGCGTTGGCAAGCGACAGCATCGGCGCCGCGTGCTGCACCTTTGCGAACTGCTCGGACGGTGGCGCGCCAACCCGCTGCGTCGGCGAGTCGGGGGTGACGAGTTCAGGATGCGCCGCTTCCAGCTCGCGCAATTCGCGCATGAGCGCGTCGTACTCGGCATCACTGACCACCGGCGCATCGAGGACGTAGTAGCAATAGTTGTGATAGCGGATCTGTTCACGCAGCGACTCAACGCGGCGTATCAGGTCGTTGGAGGTCATGGGCGGCGCTCAGATTACGTGTGAACAATCGCAATCATCGCTCACTTGAGGCGAGAATACCATACGACAGACCAGAAATTGATCTACTTGATCATAATCCAGCATATATTTTGGTGGACGCGATTTGTTGTTGCTGTTTCTTCCCTGATGATATTTGTGGAGTTTGCACTTGTTCTCACACGTTACAACCAGAAAAAGAATCTCTTGCAATACCGCCCGCGTCTTTCGGTATCTGGAAACGCTTGTTCGCTGTTCACGCTCCTTCTCATATTTCGATTTTCCCCCTTTGAGTTCCTCATGCCATTTCTAGAAGGTACGATCGTCATCATTGTACTCTACATCGTAGAGAGCTACTATGAAACCATGAGCGCCGTATTTGGCAATGCTCTCGTCTATCGCTTTTTTGTCTTCAAGATAGACCTGTGGTCGTCTGACTTGATAGCTTTTGCTTTTAAATCCCAATTTATTGTCCTCTTAAGATCAAAACTTGCCGTTTTGACTTTCCCAAAACTATCCCCTGGTATAGTAAACTGGTTCCTGAGTCTGCTCAAGCAGAGATACTCGAAGTAGAAAGACCACCATTCCATCTGCCTCCAGTTGTAGTTTGCTTCTTTTAATTTGCAGACGCTTTCCTTTCCATCCCATTCGGGTGGAAGGTCGGAAAGTAACCGGGTTGCTATACAGATATCATGAATATATTTTGTCATAGCAAATCCTCATGAAACATATTCTTCTGTTCTGCTGGTTGGAACTCTCTCTTGAGTCGATCTCTGGCGATATCACAGTATTCCTTGCTAATCTCGATTCCAATATACTTTCGATTGTTGTTCTGCGCCACTACGCACGTTGTGCCGCTGCCACACATCGGATCGAGCACAATATCTCCACGTCGTGAGAAGCAGAGGATCAGGTCCTCTGCCAGCTTATCTGGAAACGTCGCAGGATACAGAAGCTTGAGGCGATTTCCCTCAGTATTGCTGGTCGCATATTGCCAGACGGTGCCACGACATTTCAGCAGATTGACTGCTTTAGGGAGGATCCTCTTGAAGCCGCCATTCGTTAATCTGTCTGTGCCAGAGTATATCTTTCCTGCATGTTTACTTGGCACCATGAGATGATCTTTTCGAAACGTTTTAGGTCGCTCCCCCCTAAAGAAGATCAAGATATATTCATGATCAACGCGGAACCGCTGCGTCCACCAGGCGCCGGGGTTACCATCGCGATGATAAATGACACACTCGAACAGTTTCCAACCAATTTCATCAACCCAGTTGACCGCAAGTCGAAATGAAGTCAGGGATTTTGCAAATTGTTTCGTTCCATCGCCAATGACGACAATTGTAACGCCTCCATCCTTTGTCACACGATACAGTTGGCGACCCAGCGCAGAAAAATCGAATGACCAGTTCTTCTTGTAGTCCCGGATTCTATCATACGGCGGCGAGAACAGAGTAAGATCAACAGACTCATCCGGTAAGAACGCCAGCTCCTGCAAACAATCCGCCTGAATGATCTGATTGAGTCTGGAGGTCGTGGTGTCGCCTGTCATTGTCTGTACTCCGTGGAATGGTGAAGCGTCATAGTACAGTACAGCATATACCGGTAGCGTGTCAAGAACATGTGTTTGCAAGGGTGCAGTCACGATTTGTCAGGAAACGACGCCCACAGCTGCCAGCGATTGAAATCGCCTCTTTAGGACCTGTGATCGACCGTCCGCCTGCACAGACGGGAGCGGAGACGTCCACGCAGGTGGACGCCCTGCGGAACGCCCGCCCGGCACGACCTCAGGTCGCTCGTCCAGGCGCATCGCAGCGCGGTGCAACAGATCCATGCCGCCGCCAGCCATGGGCATCTACAGGGATCGCCCCTCCATAGCGCCAGCATCGATAGCCGCGCTGCCATCCGGCGCGTCTCGCGCGATTGTCGCCTTCATTTCCTTCTTCGTTATCATACCACGCAACTGTGCAAGCGTTTGCACATTCTTCTGCGAGCATGAGCGGGCAACCCGCGAGCGCGAGCACCCGAAGCATCACGCGACGCCAGAGTCGCTCGGCAGCGCGCCGGGTCTTTCGCGTGCAGCAGGTATGCGCCTCATCGAGAAGATGGAGGAGCAGGAGTTGACCGAAACTCGCGGCGTGGAACTGCGCCTGACGGCGGAGGGCGAACACGGGGCAGTGCACATCGTGCGCGCTCACCGTCTACGGAAACAGGATCTGGCAGACGAAGCGCGCATGCCGCTGGCGCATGTTCACACCAAAGTGTAATAGCGCAAATATGCACTATACACTAATCCTTATACGGATCGAACACATCTTCGCCCGCCATCGCCACACCCAGCGGCTTGAGCGTGTGAACGATCCTGATCGTGTTGGCGTGATGCTTCAACACTTCCGGCAAACGGCGATAGACGTGCGGACTCTCGTCCGTGCCGCCGCCGCGCAGTTCAACCCCCTCGCGGCGCAGCCATTCGAGCATCATCTCGCGGGTGATCTTGCCCGGCTTGACGACTTCCTGCACCCGCCTGCCGTTGCGTTTCACCCAGCGCCGCTTGCCAGCCGCCTGCATGCGACTCATAACGCGCCCGGCGCCGTGGATGGTACTGTGCAGCCCAAGCCGCGACTCCTCGCTCTCCACCCCTTCGACCACCACGCTGATGTCGCCCATCGAACCGCCGACAAAGCCGCGCTGACCGGGCCAGGCGGGTGTCGCGCCTTTGCGCACGACGATCAGATCCTCGCCGTTGACTTTTTCTTTCCAGGCGTAGTTGTGGTGGTTATGGACCTCTTCGGTGGCCTGAGCGCCAAGGATGTCGAGCACCTGCTGCACCACGAAGTCGCGCCCGGCATACGCATAACGACCGGCGAGCGTCATCGCCTGCCAGTACGCCTGTCCCAGGTCGCGCCGCAGCGAGATGACCGTTGCCGGCTGCTGCATCGACTCACCCGGCGCCGGGGCGTCGAACGGTCGCCCATGCGCCAGGTTGAGGAACCCGCTCGCAATGCGATGCCCGAGACCGCGGCTGCCGAAGTGCGCCGCGACCCACACCCATCCTTCTTCGTCTTCAAGAATATCGACCCAGTGATTCCCCGAACCGACGGTGCCGAGCTGCTCACGCGCCATCTGGCGCAGTTTGCCGACCTCTGGAATATCGCGCCAGGTCGGATCGTCGAACAGCGGATGATCGGCGGCTTTGCCGCTCGTCCCGCCGACGCCGAAGACCACTTCGCGCGCCACCTGGTCCATAATCCGGCTGATAGCTTTGCGAATATCATCGGCGCGCAGGTTGGTGCGCACCCCCTTGATGCCGCACGAAATGTCGTACCCGACCCCGCTGGGGCTAACGGCGTCACGATAGGCGACAATGCCGCCGATCGGCATGCTGTACCCCAGATGCCCATCGGCCATCAGCGCCGCCCTGACTGCCTCGGGGTCGCCGGCGCAACGACGGATCTGCTCAATCGTGGCGTCGTCGTGTTCGCCCCAGACAGGAATGCCATCAATCATCCGAAACATAGGCACACCTCTTTCTTTCAAAAAAGAGCCAAAACGCAACTCTTTCACCCACGCAGATCCGCATCGTTCGACTGATAGATCACAACCCCATCCTGCCGGATTGCCTCGCGCAATCGCTCATTGCTCACTTCTTCTTCTCGAACAATGTCGAGTTCATAAATGATCGGCGCGTTTTCGAGCGCCTCACACAGATCGTGCCACTCAGCGACGCTCATATCCGGCGCAGAAATCGCCAGATCGACATCGGATGCGCGGCGAGCGGCGCCGGCAGCGCGCGAGCCAAAGATGCGCGCCTGCCGCACCGCTGTATATCGGCGCACAATATTGCGCAGCACAGTCAGATCCCTGGAGCGCAGCATCACCGTTCGCATCAGTCACTCTCGTGTTCTTTACACACCGGCAAGCTCATGCACACTGGCAGTTCCGCTGTCCAGGTCCAGTATCACCACCCCCTCCGAGTCACTGCCCATATGCGCAAGCCGCTCCCCCTGGCTATTCCAGGCGGCTGACTGGCCGGCGCTCACAAAGTCGTCGCACGGACCCGTACAGTTCGCCATAATGACGTACATGGCGTGCCGGCGTGCGATGGCCGGATAGTGCAGCATCGCTGTTGCCAGATTGCCTGCCGGTTTGGCGACGCTGGCGAGATAGACTTCTGCGCCCAGACAAGCCACGCCATCAGCGTGGCTCATCTGAAGTGACTCATAGCAAATGGCCGGCGCCAGCCTCCAACCTGCGACCTCCACAATAATCTGTTCGCTGCCCGGCACGAAGCAGGACATCTCATCGACGTGCAATTGTTGCTTCGTGTACAAACGACGCGGTGTGTCTGGCACGAACCAAACCATACCGATCTGGACGCCGGAATTGGCGGCGATTGGCAGTCCGATGCCAATGACAATGTTGTACGCATCGCTGCGCTGCTGAAATACGTCGAGGCGAGGATCGGCTGCACTGCTGGCGAGCGACTTTGCAAGCCGCGGCTCATAACCCGTAAGCGATAGTTCAGAGAAGAACACCAGATTTGCACGCTGGGCGACAGCAAGCTCAACGATCTCAAGATGCCGTGCAGCGTTTCGTGCAATATCACCTGCGAAGGGGCGGAGTTGAGCGGCGCACAGTCTCATCGCAGCGTTCCTCAGATCATTCGTCGCCAGAACAATTAGGGATGCTGGCGAATGTGCAGCCCTCCGCGCCTCCTCGCCTGGCGCACCGGCGACGTCTTCACTACGCCAACTCATAACCGGCGCATTTTCGGCTTCAACCATATTATATCCTGCTTACGGCCTTCGGGTACTGCGCTTTTGCGACACACAAAAGGGGGAAAGATGTGAAGACGCAAAGGAAAGAAGGTGAAAGGAGCGAAGGTGAGTCCCTACTCCCCACTCCCTGACCCGTTCCCGGTTCTCAGTTCTCGGTTCTCAGTTCTCAGTTCTCAGTTCTCGGTTCTCAGTTCTCATCCCCCGCTTGTTCATTTTTGAACAAACTTGACATAGTTTGTCTGCATTTACTATAATGTGACTTACATTCTTCTCTCCGCACCGCCTCCGAAACGTCGCGCGGCATCCGGGCAACAGGTTGCGCAGCACATCATGCGCCATCACAAGGAGGTTTCCCATGAACGTCGAGACGAGCATGAACGGGCTGGCCATCGAGACCCGCTCTGGCGCGCGGGTCGAAGTAAGCGGGGCGCTTGCCGGGCTGATCGGCGGGGTGATGATGGCAATCATTGGTGCAGCGCTTGCCATTGCCATCGGCGATGATCTCTGGAAGGCGCCAAAACTGATTTCTACATTCGTGGTAAACCCCGATGTAGCAGCAACGCCGGGCTTTCTTGCCGGTCCGGTGATCATTGGCAGCCTGATCCATCTCGTGCTCTCTGCACTGTTCGGGATCGGCTTCGGCATCCTGACGACACGCATCTGGAACATGCCGCTCAGTTACGGCGCGCCAATGGTGTTGGGTTTTGTGTACGGCCTGGCGATCTGGCTGATCGCCTACTTCGTCGTGCTGCCGCTGGTCAATCCGCTGGTGCTCGAAATCTACGCCCCGGCGTTCCTGATCCAGAACCTGACCTATGGGCTTTCGACCGGACTGGTATACGGCATTCTGCGTTCATCGTTGCGCAGCGAACCATCCGTGAAGGAGCGCAGCGAGCGCCGTCGGACAATAGGGGCATAGGCGCGAGGTGAGAGGGTTGAAGGCTTCAGGTGCGAAGCGGCTGTTGGTAGTCCTGACCGTTTGCCTGTGCTCAACCCTCTCCCCGCCATTCGGTTCTCAGTTCTCAGTTCTCAGTCCTCAGTTCTCAGTTCTCAGTCCTCACCCGATCACCATCTCAACATCCGTCGCACTCCCTCGTGATAAACCTCACGTGAAACGCGCCACAAACCCGTCGAACGGCGGGGAATGCTCCTCTTATTGGTGAGGCGTGATCTCGACTTCTGGACATGCACAGGTTTTGCCCAACCTGTTATACTTTTATGAAACTTCTCTGCAACATTCCTTACGTAAGCCAATACAACGCTAAAGCAGGATGTGTAAGTCTGGCACAGGCATTCATCAAGGAGGAGCGCAATGAGCACGCAGTCGCGGGTCAGTCGTTCAGCAGCATCGAACGTAGTTCGCGCGTCGGCAACGCCGCTGTTGACGAAGAGCGAAGTCGGCGGCGCAGTCGCAGGTCTGGTTGGCGGCGTAACAATGGCGGTCGTCGGAGCGATTCTGGCGATTGCGATGGGCGCTGATATGTGGAAGGCAGCGAAGCTGATCTCGACGTTCGCACTCGGTCTGGGCGCGACCGCTGGTGAAGGGTTCGTTGCGGTTCCAGTGATCGTCGGCAGTCTGATCCACCTGACGCTCTCGGCGCTTTTCGGCGCTTTCTATGGAACCCTCTCCTGCCGCATCTGGAAGATGCCGCTCGACTACGGCGCGCCGGTGGTGTTTGGCTTTGTGTATGGTCTGGCGATCTGGCTGGTTGTCTACTTCATCGTCCTGCCGATTGTCAATCCGCTGCTGCTTGAAATCTATGCGCCTTCCTTCCTGATCCAGAATATGGTTTACGGTATGATCCTCGGTATGATCTACGCAGCTGTGCGCTCTGCTCCCTACATTCATTTCGAGAAGCGCTCTTCGGCACAGGCATAGTGAAACGCGGGATCTCGATTTCAAGAAGCGGCTGGGACACTGTCCTGGCCGCTTTCTGTTTCTGCTCCGAATGTGCAGGTGCGCCCGCTCTGGCGGCAACTGTCAGTCGTTGTCATTACGCTTAATCGTATCAAGCATCCAGAAAGCGGTCAGCGCGCGTTGCTGAACATCTCGTCCGCACGCCGACACGGTTCCACCAGATTGTCCATTTGACTGCCAGACGACAGTATGTGCGCGTCATCTCCGCCGCCACAGCATTGCGACGAGTCACAGCCGGGGTGGCTGACGCTGGCGATGGATCCGCAGGGCGCGTGCATCGTCTGCCAGCAAGGAGTCAATGAACCCGTTGCCGCTGCCAGACGAAGGCGTGCGTGTGCGCGGGTGTCTCACACAGGCGCACCGTTGCCAAACGTCCACGGCATTTGGGCTGACCCAATCGTCACTCGCTGGCGGGTCGCGCAACAGACAGCGCCCCCCAACCCGTGTCGGCACCGGCGACCCGCCAGCGCGCCCATGGCGGCGCCCGCGCGTGCTGCAACCTCCCCCATGGTCACGACGAAACGGAGCGCGCCGCGCGGCGCGCGATATCGTACCGCTCAACCCATGCGCATCTGTGATCCATTACGCACTGTACTCACATGGTTACTGCGATTTTGTTCAATCGCCGCCATAATCGCGCTCTGCAGGTTGCGATACGTCTGCACGTGGAGATCGGCAATCCCCTGCTGCACCATGAGATGCGCCGTCGTTGCCGAAATGCCTGCCAGCATTGGCGTTGCTCCAATCAGTGCAGCCGCCTGCATAGCGCGCGTCAGTATAGCAATCACCGACGTATCGACCACGGCAATGCCGGTAATGTCCAGAATAGCACATCGTGCGCGCCGTTCGGCAATCCCGTGCAACAAAGCGTCGAGAATCGCCTGACCGCGTGCGGCGTCTACGTGCCCGACGATCGGCATGACCACCACGCCTTCCCACACCGGCAGCAGCGGCGTCGAGAGTTGCTGCACTGTCTCGAATAATCGGCGCTGCGCCTGAATATTCTGTTCAAGTTCGACATTTCGTGCAGTAAGCGCTGTCTGCTGGGCAAGAATATTTTCCGCCATACGATTGAAATTCTGCTGCAACAGACCGATCTCATCACGCCGTGTCACCGGGATGCGCTGCGACAAATCACCAGCGCTGATTGCTTCGCTTATGCGAGCGAGGTTCAGGATCGGGCGCGTGATTATCTGAACAGTGCTGACGCTTCCTGCCACGGCCGCAGCCGCAGTCAATGCCACCAATGTTGCGATGATTTGCAGATTCTGAACAAACGGCTGATACACTTCGTCAAGCGGTTGTTCGACTGCAATGCGCAGGGTGTTGTCGCCAGTTGCAACGTCGCGCAGCGACATCAATACCGGTTCGCCGCCAACGCCGGTCAGGGTCTGCGGTTCGCCAGCAACGGCTGGCAACGTCGCCGTTTGCCCGATCAGGTCGCGATTGCGGTGCGCGATCACGCGCCCTTCCCGGTCGAAGAGCGTAACTGCGCCGCTGACCCCAACCGGTATATTGACCACCTGCTCAATTACCTGACTCATGCGCACGTCGGCAAACAGGATGCCTGTTGTCGTCGCATCGCCAGGAAAGCGGTACGGTAAAGCGATTGGCAGCAACAATTCTCCGTTGACGGGGTTGAGCCGAATCTTGCCAAACGCTGGCCGTTCTGTGCTCACTACCACCCTGAACAGTGGATCGGACGCGCGATTCGTCAGTTGATCAGGACGGGTGGCGCCAATGCGCGAGACGTTCATCTGCTCCCTGCCAGTTGCATCCACAACGGCAAGACTGTCGAACAGGTTGCGCTCAAAGATCGCCTGCGACAGCAATTCTTGCCGCTGTTCCGGCGATCCGTTTACAAAACCGGGTGTGCGCACCAGAATATTCGCTTCCTGAAGCGCCTCTTCGACAAAGTTCGCCAGAAGCGCTTCGGCGCGTTCCGTGATCTCGTGCTGGATGCTGAGCGCCTGTCGGGTTTGCAGGTCTCGGCTGAGCCAGGAAAGCACACCGCCGACGACGATCATGGGCAGGAGCGCAAAGAGGAGCAGAATGCCCAACCATATGGTTTGGACGCTGCGCATTGTTACCGACCTCCATATTTTTTGCCACATAGCGTCAGCATTTGCGCCGGTCACTTCTTCGGTATCGAGAACCACTTCACGCGGCGGCGTTTCGCGCTGCTCCAGAATGCGGATCGCCCACTCAATAGCTTCCGCGCCGCCGGTCGGGTACACGTAGGTCACATCGAGCGTTCCCCGGCGCACCGCCTGAATGCCGCCATCGGGGGTCGGAAGGGCGTCGATGCCGATGAAGAGAATCGCGTCTATATCACGCCCCTGATCGCGCGCCACATTGAATGAGGCGATTGCCATCGGGTCGTTATGAGCATAGACCACATCAACCGCCGGGTTGGCGTCAAACATCACGCGCGACAACCCTTCTGCCCGTTCCGCGAGCCAGTCGGCGTTCTGACTGGCAATAATCTGCACATCGGGATTGCCGGCAATCCCTTCGCGGAACCCGTCACCACGTTCCTGGGCAGGAGTGGAGCCTTCCAGTCCACGCAGTTCGATGACATTGCACGGCGATCGTTGTTGCTCACGACACCAGCGCGCCGTATATTCGCCTGCCTTCCGACCGATCAGGCGGTTGTCGGCGCCGATCCACATGGTGTACTGGTCGCCCCGCACTTTGCGATCCAGGACAATCACCGGGATGCCGCGCTGATATGCTTTTGCAACGGCGTTGGTGAGCGGCGTGGCTTCGTTTGGCGAGATGATCAGAAGATCGATGCCTTTACTCAGAAACTCTTCGACATCAGCGACCTGCTGCGCATTGTTCTGGCGCGCATCAGTGAATTCGACCTGTATCTGGGGATAGCGAGCTGCGGCAGCGGCGATCTGTTCGTTCATCGCCTGACGCCACGGTTCGGCATTGTTCGCCTGTGACATGCCGATACGCCACTGACGCGGCGCATTATCGCCGGTTGGCGCAGGTGGCGGCGCGGCGCATGCCGCCAGTGCGACAACGAGCAGGATCGAAGAGTGGACAATGTGTCGCAACATTGGTGTGAGCATACAGACCTCTTGTTTGCGTGGAATGAAGCAAGAACTTCTTCGGTGAATCGTCAACCGGTGGATTTGCGCGATCAGGGATACGCTGGCGCCGAATGTTGAACGCTTTGACCCTTCCTCGTTTGAGAGGTGTCATCATTCAGCGAAATGAAGCACGATCGTCAGGTCCGAAGCAGCGATCTCGAGGTCGCCTGCGTGGCACACGATGCAGTGGGCAACGTTTGAGGAGAAAGCAAACGTGGGTGCGTGACTCCCACAGGGCAAGGAGAGAGTCACTCAACGCTTATTGTGTACGTAATTGATCGCTTTGGCAAGTTGGAAGCAGCAGACAGGCGTTGTCGTGAATGGTCAGAAAATGCCGCCACGCCGGGCACGAGGGCGCAGACGCGACCATTTTAGCCCTGTGACCGGCTCACGCCGCGCCGGGCGGCGTGGCGTTGGGACAGGTCAGAGACCTGTCCCCAGGTCTGTGCCTCATCTCAACCGCTCGAACCGCGCCTGGAAGAAGCGCAGATATTTCGGCTCGTACACCATGCGCAGCCCCCGCGTCTGTGCGCGCGCGTCGTACACAGCCTTTACCGCTTCTGCAACCACGTCCATATGTGCCTGGGTGTAGACGCGGCGCGGGATGGTCAGGCGTGTGAGTTCGAGTTTCGGGTAGTAGTGTTCACCGGTCTTCGGATCGCGTCCGGCGCTGGCGATGCCCCGCTCCATCGCCCGAATGCCCGAGTCGAGGTACAACTCCGCCGCCAGGGTCTGCGCCGGAAATTCGCGTTGTGGAATGTGCGGGTAGAAGCGGCGCGCATCGAGGAAAATCGCGTGCCCGCCGACCGGCTGCACAATCGGGATGCCCCAGTCGGTGAGCAGTTCCCCCAGGTAGCGTACCTGCCCGATCCGCGCGCGTATGTAGTCGTCCTGGACCGACTCCTCAATGCCAACCGCCATCGCTTCCATATCGCGCCCCGCCAGCCCGCCGTAGGTGTGCAACCCTTCGTACACCACCACCAGGTTGCGCAGTTCGTCGAACAGGTCGGCATCGTTGACCGCCAGCCAGCCGCCGATATTGACCAGTGCATCCTTCTTGGCGCTCATCCAGGCGCCGTCGGTGAAGGAGCAGAACTCTTTCAGGATTTCCACAATTGATCGGTTCGCATACCCTTCCTCACGCTCCTGGATGAAGAAGGCGTTTTCGACCATGCGCGTCGCGTCGAGGAAGAGACGCACGCCGTACCGGTCACACAGGTTTCGCAACGCACGCACATTCGCCATGCTCACCGGCTGCCCACCTGCCATGTTTACTGTGCCTGCCAGGCTCACATACGCGATATTCTGTGCGCCTTCGCGGCGGATCAACGCTTCCAGCTTGTCGAGATCGACATCCCCTTTGAACGGGTGCAGCGATTGCGGGTCGTGCGCTTCGTCGATGATGACATCGACGAAGATGCCGCCTGCCAGTTCCTGGTGCAGGCGCGTGGTGGTGAAGTACATATTGCCGGGCACGTACTGTCCAGGGCGGATCGCGGCGCGGCTGATCAGATGCTCAGCGCCGCGCCCCTGATGGGTCGGCACAACGTAGCGGTAGCCGTAGTACTGCTGGATCGTTGCCTCGAGCCGGTAGAAGTTGCGGCTGCCGGCATACGCCTCGTCGCCGAGCATGATCGCGGCCCACTGGCGGTCGCTCATGGCGTTGGTGCCGCTGTCGGTCAGCAGATCGATGTAGACATCCTCGGAGCGGAGAAGAAAAGTGTTGTACCCGGCTTCCGCCAGCGCGCGTTCGCGCTCCTCGCGGGTGGTGACCCGCAGCGGCTCAACCATCTTGATCTTCCACGGTTCAGCCCAGGAGCGCCTGCCGAATTGCTGTCCCATCGTTTGCGGGTTCGGGTGAGTCATGCGTCGCCTCCTTGCGCTACGGTTACGCCGTTGTATGGTAGATGCGCTCGTGCAGAACGCCAATGTATGGCAGATTGCGGTACTTTTCATCGAAATCGAGACCGTAGCCGACCACGAACTCATTGGGGATGTCGAATCCCAGGTAGTCGATCGGAATATCGGCGCGCCGGCGTTCCGGCTTGTTGAGCAGCGCGCAGATGCGCAAACTCGCCGGGTTACGCCGCAGCAGATGACTGCGGAGATATGCCAGCGTCAATCCGCTGTCGATGATGTCTTCGACGATCAGCACGTGCCGTCCAGAGATATCGGTATCCAAGTCCTTCAGCATGCGCACCACGCCGCTCGACTCGGTCGTTTTGCCGTAACTGGAGGTGGCGATGAAGTCCATTGCCAGCGGCATATCAATGGCACGCGCCAGATCGACCATGAACATGGCGCATCCTTTGAGCACCCCCACCAGCAACAGATCGCCGAGTGAGCGATAGTCTGCAGTGATCTGCGCGCCCAATGCGCGTACACGCTCCTGAATCTGCTCGGCTGTGATCAGGATTTTTGCCATATCATGATGCATGCAATGCTCCTTCTCAATGCCTGTCGCTACGTCCACGCCGGTCAGTCCTTCAATCCACAAATGAAGCGCGGGTTGCCCGATAGCGGCGCTCATCCCCTGCGCCACACCGATGCCGGGCAGCCAGATGATCCGTTCGCCACTTGCCACAATGGGCCACGTGTCGCGCAATGCGCGCGGCACACGCGCATCGACCATGATGTCCTGCAAGCGGCGCGTACCGCGCCCACCCTCGGGTCGCATCCGGTCGCCAGGATGTCGGCGGCGCACAATCAGCGGCGAAGCGCAGGCTGTAGCGTCGAGAAAAACCTCCCAGCGGCTCGCTGGCGCCGCTGCCAGGCAATAATCGGCGCAGAGCGCGCAACCGTCGCTCAACTCGACGCGACCAGGAACCACCAGGATCGTTTCCGCAACCGGAAGACGAACACCCTCTTGCGGCGGCGCTTCGCTGCGCATGATAGCAAATCCGCCGTCATAGCCGGTCACCAGCGCGACGCTGCCAGGCAGTTCGATCCGTTTCCCCACCCCGCGTCCGACGGCGGCGCAGGCGCGCACCACGTCGTCGCGTCCGAGCGTGTCGCTCCCGCCAACCAGCGTGTACGCGCGGCGCAGCGCCGCGTGCCGCAGCGCAGGGTGCAGGTCGCGCCAGCGGCGTCCATCGAACACGACACGACTCGCCTGCACAGCGACCAGCGACGGCCACGTGCGATCCAGTTCCTGATCGAGAAAATCAGCGACTTCGGCGCAATCCGCTGCCGTTCGCCCAAGCGCCGCCACAATCTGCGGGTTGAGCGCCGCCAGCGCCGGGAGAACATCCTGGCGCACGCGCGTCCGCAGATAGCGCCGGTCATCATTCGAGGGATCGCGGCGCGGCGCGAGCCCGTGTTCAGCGCAGTACGCCTCGATCTCGGCGCGCGTGATGTCGAGCAGTGGACGGATGAGGCGTGGGCGCTGCTCGCCTGCCTGCGGAGAGAGGGACGGATCGGCAGCAATGGCGCACCACTCTTCCCAGGCAACGACCGGACGAATGCCGCGCAGACCTTCGACCCCGGCGCCGCGCACCAGATGCAGCAGCACTGTTTCTGCCCGATCATCGGCGTGGTGCGCGGTTGCAACCGCCTGTGCGCCAATCGTCAGCGCCACACGCGCCAGCAGACGGTAGCGCGCCAGGCGCCCGGCTGCGTGCAGATTGAGTTTGCGCTCCAGCGCCAGCGCGCGCACGTCGACGGTTTCGACGGTGCAGGGCAGGTTCAGGCGCGCCGCAGTCTCTGCCACGAACGTCGCCTCCGCCGCCGCTTCCGCGCCGCGCAACCGGTGATCGAGGTGAACGACGTGCAGGTTGCATCCGAGATCGGCGCACAGATGCGCAAGCACATCCAGCAAGCAGAGCGAGTCCGGTCCGCCGGAGACCGCAACAACCACCGGAGCGCCAGGCGCTAGCATTCGATGGCGGAAGAGTGTTGCGCGCACGCTGTCTACGAGTGAAGACATGCCGCAGTCACTACGTCGTGCGCAGACGGATGACGAATAGCGTCAATCCCTCCTGCGCTGCCGTCCGTCCATTCACCTCGACCGGCAGCGCAGTCGATCGGCTCCAGCCAATCAGATACACGCCCTGATCATCCAGCGGTGATCGTCCAGATATCGGCGCAATACGGGAAGCGGAGTTGAAGAGGCGAAACAGGATCTGGCGCCGGTTGAACACGCGATCGTCACCGATCGACACGCCAAACGGAAAGCTGCCGCGCGAGCCGTTGAAATCGAAGGCAGCGCGTGCGCCGGGCGCCAGATCACCAAGTTCTTGAAATCTTCCCTGATGAACCACAATCGCCTGTTCGAGCGCCATCGACCCAACGTTGCGCACTTCACCCAGGGGTTCATCGCCGTCGAACCGAACCGTGCTCTGTACTTGCACCGACGTTGTGGTTGGCGCCTCCGCGATGAGTGTGCGAACCGAAGCGACATCGATCAAGAGATCGGGCACCGTAACGCCGTTATCGTCGCTGGTGGCAAGGAGGGGACGAGCGGTAAAGTCATCGAAGCCGCGCGTTTCGCTCACCAGATGATCGGCGGGAAACCGCAGCGTATAACTTCCCCGGATTGGCGAAAACAGCGCCATGTATGCCGTCGTCATGCCACGCGACGCGCCTTCCGATCCCTGCACGACTGCCACCTGAAAGAATTGCGTCTGGCCGCCGCGCAGCCCGAAACCAACCAGAAACACGCCAGCAGTAAACACAACGACGGTGACAGGAATGGTCACCCATGCCCATTCGAGGCGACGGAGCCGGCGCAGCGCCAGATAGTTCACCGGTCCCACCACCAGGATGTACACAATCAGGAACGCTGCCAGCGCCGCTGCGGATGGCAACCGGATTGCCGGAAGCTGGAGCGCGTCCTGCATCAGACTGATCTGATTCATCCGTGCATCGAATCCTGGAATGAAAAGCGGCACGGGTTGGAGAACCTGCGACCAGAGAGCCGGTTCTGCCGCCCAGCCGCGCAGCAACGCCAGGTCGAAGGCGCTGAACGCCACGATGCCATTGCCGACGCGACTACGGTAGATCAGGGGCGTGGCAGGCGGCAGCGCCTCCGCGCCGGGGCGCGGGCGCACCACCAGCAATGGACCGGCTGGCGGCGTTGGGGGCGAACCGGTGAACTGCTCGAGCGGCGACAGATCGCCCTGATCAAGCGTACGTGTCGTTTCGACCGGCAGAATGTCAGCGAGACCAGTTGCGGCGCGTTCGCCGTTGATACCGCCGCCAACGACGAGTTGCCCGCCAAGGTGGACCCATTCGCGGAGTGCGGCGCGCTGATCCACCGAAAGAGCGGCGGTATTGACATCATGAATGAAAATGGCATTGACGCCACGCAGAACAAGCGCGTGCGCGGGGAGGTCGTCGGAAGATATATGGCGCACGACCGTCCCGCTCGCGCCGCTGATCGACATCGCGCTGAGGCTGGTCAGCAGGGTCGGATCAGAACCAACCACCATCACCAGGAAGCGGTCCATTTCAATCGCCTCGATGCCGATACTCTGCTCGAGCACGACATTCCCGTTTTCGATCAAACGGACCATGCCATTGCGTGCAAACCCTTGCACAAAAACATCGAGCATAACGCGCTTCTGCGATCCTCGCGGCAGATCGATCTCGCGCCGAAACACCGGCTGGCTCTGCGCGCCTGGAAAACTCCACTCGAGCACGCCACGCAGATCACGCCCATCATTCGCAATCTCAACCGTTACCGGGAACCACTCACCCAGGCGATACGCCCCTGCATACCCTGGGCGCAACGTCAGCGTCAGGCCAAAGCCCTGTTCTTGTGCAGCGACTGGTCCTGTCAGCAAGGCGCAGATCAGAGCGACCATTGCAGCGCGCACATACGACATCAATGCACCTTCTTGAAACGGTTACGAAGGCTGCCCGTGGTTCCGGCGGCGCATACGTTCGCGCAGCGCGCGGACCGCTGCACGCCGGCGCGCCTGGCGCGCCATCCGCCGAAGATGAGACTCGACCCCGGCAGATACTGTGCCGTTGGGAGACATCGACCAATCGCGTTCGAATGATTGTTTGTGGATAGATCGCCCGATCAACTCCTCGACCGTCTTCTCGAATGTGGCACGGTCCATTTTTTCGCCATGCTCACGCTGGACGAGATCGTACTGTTTCAGCAATGTCAGCGCGTCCCGCAACTGACGCTCTTTCTCGTGTTTGCGGAAGTCGGTCAAATAATCATTGATCGTCGCCTGCACGCCACGCGGATCCGGCACGTGATTGAAGGTGAACTTGCCACCTGCTGCGCCACCGGTCTCAATCACCACGGTTCCAAGCCCCAGAAGACGTTCGACAAAACTGACATCGAACGAAATGTTCTGAATGGCAGATAATTGCGCGCGGCGCGTATTCTCCGGTCCCAACGGACGCCGATCCACATCGATGATATCGGTGCGGGTCAGGATGTAGTTGTCGTGGATCAGCGCCTCACGGATCCACCAGCCCCAGACGCCGAAAAACAGGAGTGCCGCAAAAACCAGCAGGGTGACCGCCACGCCATCGATCAGATTGAACTGCACCAGAACGGCAAGCACGAACATCGTCAGCGCAAACCCGCTCAATGGGCGAAACAACTGGATCAGGACATACACCCACGACGGGCGCCAGATGATGCGATCAGGCAAGATTTCGGGGTTGGGCGGATAGAGCGCGGGAATAGGGAAGCGCTGCGCGCGAACCTGTATCGAAGGCGCCGACTGCTGCTGCGGCTTGTTGCCGTACACCTGATCCTCGATCAGGGTGCGCAGCAGATCGGGTTCCTGGCGGCGACGCAGGTTGCGCACCTGATCCATGACCGCTTTTTCGATCTCACGCGGCTTTGCCGCAAAGTCGAACTCCAGCGTGCGCGGACTGAACGAACGAATAATGATCTTGCCATACCCGAACAGCGTCGCCTGATACGTGTCGGCGCGCACATTGACCTGCTGAATGTCGTCGATCAGGATCTGCTGCCGCACGTGGCGGATGAACATGGTTTCTTCATCGTAAATCACGCGCTTATTGGTTACGATCAGCACATCGTTGCGCCAGTCGTTGTAGAGGTAAGCCACCGCAGCCAGCATCAGCAACGTTGTAACGCTCAGGACGATATTGATCGCATCGCCAGCGCGCGAATAGGTCGGATCGATGACAATCAGTTCGCCGCCGATAGAGTGAAACCAGACCGCCAGCCCCAGCGCAAAGATCGCCACCAGATACAACACGTCCGGGTTGCGCCAGGGAGTGTCCTTGCGTCGTTGCTTCTTCGCTTCGCCGCGCGCCCAGAGCGCCACGAGAATGAGCAACAGCGTTAAGAGCGCAACGTTGACCGGGTCGGTCAGCGGACGGACGACCCCTTCGCGCATGATCAACAATGCACCGCCAGCCGCGCGGAACAGCGCGATCGCCGCTGTAATGACGCCAATAACCAGAAATACCAGGCTAGATTGCAGCAGTTCGATCCAGTGCCGCTTTCCGACCAGGATAACCTTCTCATCCGGCTCGAGTTCGAGCGGGATCGGGATTGTTGGCTCGCTCATACGCGCGTGTATCCTGTGGGGCGTCTCCACCATCATCGATACGGGCAATGATGAGAGCGACCACCTGCTCGGGCGACAGCCCGTCACTGAAAATGATCCATGCATCAGCGGCAGGCGTGCTCATATGCCGGTCCAGGTTATCACGACGGATAATGTCATTGCGGATATGCGAGAGCGCAACGCTGCCGCCGCGACGCTGAATCTCGTGGGTGCGGCGACGGGCGCGCTCGTCGATCGATGCGTCCAGGTAGATTTTGAGCGGCGCGTCCGGCATGACGATGCTCCCAATGTCGCGCCCGACCATCACCACTCGCCCCCGGCAACCAATGGCGCGCTGCTGCGCGCGCATAATGGCGCGTGCTGCCGGGTGACGTGCCGCGATCGACACGATGCGTTCAACGTCAGGATGCCGCAATTCCCAGGTGACATCGACGCCATCGACCAGCACAGTGTATGGTCTTCCATCCATCGCGTCGCCGGGGGGCAACACCTGAATATCAAGATTACGCGCCAGCGCTGCAACCGCCTCGCTATCCTCCGGGTCGATGGCGCTGCGCAACACCGCCCATGCCAGCGCGCGATACATGACCCCCGTATCGAAGAAGAGGTACCCTAACCGCCTGGCGAGCAACTCGCCAAGCGTGCTCTTTCCTGCACCAGCAGGACCATCGATCGTAATAACAGATGGAGCGGACATTCAAAAAAGGTGTATCATGACGCCATGCTGTATGGTATTGTAGCACGCGATACCCGCGCTACGCAAGCAAGACGCGCGGAAGACGGAACATTACCGTGATATCATTTCGCACCATCTGGGATCTGGCGTTGGTTGCAACGCTGCTGCTCGGCAGTGCATTCATCTGGATGACACGTCCAACACCTGGTGCTGTTACAACGCCTTTCGTTCCCGAATCAGCAGCCGCGCAACCCGCACCGCTCGTCGGCCATCCGGCGCCTGAGTTTACCCTGCCCGCCGTCGATGGTACGCAGGTGGCGCTCAGCGATCTGCGCGGGCAGGTTGTGCTGATCAATCTCTGGGCGACGTGGTGCCCACCCTGTCGCGCCGAAATGCCCGCGATTCAGCAGGCATATGAACGCTTCCGTGATCGAGGCTTCATTGTGCTGGCGGTCAATCAACAGGAAGACAGCGCAAACATTGTGAAATACATGAACGACCAGCGCCTGACATTTCCAGCGTTGCTCGACAGCGATGCCCGCGTCGGCGCTGTCTATCAGGCGCGGGTGCTCCCCTCCAGTTTCTTCGTCGACCGCCGGGGAATCATTCGCGCCGTCTACCGCGGACCCATGTCGCGTGGTATGATTGAAGGAACCATCGAACAACTGGTTGCCGAAACGCCATAGGATGTATCCGATCATTGAACTCGGTCCGTTGAACCTTGGCAGTGGCGCGCTGCTGCTGGTCATAGCCGTTTTCGCCGGGCATGCGCGCTTCGAGCGAGTGGCGCGCCAACACGGAGGCGAAACCCTCGAACGCCACGCCAGTCGCTGCGCACCGTTCGCACTGGCGGGGGCAGCCATCGGTGCGCGGTTGTGGTATGGTTTGTTCAACTGGGACATGTACAGCCAATCGCCGGGGCTTTTTCTGGCGCTACGCCTGGGAGACCTGGCGTGGCCTGGCGCACTGATCGGCGGCGCACTCTCCGGGTATGCATATCTGCGGCTGCGACGCACGGACGGCGCTGCGGCGCTGCTGGCGGATGCCGCAGTCCTGGCGCTTCCCCTGGCGCAGGCGATTGCATCGCTGGGACTGTTGCTCAGCGGCGAAGCCCTCGGCGCGCCCGCCAACCTGCCGTGGGCAGTGCCGCTCTTCGGCGTGCTCCGGCATCCCGTCGCACTCTACTATCTTCTGGCAGCCCTGGCAACGTGGGGAACGCTGGCATGGGTCGCCCGTCTCTCGCCGCAACCAGGAACGCTCGCAATCGTGTACCTGGCATTGCAGGGCAGCGCACTATTGCTGCTGGAAGCGTTGCGCGTCGACGCGCTGGTCGCCGGCGGCGTGCGCATAGCGCAGGTTGTCGGTCTGGCGATGATCCTGATAGCACTCTGGTGGAAACGAACACAAACAGTACCCATACAATGAAGCCACGCACAGCGCCACGCCCCGGTCAGGCGCTGATCCGGGTGCACGGCGACCTGAACGACTTCCTGCCGCTCGGTCTGCGCAACACGTGGTTTGCACGTCCGTGCAGCGGGCGCGAAACGGTTAAGAACCTGATTGAAACATGCGGTGTGCCGCATCCTGAGATCGGCGCGTTGTTCGTCGATGGTCACCCGGTCGATTTCGATGAACTGGTGCGACCGGGACACGCGATCGAAGCCTTCCCGATTGTGTCGGCGCCGGATGCGCATATCGCCCTGCGCCCGCCGCTAAACGACACGCGCTTCGTGCTCGATACCCACCTGGGGCGACTGGCCGCCTACCTGCGCATGCTCGGCTACGACTGTCTCTACCAGAACCACGCGCACGACGCCGAACTGGCGCAACTGGCGCACGAAGAACAGCGCATCCTGCTGACCCGCGACCTGGGATTGCTCAAACGCAGCATCGTGGTGTATGGCGCATTCGTGCGCGAAATCATCCCGTCACGCCAGATTGTCGAGGTGATGCGGCGGTTTAACCTCACACCGTCGCCGACGGTCTTCCAGCGCTGCATGCGGTGCAATGGTCTGACCGTAGCGGTCAGCAAAGCGGAGATCGAACACCTGCTCGAACCCAAGACTCGACAGTACTTCGACACATTCCGCCGCTGCGCAGCGTGTGGCAAGATCTACTGGCAGGGGTCGCACTACGCCCGCTTGCAGACGCTGCTGGAGCGTGCAGTACGAGAGGGTGTGAGGCGAGCGGCGAGCTGTGAGCGGTAAGCGGTGAACGGCGAGCGGCGAGAGATTGCATTGTGACGTCTCCGCAGGTAGTGCGTGCGAAGATGGAAGATGGAAGGTGAAACGTGAGTCCCTGCTCCCCACTCCCAAACCCCTGACCTGCTCCTGGTTCTCGGTTCTCAGTTCTCAGTTCTCGGTTCTCAGTTCTCGGTTCTCAGTTCTC
>ERZ1685331.32-NODE-32-length-49923-cov-20.023382_pt1 | contig 49923 bp, 42 predicted proteins | sample MGYA00580194_ERZ1685331 | MGnify/ENA primary metagenome ERZ1685331 (study PRJEB41501, sample SAMN08275520) | hot springs metagenome | biome: alkaline hot spring; material: microbial mat | place: Russia: Ush-Beldyr | collected 2015-07 | depth 0.5 m m ...
CGTCCCCGTGCTCGGCGCGCTCGGCGTCGCGCTCGCGCTGGCGGCGCCGTGGATTGTTGCGACGGCGCGCGCGGCGCTGGACGTGCCGACGGCGGCGACCGAAGGCGGACCGAACTTCCGTCAGGAGCAATCGGTTGACCTGGCGGACCTGCTCATTCCCAGCCAGTTGCACCCGCTCTGGGGAACCTGGGCGGAGCAAGCGCAATCATACAAGGCAAGCACCCACATCCAGACGAAGACAGCCTATCCTGGCGTTATTGCACTCGCACTGGCAGCGCTGGGACTGCGCGCGGGGCGCGAACGCGGGTTCTGGGCGGCGAGCGTCGGGGTGTTCATTTTGCTGGCGATGGGACCGGAACTCCAGATTGCCGGCTGGCGTCCGGGCGTTCCCTTGCCCGCTGCGCTGCTGTTCGAACTGCCGTTTATCAACATCTTTCGCTATCCGATGCGGTTTATCGTCGTGGCGACGATTGCGCTCGCCGTCCTGGCGGCATATGGCATGCAGGCGCTGCTGGCGGCAGGGCGCGCAGCGCCCGATGCAGCGCAGCCCTCGCGTTCAGGGACGACCGCCGGTCTCAGGACGCGATTGGTCGTTGCGGGCAGCATCGCGCTGCTGACGCTTGACAATCTGGCGCTTCCCTTTCCGCTGGTGGGGGTGCATCTGCCTGTCTACTACCGGGAGATCGCTCGTGAACCCGGCGCGTTCGCGGTGATGGAAGCGCCATTCTACTCCGCAACCAGTCCGTTTTATATGCTCTATCAGACTGTGCATCAAAAACCGCTGGTGGGAGGTCACACGGCTCGGCGCCTTCCCTATGCGATACTGAATGAATTGCCGGTCTTGCGCATATTGGCATATGCCAAACCTGCACCAGACATCATTCAGCAGGATGTGACCGCCATCGCACCAAGCGTGTTCGATTACTTCAATATCCGCTACTTGATGCTGCACTCGACAGGTGGAGCATTCCGCTATCCCACTGTCACCCAGATCGCTGAGGTCGCCGCAGGCGGGCCGCCGCTCTACCGGGATGTCGCGTTCGTGAAAGCATCTGATAATCGCGGTGCGTCCGGCTTGCGCCGCTCCTTCTGGCTTGGCGACCAGGAGTCGTATGGCAGTGTGCTGGTCTACCGCCTGCCGCCGCCTGCGACGACCGTTCCCTTCCTCGGCGTCGGCGCGGGTTGGGGTGAGCCTACGCTGGCGGACGGGCGTTCCGTCGCCGCAGTGCTCGAGCAGGCAACCTGGAGCGAGCGGCTTTATTGGCTGGATGAACAACCTGTCAGCCGTACTATGTCCCAGTCTGCGCAGTTGACAGTGTACAGCGCCGAGGCGCGCCGCATTCGCCTGCACCTGCGTCTGGAGGCGGAGCGCGCAGGGCGCTTGCGGCTCCACGAGACGGAGGGCGCGCAGCGCGCGGAATGGACGCTTCAGCCAGGGATGCAGACGGTGCGCATTGAGCTTTCCGTGCGTCCAGGCAAGACCGTGCTGCAACTGACCCCGCCGGAGACTGCGCCGCTGCGCGTCTGGGGCGTCGGTCTGGACGCGCTGGACACGACCACGCCGTGAGGTGAAGTCTCAGCAAATCCTTGGCAACTGCTCGCCGACCATCATATCGACGATGCGCGTGCCGCCGATGCCGGTGCGCGCCACCACCAGCCCCGGATGATCGGCGGTGACGTGACCGATGATCGCAGCCTGCCGCCCCAGCGAATGCGCGCGCATGCGCGCCAGCAGACGTTCGGCGTCAGCCGGCGGCGCGATGGCGACCAGTTTGCCCTCGTTCGCCACATAGAGCGGGTCCATGCCGAGCAGTTCGCATGCGGCGCGCACGGCGTCCTGGACCGGCAATTTGCGTTCGTCGATCACGATGCCGACCTGCGAGGCGCGCGCGATTTCGTTGAGCGTCGATGCCATCCCGCCGCGCGTCGGGTCGCGCAGAACGTGGATGGCGCGTGTCTCACTCAGCAGATCGGCAACCAGCCCGTTGAGCGGCGCCGTGTCAGATTCGACCGTTGCGCCGAACTCAAGCCCTTCGCGCACGCTGAGAATGGCGATGCCGTGGTCGCCAATCGTCCCACTGACGATGATCGCGTCCCCCGGTTGCGCCCGCGTCGGTCCAATGTCGATCCCTTCCGGCACAATGCCGAACCCGCTGGTGTTGATATAGACCCCATCGCCGTGCCCGCGATCAACGACTTTGGTATCGCCGGCGACCAGGGTGACTCCGGCGCGGCGCGCAGCCGCGCCCATGCTGCGCGCAATGGCGGCGAGTTGATCGAGCGGCATTCCTTCTTCCAGAATGAACCCGGCGCTGAGGACGAGCGGCTGCGCGCCGCGCATGGCGATGTCGTTGATCGTGCCATTTACTGCCAGTTCCCCAATGTTGCCGCCAGGGAAGAAGAGGGGCCGCACGACGAACGAGTCGGTCGAGAACGCCAGCCGCGCCCCGCCGATTGCCACGAGCGCCGCGTCGCCCATATCGACTGCACTTGCCTCAGCAAATGCGGGCAGAAACAAGTGCTCGACCAGTTCTGCCGAGAGTTTGCCGCCGCCGCCGTGCCCCATAACGATGTTCGGGTGATCGCGCAACGGCAGCGGGCAGGACCAGCCCTCGAAGTTCAGCCCTTCGCTCATCGCGCGACTCCCACCTCTTCAGCCTTGATGAACCGCCCGTACTGGTAGTAGGCTGCGCAGGCGCCCTCGCTCGACACCATGGTTGCGCCCAGGGGCGTGCGCGGGGTGCATTCCTTGCCGAACGCCGGGCACTGATTGGGCTTGAGCATGCCCTGAAGCACCTCACCACTGCGACAGATCGGCGACTCGCGCGTCTGAATGTCACCGACTGCGAAGCGCACCTCGGCATCGTAGGCGCGATAGGCGTCGCGCAGGCGCCAGCCGCTCTGCGGAATGACGCCAATGCCGCGCCATGCCCGGTCGGTTACCTCGAAGACTTCGGAGAGCACCTGTTGCGCGGCGACGTTCCCCTCCGGTCGCACGGCGCGCTCGTAGGCATTGTCGAGTTCGGCGCGCCCCGCTTCCAGTTGCAGAATGATGCGGCGGATGCCTTCCAGCACATCGAGCGGCTCAAAACCGGTGACCACAATCGGCACACGGTACCGTTCGACCAGCGGCTGGTACTGCCAGGTGCCCATCACGCTGCACACATGCCCGGCTGCCAGGAACCCCTGCACACGGTTCGTTGGCGACTCCATGATGGCCGAGATGGCGGGCGGCACCAGGACGTGCGACACCAGCATCGAGAAGTTGCGCAGCCCCAGGCGATGCGCCTGCAACACCGCCATGGCATTGGCAGGCGCTGTCGTCTCGAAGCCGATGCCAAAGAAGACCACCTCACGGTCGGGGTGCTGCTGTGCCAGACGCACCGCGTCGAGCGGCGAGTACACCACGCGCACATCACCCCCTTCGCTCTTAACGCGGAACAGGTCTTTCGCGCTTCCGGGCACGCGCAGCATATCGCCGAACGAGCAGAAGATAACGTTGGGGCGGGCAGCAATCGCCAGCGCCTTGTCGATGATTTCCAGCGGCGTCACGCACACCGGGCAGCCAGGACCGTGGATGAGTTCGATCTCTTCCGGGAGCAACTGGTCGATCCCATTCCGAATGATCGAATGCGTCTGCCCGCCGCACACTTCCATAATTGCCCAGGGGCGCGTGGTGATGCGACGAATTTCGGCAAAGAGCCGCTGCGCCAGATCCGGGTCGCGATACTCGTCCAGGTACTTCATGCTGCTTCCTCCTCCGCTACGTCGGAGCGCAACTCTTCGTCGAGTAAGCCGATACTCTGGAACAGCGCCAGTGTCTCCAATGCTGATTGCTCATCGAGGCGCGTGATGGCAAACCCGACATGCACAATCGTATAGTCGCCAACGGTGATGTCCGGCAGGTACGCCAGGCAGACATCCTTGATAATGCCGTTGAAATCGACTTTGCCCATGCGGATGCCGTTCATGTCGTAGATTTCTTTGATCTGACCAGGAATGCCGAGACACATGGCGCTACCCTTTCACATGCTGTCTGTTACGCGGTCGCATATATGTTATGTAAGGTTGCCAGGTTGATAAACCCGGCTTCACTATTGATGCGCACCTCTCCGATACCTTTCCGCTGCTGGTTGGACGCTTCGGAGGGCGTGCTGTCCTGGTCTCTCCGCCGTGCGCCGGAATCGAAAAGGCGGCGTGCCAGACTGCCAGAGACACATCCGAGAAAAAGCGACGAACGACAAGCGGAGAATGGCGTCAGATGCTGATATCCCATATAATAACACGATTATTGCCCGAATCGGCAATCGCCAGCCGGTTGTTGCAACACGATATGCCATAGGGCCAGCAGAGGGTATCGCGTTCGACCGCCTGCCAGCGATTTTCGCCATTACCGGCGAAATCTGGCTGCCCGATGACCGCGTCGGCGGGCAGAAATGCGCCTTCGCGCGGCAATGCGCGCCACACCAGCACCCGGTTGCTGGCGGTATCGGCGACGATCAGCCTGCCCGATTCGCACACGACCGCATACGGGAAGCGGAGCGCGGATGGTCCTGGCGGCGCGTGCGGCATCTCCCAGGCACTCTGAAAGTCACGTTGACCGAGCACAAGACAAGCCGGTGTGTCGCGCGCGGGGATTGGCGTCCAGCCGAGCACGCGGTGATTGCCGGCATCGGCGACGTACAGGGTTGTGTTGTCGCCGGCAATCGCGTGGGGCCAGCGGAAAGAGCACGCCGACGGCGCCTCGCCGCGATTCTCGGCATGACTGTACTCGTCGTTCTGACCGAGCACCAGGTCGGGCGGCTGGCGGTCTTCGGGAATGCCGTTCCAGCCGAGAACACGGCGGTTGCCGGTGTCGGCGATGTAGAACCGACCGGCGACCCACCCGATGCCATAGGGCCAGTAAAAGCCGCATCCCGTGACGCTGCCGCCACGGTTCGGTTCGCATCCGTCCAGGTTCGCCTGTCCGATAACACTGTCCGGCGGAACGCTCGATGTCTCAGGAATACGACTCCACACCAGAATGCGGTGGTTCCATGAATCAGCGACGTACAATTGTCCATCGACCACGATCACGCCGGTCGGCAGATACATCCCGTGCTGTGGACCACGACCGGCTGCCTGCGGTCCTTCGCTGTAGAAATCGGGTTGCCCCAGCACAACGTCGGCTGGTTGTCCGTCACAATCAGGAACGCCGTGCCAGATAAGCACGCGATGGTTGCCGGAGTCGGCGACGATCAGCGTCTGATCGTCGAGATAGACGCCGCGCGGCGCATATAGGTGCGACGGCGTCGGATCGGCGGGAGGGAGCGTCAGCGCACCCGGCGAGTGCGCGCCGATCCAGACAAGCGGGCGCACCATCGGTTTCCTCCTATCCCTGCGTCGGACGCACCCAGATGCGCCCCTGTTCGACGCGCAACGGAAATGGCTCCAGTTGCGCCTGTGGCGCGGTCAGGCACTCGCCGCTGCCGGCGTCGTAGCAGAAGCCGTGCCAGGGACAGGTAAGCGTGCCACTCTCTGGATCAAGCAACCCGCCGTCGAGCGGCAGCCCCTGGTGCGCACAGGCGTTGCGAAAAGCGCTCAACCGACCGTCGAGATTAATAATCAGAATATCCGCCTGATCGGTTTCCAGGCGACGCATCGCGCCGGGAGGCACATCGTCCGCCATCGGACCGGCGACCCATCCGGCGCGATGGTCGCGCACGCCAATGCTTTCGGGCATGATCAGCGCCGGGACTGCGTCGGCAGCGACGACCTGCACGCCGGTGATTTCGGGGACGTTGGCGCGCAGCGCTGCTTCGATTTCGTTGCGCAGCGTCACCGCTGAGAGCGAGCAGCCGTTGCAACTGCCATGGAGCCGAACGTAGACCACATTCTCGCGCACTTCGACAAGTTCGACATCGCCGCCGTGCGAGCGGATGTAGGGGCGCGCCGCGTCGAGCACGCGCGAGACGCGCACAATGATATTCGGGCGCACGATCTCGTGACGGGCGAAAAGCGCGTAGATCAGCGGGTCGTCCACCATCTCGAAGAGAAGTTCCTTGCCGCGCGGATCGTCCTTCAGTCGGCGCACGATGCGGGTGAGCGCCTCTTTGTGGAAGGCTTCTATGGCGTGTTGCAGTTCGAGCGCGCTCTCGCGCGCCTGAACGTCCAGTTTGCCCACCGCAGCCGCTGCCTGCTCGACCCGCGAAGCCAACCGCTCCAGTGCGTCGATAGCGGTATCGTGACTATTGTGTGTCATTGTCATAGCAGATACTCACGTCTTCACAGGCTTTAAACCTGCGGCAGGTTGCCTGACGTTGCGCCGGACATTTCCAGCGCCTCCTGGGCTTTGGCAACGAGCAGATCGGCAAAAGCGCGCAGCGCCATCTGTTCCAGCATGCTCCCAATCGTACCTGCCTGCGGCGCGGCTATCCGGCGACGTTCGAGCGCCTGGAGGATGAAGCATGCGCCGGCAGGATTGTCGAGCAGGAAATCGCGCAGAAACGCCTGCACAAACGTGTCGAGCCAGACCCCTTCGCCCTGCGGATCGGTGCGCAACTGCGCAAGCGCCGCCTCATAACCGCCACAACGATGCGTGATCCGCTCGACAAGGCGTTCGACGGCAATGCCGAGCAGCAGATCAAATTGCAGGCGCTGGTACGCTTCCATGACTTATCTCGTGTCCGCCCAGTCCACCCGGCGGCTGAGAAACCGCAGGCGATGGGTGCGAAACCTGCCCGGTTACCCGCCCGCCCGGAGTTGATGAAAAATAGTCCGGTATTGCCGGAACGCAGCGGGCTGAGTTCACACAAGCCCTGGTGGATCCTGCGCGTCTTGAGCGCGGGCTTTCGCCCGCAGCGCAGAAGGCGCGCCACGCTGGCGGCGCCGGTCTACCGGACTCATTTCGTGACGTTCATCACCTGCGGGCGACGGGCTGCGACACGCGCCTGCGCAGGCTACCGCGGTCGGATTATTTGCTCAAACACCATCATTCGTCAGCCTGCGCACGCCGCAGCGCGGGCGCCGCTGCCTGACCATTCTTCACACCCGGACTCGCTTCCTGCCGCGCGATCTCTTCCAGAACCTCATCGACGCCGCTTACGGCATCAGGGTCGCTGCACGCGGCAAACAGACGTCGCGCCTCGCTCAACTGCCGGCGCGCGCGCGCAAAGTCCCCCAGATGCGCTAGCGCGTTGCCCTGGTTGGCGAGAATGCGCGCATATCCCGCCGGATCGCGGCGCGGATCGCGGGTCGCCAGCAACTCATCGTATAGTCCGACTGCTTCGACCAGGTGATCGTGCAGGTTTGCCGACGGCAGGTACTGGAGCGCATTCGCCAGGTTGAGTTGCGTGCGGCTCCAGAGATCAGGATGCGTCTCACGGGTGTAGATCGTCAGCGCCTCGCGCAACGCCTGCACCGCGATCCCTTTGCGCAACTGATCGCTGGCTTCGGTCAACGGCATCGCCAGGTAGACGAGCGCCAGATTGTTCTGCGCCAGCGCGTAGATTTCGGGCGCCGTCTCGCGCGTATAGAAGCGCAGCGCCTCCTGGTAGCACTTGCTCGCCTCGAGCAGCATGGCACGCCGTCCCTCAGCGCGTTCGTGATAGAGCATGCCCAACCGCAACGCCAGGTGCGCGCGCACATCGGGCAGACTATACCGATCGATCAGCGTCAGCGCGTCGCGCAACGACCGGATCGCAGCATCGGGATTATCATCGAGCACCTGCATTTCCGCCAGATCGCCGAGCAACTGCGCGGCGAACAGGGGCGACACGTCGCGCACGTCGGCAATGGCGCGCTCCAGCATTGCGCTGGCGACCTCGCGCTGGTCGGTCTCCAGTGCGTGCGCAGCGCGCGCGGCAAGAATACACGCCGCAACTTCGCCATGGCAGCCTTCCGAGAGTGGCGGTTGGTCGATGATGCCGGTTGTGTATGCGACGAGATCGAGCAGCGCGCTGAGTTCGCCGTCGAGTTCATTGCTCAGGCGCGGATAATCTGCCGGTTCGCCGCGTAGCACGAAGCAATTGTAGCGCGCTTCGGGGGAAGGGTCATCCTTCAGCGCCTGCCATGCCCCGTCTGTATCACCGGCAAGCGCCTGTGCGTAAAAGCGCAGATGATCCGGAATGTGCTCAGGCACGCGACCGGTCAGAAGCGCAGCGCACAGGTCGGCGCCGCCGTCTGCTGCCGGTATGACCAGATACCCGGCAGGAAGCGGGAAGATACCGAGCGGTTGCGGATGGAGCAGTCGGTGGGTCATGTTCGTTCTCGCGCTACAATCCTTCGTCTCGAAACGGCGTATCACGCATGGCGCCACGGCGGTACATGTCGGCTGCAATCTCCGCCAATCTCCTGGTTCGATGGGCGCTGATCCGATGACGGCGCACGCCGTCGGGAAAGGCGACCTCTAGATACACGACCCACTGCCCCTGCTCATAGCCAATGAGCGTGGCGACTCCCAGCGGCGTGTCTGGATGGGCGGATGGGTCTTCAGGTCTCACGGTCGTGCACCGTTCCGGAACTTTTCTCGTACCTGTTCACGCTCTTCCTGGGAGCGCCAGCATTATGCGCGGCGCTGTGGAGCGGCGGAGCGCCGTGCGTTGGCGCTTGCTGAAGCCATTCCGCCGCTGCTGCTCCTTTTCGGGGTCCGCCCCCGAGCCTCCGTTTTGAGCGACCGGCGGCATTGTTTCCGCCGACCGTGAACGCTTACCTTTTCTCGCCACTTCCGGGTGCGCGGGCGGCGCGTCCGCCAGCGCCGGGTGATGAGCGACGAGGCGACTGCCCGGCGCTCGTCATGCTTCGCCTGGAGGCGCGGACAGCGCGCCTGCACGCCGATTCTCACGTTCAACGTGCAACGTTCAACATTCAATGTTTCCCGTTGTCGCCGATCGGGATGACCCTGCGCCCCCGCCCTCGAGCATAACCCGCAACATGCCACGTTCCTCGTCCCAATGCGCCATCCGCCAGCCGGGGGACGTGCCAGGCGGTAGCACTTCCCAGATCAGCACGCTGCGATCTCCCTGCCGGTTGCGCTGTTTGAGCATCAATCCTCCCGCCGCCGGTCCGCGTGTCGGCAGCAGCCATAATTCGCCGTCACGCACCATTGCGACCAGCGCATCGTTTGGAAAGTAGCGCTGCGCCAGATCGGCGGAGAGATGAAGATACCCTTTCTCGGTCAGTTCAACAGACAGCATCGGTTGTATCGAGGGTTGTGGCGAGCGACTGCGCCAGTTCCTCCATCCGCGCCTGCACCGCAGGGCTCAACGGCGCGCCGTGATCGAAGCATTCGCCTTCGATCAGAAACACAGTAATATCGCGCGGGTAGGCATCCTTCAGCAGCCAGCGCCCAAATGCCAGTGCGTGGTCCCAGCGGAAGGCGTGGAGATTGATCCCCTCCAGCGGTGGCAGTTGCTCGAGTTGCTCTCCCGGCACGCGGTAGAGCGTGCCGGGAGTCGCACCGGTGCGGCAGGCGTCAACAATGATCACCCGGTCTGCGCCCCGCATCTGAAATGCCACATCCATCCCCGCTGTTCCGCCATCCGCCACGCGGACGCCTTCCGGCAGCCCGATCTCCCACAATCGACGAATGAGGATCGGACCAACGCCATCGTCGCCGCGCAGCAGATTGCCGCATCCGATGATCAGCGTCGTCATCTATCCCGTCTCGCCAATCCGGTAGACGCCGATCTCCTTGCCGGTCTTCGCGTCATAGGCGTGGACGGTGCAGACCAGACAGGAGTCGAAACTGCGCGCCACATGCCCCAGTTCGACCGGATCGCCAGGATCCTGGATGGTCGTTCCAACGTATGCCTGTTCCATTGGACCATTGACATCCTGGCTATCGCGTGGACCGATATTCCAGGCGGTTGGCGTAACGACCTGGTAATTGGCGATTTTGCCATTCTCCAGCACAATCCAGTCGGCGAGCGCACCGCGCGCCGCCTCGGTAGCGCCGAAGCCTCTGCCAAATTCGTGCTCGACCGGTTTGATGTAGAAGCGGTCGTGCAGGTCGATCTCACCAAGCCACTCGCGGATCTTCTTGTACAGTTTGGCTTCCTCGTGCAACCGCGCCAGCACGCGCACCAGCACGCTTGGTCCTTTTTGGGCGATAATGTCGGAGAAGAGCGGATCGACATCCTGCCAGTCTTCACCCGGCTTCCCGGCGACGACCTGGCGCGCCAGCGGACCGACTTCGAGCGGCACGTAGCCAAGACCATCAACTTCGTACCGTGGCGCTTTCGCCCAGGTGTATTTGCCCTGGCGCTTGGCTTCTGCCGGGTCCATCGGCTCGGTGCGCCCCTCGAAGGGGTGGAGCAACCCGCTGCCCTGGTAGAACGAGTGCGTATGATCCTCGCGCACTCGCGCCTGGTCGAACTCATAGTGCTTCCCGTTGGCGTAGATGCCGGAACGCTGGATGAGCGCCGCGTTGCGTCCTTCGATGGTTGGACGGTTGTACTTCTCGTGATGCAGATAGGTGCCCATCGCCAGGTAGTTGCCGCACCCGGCGCCGAACCGGTCCAGCCCGATCTCCAGCCCAAACCGCAGGAAGAAGCCCAGGTCGGAATTGTACTGCGACTCATTCTCATCGACCCACGCGAGCATGTCTTCCCACGTCTTGATCTCCAGCCAGCGATCAACAGAGCATCCCAGGAAACGCGATTCGAGCCAGTTGTGACGAAACTCTTCCAGGATAGCAATCGAGCGGGTCACGTCGGAAAGGGTCGGACCACACATCACCCCGCCGGGGATCATGAAACTGGAGTGGGGCCACTGCCCGCCGAAGATGGCATAGATCTCGACCGGCTTCGCCGAGAGGGTCACGCCGCGCTCATACGACTCGCCCACGAGCGGCGCAAAGCGGCGCACGGCTTCATCGTATCCGTTCGCCTTCGCGTAGCGCCGGTTCGTCAGGTCGATGGCGAAGAGCGCATAGAACCAGCGCGGTACGCTCTGCAACGTTTCGCACGCCTGCGCAATGTTGCGCACCAGCAGCGCATTTGGCGGAAGTTCCGTGCGCCAGGCGACATCCAGGGCGAAGGCGGATTTGTACAGATGGCTGCCGCCGCAGATGCCGCAGATGCGCGGCGTCACGATCAACCCTGCCTGTGGGTCTTTCCCCTTCAAAATCATCTCGAAGCCGCGAAACATGCCGGCTTCCGTCCATGCCTGCGTCACGACTCCATCCTCAACGGTGACGCGCAGATCAAGGTCGCCTTCCACGCGCCCCAGCGGACTCACGTGGAGATCCATGCGTTTTGTGCTCACAGTCGCAGTCATTGCGCTTTCTCCTCTGGAACATTGCGGTTAGACGACGAACATATCCTCTTTCGCCCACTGAGGCGCAGCGACGCGCGCAGCGGCGGCAAGCCCCATGTAACTGATCGGATCAAGACCGGCGGGCATATCCTTCGGGATCGTGCCGCTAATCTTCTGCGTCTTGAACACCGTGCCGGGCGCGAGATCGAAGAAGGGGAACTCCGGCTCAGTGCATCCGGTGCAGGGCATGCCGGCGCGTGTCTTGCTCGACTGGCGGTTCCAGAGGATGCGGTTGCATGGCGAGCGCGTCATCGGTCCACGGCAACCGAACTCGTAGAACAGACATCCTTTGCGCGTCCCCTGACCAAACTCCATCGTCGATTGCTTGTACTCGAAGTACTGGTTGCGGGTGCAGCCGGTTTGCGTGAAACTGGTGAAGAAGGTCTTCGGGCGATTGAGTTCGTCGAGCGCAATGTCGTGCGCGCGTCCGGTCGCCAGCGCCACGACGATCTGGGTGATCCAGTCGGGGTGCGCCGGGCAACCTGGAATGTTGATCACCGGCAGCCCCAGTTTCGAGCGGAAATCTGCGCCCAGAAAGCCGCCAGACTCACGCCGCAGAAACTGTAGCCCGACCGAGTCCGATGGGTTGGGGGCGACCGCCGGAATGCCGCCCCAGCAGGCGCAATCGCCGATGGCGACGACGATGCCCGCCTGCGGCGCAAGCATCTGCACCCACTCCAGCATCGGGCGCTCGGCGAACATGTTGTAGCGCCCGGTGCCATTGGGCGCTCGAATGACTGTCCCCTCGAACACGAAAATGTCCAGCGGTTTCTCGCCGCGCGCCAGCGCGTGGAACAGCGCCTGCGCCTGCTCACCCAGTTCCATGCCGAGCGAGGGATGCCAGAGGAACTCGATGCCGAAGTCGGTCAGCAGATCGCAGACCGTCGGTTCCTCAGCGTTGAGAAACGACATGGTATTCCCGCTGCATGCGCCGCCCTGGAACCATAACAGAGTTGCCATACTGTCGAGTGCTCCTTCCAGTCTTGTGCAAAACCGTCATCAACCGGGAGAAAGGGCTTACGCCACTACCGACATCGCGTGCCGTCGTGCGTCGAGCCAGGCGATCCAGTCGTCCAGCCCCGCGCCGGTGCGCGCCGAGGTGTACAAAATGGGCACGCCAGGATGGACCGAGGCGATGTTCGCTTCGGCTGCGCGCATGTCGAACTCGACCGCCTCCGCCAGATCGACCTTGGTAACCACGACACAATCCGCCGACACAAATGCGCCAGGATATTTCAACGGCTTATCCTCGCCCTCGGTCACCGACAGCAGCACCGCGCGCGCCGCTTCACCCAGGTCGTACCCTGTCGGGCAGACGAGGTTGCCGACATTCTCGATAAACAGGAGATCGAAATGGTTCAGATCCCAATCTTCCAGATAGCGTTCAATCAGGTGCGCTTCCAGGTGACACATATCCCCGGTCTGAATCTGACGCACCGGAGCGCCGCTGCGCGCCAGGCGCTGCGCGTCGTTATCGGTCGCCAGATCGCCGACCAGCGCCGCCACCCGCAGATTGCGCTGCTGCATGCGGCGCATGGTTTCCTCAAGCAACCGGGTTTTGCCGGCGCCGGGGCTGGAGAGCAGGTTGACGACAAAGACGCCAGCCGCATTGAAGCGGCTGCGCAACTCAGCCGCCAGGCGGTCGTTCTTGCTGAGCACTCCCTGGCGAATTTCAACGAGCCGTGGCGTTGCCATTGGCGGTTCCCTTTCCATTGCCGTTCAGCGACTTGCCGAAACGTCGGGCGAAATCGACCAGTAGCGCGGCAACTCGTTGAACATCCGGATCGTAGAGCGCGCGGACGAGACCTATCGGTCCCAAACGACGCTGCGCCTGACGATCCTCATTGTAGGTGACGACGAACGCATCGCCAGCGCGTCCCACCAGCGTGACCGTATCGGGATCGAAGACGCCGGAGGTCAGCAGGGTGCGGAACTCTTCGGAGGCGACAAAGGGACCAATCTGCTCCACCAGTTCGGTAAACTGCGGCACGACGGCGATCAGGCGCGGCACATAGTCGCGGTGGCGGTGGAGCATCTCGATCAGGGTCAGCAGGCTGTCGCTGGCGCCCGGCGTACCGGAGGCAATGTCGCGCAGCAGCACATTGACACTCTCCACGATCGTGTCGCTGCGGCGAATGAGCGCATCGAGGGCTTCCATCAGGTAGGCGAGCAACTCAGCGTGCTGCAACAGGCGCTGGAGTGAGGTCATGGTCGACGGATTGCCGAGCAGGGTCAACAACGCCTCGAACTCCGGGGTTGCCGTCAGCGCCGTGAGGCGGTTGGTCAGTTCGAGCAGGCGCGGCAGATCGTGGAGCAGGCGCGCCAGCGCAGCCGTATCGATCTCCGGCGCCGATGGCAGCGCCTCGCGCACCTCAGCGACCGTCGCAGTCACATTTTCGACGATCACCTCGCTCCGGCGCACCAGACCATCGAGCGATGCAGCAGAGAATGCCAGCAACTCGGCGTGATCAAGGAGGCGGTTCAGCGCCTCAAGCGTCCGCGGCTCGTTGAGACGATCGAGCAATTGCTCGACCCCGGCGCGCTGCGCGCCGTTGCGGTGATGACCATCGAGCATGGAGGTCATGGCGCTCCCCTTTGGCAATGAACTCTATGATGACAGGCGCTGACACACGCCAGCGTGGAAGGTCCGAAAGAACAACACAGCACACGATGCACTGGTGAGGTGGAACGCTGCTGTGGCAACTCCCGGTATCGCGGAGAGAGTACTGGCTCCGATTATAGTGATACCACGCACGAAATAACAGTTAATGTCTCTTTACCCATAGCGGAAAAGTGAAAACTAAGGCGAGAGGCGAGAGGCAATTGGGTGTGCAGGTTGAAGGAGGGAAGGTTGAACGTAGGGCGCTGGGGGCACGCCCCTCACAAGGGTAGAGTTTTTGGAGTGCGTGGGGTGTTTGCCGCATCCTGATGCCCGTTTTCGCCCTCACCCCCCGCCCCTCTCCCGCAGCGCGGGGGAGGGGCGTGTTTTGGCGTCCTGCCGCCTTCCAGCGCTCCGAGTCTGGTCGCGGGCGACACGAACGGACAATCCGGCGTCTTTGTTTATGATCCCCAGACCGGGCAGACGACACGCGTCTCGGTCAGTTCCGGCGGTGTGCAGGCGAATGTCGCTTCCGCTCGACCAGCCATCTCGATTGACGGGCGCCACGTCGCCTTTGAGTCCAGCGCCATCAACCTGGTCCTTGATGACACGAATGGACAGACCGACATCTTCTTGCATGACCGTCAGACCGGACAGACGACGCGCATCTCGGTCGCCTCAGATGGGACACAGGGCAATGGCGCCTCGGAGCGCCCCGCCATCTCCCCTGATGGGCGCTTTGTCGCCTTCAACTCAGGCGCAACGAATCTGACGCCAGGCGACACGAGCGTACAGCGGGACGTGTTTATGCACGATCGCGTTACAGGTTAAACAATCCGTGTCTCGGTTGACACCAGCGGGATACAGGCGACCGGCAACCCTGAGAAAATCGCTATTGCGCGCTTTGGATGGACGGTGGCGTTTGCATCGAGTGCAACCAATCTTGTAGAGAATGACACGAATGGACTCGTCGACGTCTTCGTCCACGCTGTGGCGTTGACGAACGTGGCGCCGCCACTGATAGTGCGTGACCTGAACGATGGTGACGCACAGGGGGTAGCCGGCGACTGGCAGGGGTCTGCACGACGCAGCGGTGACGGCGCGGCGCAGGAGTAAAGTGATGGCGCCGGGAGGATGCACATCAGATGTGACCGTTGCCGACAGGCAGCAGGCGGCACGCGGGAGTCTGCACGGCGCGACGGCACAGGCGCAGCGCCGGGGTGCGGGCGAGGTGACGGTCACGCCCAGAGGACGGCAGCGGGCGACATGCGGGGGTCTGCACAGCGCGACGGCACAGACGCAACGCCAGGAAGCGGGCGATATGACGGTCGCGCGCAGAGGAAAGCGGCATTCGACCGGCGGAGGTCTTACACAGCGAGACTGCACCGAAGAACAAGAGGCGAGTGGCAAGCCCCTGGTTCTCAGTTCTCAGTTCTCAGTTCTCAGTTCTCAGTTCTCAGTTCTCTCTAACCCCCACCCCCCGGCTCTCCATCTCAACCAGCGCCTCGTCGAGCAACGCCGCGGCGCCGTAGTCGCGGTTGGCGAGGAAGATCGCGTGGGCACGGATCAGACGATCGCGGGCGCGGGCAACGTCGCCGAGATAGAACAGCGCGTTCCCCTGGTTCGCCAGCAGGCGCGCGTACCAGAGCGGATCGCACCCCTGATCGCGACTTGCCAGCGCCTCGTCGTACAAACGCACTGCTTCAATCAGATGATCGGCAGGGGATGCAACGGATGAAATGCGCAAGGCATTGGCAAGCGTGACCTGCGCATTGAGCCACTGCTCATAGTGGGTATCGCAGGTGTAGACCCGGAGGGCCTCACGCAACGACTGGATGGCCCGCTCGCGCAATGCCTGATCGCCGTTGCCCGCAGGCGCAATCGCCAGGATCGTCAGCGCCAGCCGGTAATGCGCCAGCGCATAGAGGTCGGGTGTACGCTCGATCGAGCAGCACCGCAACGCTTCCTGGAACCACTCGTTCGCTTCGGCCAGCAAGGTGCGCTGCCCGTTGGCGAGGTCCTGGCAGAGCATCCCCAACCGCAACGCCAGATATGCGCGCAGATCAACGCGCCGACTCCCGCTTGTCAGTTTGACGGCGTCGCGCAGCGCCTGAAGCGCCGCTGCCGACCGGCTGACATTGGCATAGATCGTCGCCAGACGATCAAGAAGTTGTGCAGCAAACAATGGCGAAATGCACCGGACTTCTTCGACCGCCCGTTGGAGCGCCGCGATGGCGGCATCGTACTGCTGGCGGGCAAGCGCATGCGCAGCGTGCGCCGGAAGGACGCATGCTGCGATTTCGCCGCTCAACGCAGTTGCATCAGGCGGATCATCTCTCAAGCCGCCCATGTATGCCACAAGATCGAGCAGGGCGGACAGATCGCCGTGCAACCGCTGGCGCAGATACGCATAGACATCCGGGTCACTGTGTAGCACGAAACGATTGTAGTGCGCTTCCGGGGAAGAATCGTGCGCCAGCGCGCGCCAGGCGCTCTCGCGATCATTCGCCAGCGCCAGGGTGTAGAATCGCAACGCATCAGGCGCTCGTTCTGGAGTTTGCCCTGCGAGCAGAGCCGCACAGACCTCTTCGGCGCCGGCAACAGGCGGGATCACCAGATATCCCGTCGGTGCGGGAAAGATGCCGAGCGGTTGTGGGCGAAGCGATAGATGCGCCATAGCGCCTCCTTCGGGAGTCATCCCGTGTCAGTCGACTCTATCGCTCCAGTCGCCATTGTCTTTCGCGATAATGCCAGCGCCAGATCTTCACGACGCTGTGGGTTCCGGCGCGTTCTCTTCATATTCCAGCGCCGTCAGTTCGATCTCCTGTCCTGTCACAATACGTCCACACGGCGCGTCGCAATGCGGGCAACGAAACCGCTGCGGATTGGGCAGGGCCACCACTGCGTCGCAGTCGGTGCAGTATGCCTGCAACGGGACATCTTCAATCTCCAGGCGCGCCCCTTCCAGTCGTGTTCCGGCAGTTGCGACATCAAATCCGAAAAGCAGCGCATCACGCACCACGCCCGACAGCACCCCCAGCCGAAGGTGAACCGCTGTAACCCGCGTGACGCCAGCCTTTGCCGCCGCTTCTTCGGCGATCTCGACCAGACTGTGAGCAATCGATAGTTCATGCATACGCTGGCGCCGGTTGCAAGGCGCACGAATCCAGACAGACGCACGTCCGTCAACGCTGACGTCGGCTGCTTTCATTCTCTGGCGCGGATCGGTGCGGCAGAACTCACATTGCAGAATACGGAGACTCGCTTGAGGCTATTATAGTGAGCCGCTAGAGAGCACGCCGGTTAACGAATCGCAACTAAGAGAGAGTATACGACAACTAAACCGGTGGATTGCGTTCTGATGCTGTGCCATCATTGGCACAATCTGAACAAAAGGTATGCGTTTTCAGTCGAAGAGCGACAACTGCTCGCCGTGCATGTCGCTCGACCAGTGCATCGGCGTGCGGCGCGGCAGTGCGGCCACACCAAGGTAGCGCACATCGGCGAGCGCCAGCACGCTACGCACCACCTGTTCGGCAATCTGCGGCGTGTTGGCTTCCCGTGAGAGGTGCGCCAGCCAGGCGCTACGCCGCCGTCCATCGGCGCCGAGACAGGCAAGCAGCCGTCCGGCGGCGATATTGTCCAGATGTCCGGTCGGACCGTAGATGCGATGTTTGACAACTTCCACATATGGAGCGCGCCATAACCGCTCCTGGTCATGGTTGGCTTCGATGACCACCAGATCAGCCGGCGCCAGTCCTTCAACAACCGCATCATTCCAGTGCCCCAGGTCGGTCGCAATTCCGACACACCATCGTCCCGCGCTGATCGTGTATCCCACCGGCTCGGCGGCGTCGTGCGGCACCGGGAAACTGCGCACGCCGAAACCGGCAATCGTGGCGGCGGCGCCGGTCGCCAGCTCCTGAAAGGGGATGCCGGTCAGGTCGTGCTCGATGGCTGCCAGCGTCGGTTGGTTGGCGACGACCGGAATGCCATAGCGCCGCGCCAGCAGACCGGCGGACAGCGCGTGATCGCCGTGCTCGTGGGTGAGCAGAATGGCGCTCAACTGTGCAGGATGAACATCGATGCGCGCCAGCGCTGACTCGAGGGTGCGCAATGGCAACCCGCAATCGACCAGCAGCGCCGCCTCGCCGGATCGCACAAGCAGGGCATTGCCGCTGCTTCCAGAAGCAAGGGAGGTTACATAGAGCGTCATGAACGTGAGAACGGTTGCTATCGCGGAAACAGCACACTGATGCTTTCACGGTTGTGAATGCGCCGGATCGCCTCGCCAAACAACGGCGCCACCGACACCACCTCGATCTGTGGTGTGAATGTAACGGGTTGCGTCTCGACCGTATCGGTCACAAACAACCGCCGGATCGGACTGTCCGCCAGCCGCTCCATCGCTCCTCTGGCGAAGACGCCGTGGGTAACGGCGGCATACACTTCTTTTGCGCCGCGCACCAGCAGTTGCTGGGCAACCTCGACAAGCGTCCCCCCCGAAATGGTGAAATCATCGACGATCAACGCCGTTTTACCCTCTACATCGCCGATAATCTCCACAATGTGCGCGTGCTCGTCGTGCGCAACGCGCTCTTTGTCGCCAACCGCCATGGAGACGCCGAGATACCGCGCATACTTCCGCGCTTTTTTGGCAAAACCGCTATCGGGCGCAACAACGATCAGATTGTCCAGGTTCATCTGCTTAACCCGATTGCAGAGCATCGGTAGGGCGTAGAGATCATCGACGGGAATCTTGAAAAACCCCTGGATCTGCGGCGCGTGGAGGTCCATGACCACAATCCGATCGGCGCCTGCTGCCTCGATAGCGTCAGCGCACACCCGCGCGCGGATCGAGACGCGTGGCTCGTCCTTTTTGTCCCCCTTGGCGTAACTGAAAAAGGGCACCACCGCCGTCACCGATGCCGCGCTTGCGCGCTTGAAGGCGTCAATCCAGAAGAGCAGCTCCATAAAGTTGTCGTTCGCCGGAAACGCCGTTGACTGCACAATGTACACATGTCGCCCGCGCACGTTTTCCAGAATGCGCACAAATAGATTGCCTTCGGAAAAGCGCAGCACTTCGCACTCTCCCGGCGTCACACCCAGGTAATTGCAGATGTTTTTCGTCAACTTTGGACTCCCTGAGCCGGGAAAGATCAACATCTCATCGGCGTTCATACACCTGCCCTCCGCTGTACCTGCCGCCGTCATCGCTGCGTAAGCCAGAACAATGTTGAGTATACCACGCAGCGCCTCGTCATGGACGCTCTCCACCTTGACCGTTCCGGCGTTCCGGGGCATCATGAGGAGGTGTGAGGTGAAAGGCGAGAAGCGAAGGGGTGCAGGGTGCAGGTGCAAAGGTCGCATGCTCACGGTAGAGACGTTGCCCTGCCACGTCTTCGCTGCGGCAGGCAGTAGGGGCGCCCACAGGCGCAACGGATGGGTGTAGGCGCCCCTCGTGGGCGCCCACAGGCGCAACGGATGGGTGTAGGCGCCCCCATGGGCGCTACCAGAGGAGGACAACGATGTCTTCACGACTGGCAATCGACGGTGGCGAGCGAGCGGTCAAAACTCCGCTGCCGCCTATGTTCCCCGGCGGCATGCGCATCGGCGCCGAAGAGGAGCAGGCGGTGCTGAACGTTCTGCACAGCAAACGCCTCTTCCGCCATTACGGTCCGGCGCCAGGTCCCTCGCAGACTGATCTGCTTGAGCAGGAGTTTGCTGCGCACATGGGAGCGGCATATGCCCTGGCGGTCTCGTCCGGCACGGCGGCGCTCATGTGCGCCATGGCGAGTCTTGGAGTCGGGCCAGGCGACGAGGTGATCATTCCGGCATACACCTGGATTGCGACCGCTTCGGCTGCCGTGGCGCTCGGCGCAGTTCCGGTGATCGCCGAGATCGATGAGTCGCTGACGCTTGACCCGGCGGATGTGGAAAGCAAGATAACGCCACAGACCCGGGCTATTGCGGCAGTTCACATGCGCGGCTCGCCCTGTCGGATGGATGTGCTGACCGAGATCGCGCGCCGGCACGGCGTGGCGCTCATCGAGGATGTCGCACAGGCAGCAGGGGCAAGTTTTCACCGGAAACGTCTTGGGACATGGGGCGATGTCGGCGCTTTCAGTTTGCAATTCAACAAGATTATCACGTCAGGTGAAGGCGGCGTGGTGCTGACCAACAACCATGCGTTATACAAACGCGCCATTATGTATCACGATGTCATCGGCGGATATCGCCATCATATTCCGCCCAACGAAATCCTTCCAGGGATCAACTTCCGCCTGAACGAACTCCAGGCTGCGGTGGCGCTGGCGCAACTCGGTAAACTGGAAAGAATACTGGCGGATATGCGCCGCAATCATGCCGCCATTGTCGAGGGCATTGCGGATCGTGTGACATCGTCCGGCGCTATGTTCCGCCACCTCAACGATCCGGCCGGCGATGCGGGGCTGGCGCTGGTGGTGTTGCTCCCTTCCTCCAAACGTATATGCTGGGCAGTCGATGCGCTGCGCGCCGAAGGCGTCGGCGCAATGGCGCTCTATCGTCCCGATGTCGAGGATTACCACATCTATTGCTATTGGGCGCCGATCATGAACCGAAAGACATGGTCGGAGCGTGGTGGACCGTGGCGTTGGGCAGCGCGCACGATCGAGTATGCGCCCGATATGTGCCCGCGATCACTCGAACTGTTGAGCCGTGCTCTCCACATCGATGTCAGCCCCGATTTGAGTGAGGCGCAGGTCGAAGAGGTTGCGACGGCGTTGAACAAGGTGCTGGAGGCGCTGTGACCGGTTACGATGTCGTTATCTGCGGTGCGGGCATTGCCGGGGTTGCCGCCGCCGCTGCGCTGACAGCGCACGGTGCGTCGGTGCTGCTGGTCGATGAGCGTCCGCCTCTCTCGCTGACCAGCGATGCGTCGAGCGAGTGCTATCGCAACTGGTGGCCCGGTCCTGATGATGCAATGGTGGCACTGATGAACCGCAACATCGATCTGCTCGAAGCGCTGGCGCGCGAGACCAGCAACGCCATTGCGCTCAACCGGCGCGGCTATCTGTATGTCACGACCGATCCGGCACGGGTGGACTTCCTTCGGCATGCAGGCGAAGCCGCCGCCGCACTGGGGGCAGGACCACTGCGTATCCACGCCAACCCCGGCACGTATACGCCCGCTATCGCCCATGGATTTGATGGTCAGCCTGATGGCGCGGATCTGATCCTCGACCGGGCGACGCTCCGCCGGTTCTTTCCCTGCATCGCCGACACCGCCGTTGCTGCGCTGCACGCGCGACGCTGCGGGTGGTTGAGCGCACAACAACTCGGTATGACCCTGCTGGAACGGGCGCGCATGCGTGGCGCCCGCTTCCTGCGCGGGCGCGCTGAGACGGTCGAGATAGCGGATGGACAGGTCTCCGCCGTGCACATCGATGGTCAGCGCATAACCACAGGCGCGTTCGTAAACGCTGCCGGACCATACCTCAAGCGAGTCGGGCGAATGGTCGGCGTTGAGTTGCCGGTCTTCTCAGAACGGCATCTCAACGCCGCATTCGAGGATTACCTGGGCGTTATTCCACGCGATGCACCGCTTCTGATCTGCGCCGATCCGCAGACGCTTCCCTGGACCAGCGAAGAACGCGCGCTGATTGCCGACGACCCGGAAGTGCATCATCTGCTCGAGACATTGCCAGCCGGCGCGCATTGCCGGCCAGAAGGCGCTGAGGGGAGCGCGTGGGTCATCGCCCTGTGGGCATACGACGCTGCGCCGGTCGAAGAAGTCTTCCCATTGCCGCCAGCGCCCTACTTTTTTGAGGTAACGCTGCGCGGATTGACGCGCATCATTCCAGCGCTCGAAGCCTACGCCCACCGTCCGCCCCGCCCGTCGATCGACGGCGGTTACTACACCAAAACGCATGAAAATCGCCCGCTCATTGGTCCGATTGGGCCGCGTGGATCATTTGTGATGGGAGCATTTTCCGGGTATGGCATCATGGCAGCGTGTGGCGCGGCAGAAATTCTGGCGGCGCACGTCAGCGGCACAGCAACGCCTGCATATGCAGCAGCGTTTCACCCCGCGCGCTACGACGATCCTGCCTATCGTGCGCGCCTCGACGCCTGGATAGACAGCGGGCAGTTGTGATGCGCCCCCAGGAGCGGCGTCGCGTTGCGATGACGCTCCTGGGGGCGCGGATGGTGGGCCTCCAGGGACTCGAACCCTGAACCAATTGATTAAGAGTCAACTGCTCTGCCAGTTGAGCTAGAGGCCCACACGGAATAATACCACAACACAGCGGATTGCGCAAATCAATGCGGCATTGCGTCTCACAACGCTCTCATTCCATTATCACGGCAATCGGCGATGAAGTATGCTATACTTCTTAGAGCGTCGATAAGCGGAACGAGGAGCAATCGATGGTGGAGCGCATTTGTTCGCAATGCGGTCACGGTAATCCGCTCGATCATCATTTCTGCGGGAAATGCGGCGCAGCGCTGGAACGATTGCTTCCTGCGCCATTGTCGTCGCAGCCTCTGGCGCGCCTGGGGGCTTCCATTCCTGCACGCTGGCGTGATGTCGGACGCGCAGTGGCGATCAGCGCCGTCGCACTGGCGGCAGAAGCCGGTATCGCCTGGCTGGCGCGACGGATCGAACAGCGGGGTCTGCCCGTGAACCTTTCTTCCACATCGCTGCAGGCTGTGAAACCTGCGGCACAACCGCCGGCAACGCGCGAAGCGGCGAATGTCGTGACGATCATCAGCGAACGGGTGATCGAGTTCATTGACGACGGCAACGGAATGCGACGCGTCAGTGAACGCGCATTCTGGCGCCGCGTCGAGGAATAGGCGACCGCCTGATGTCAGCACCTTCCGTAACAATCAACCACCTTCAGCGACGGTTGCGCCCCATGGCGCTGCGCCTGCGCTTGCGCGACACGCTCTGGTTTGCCAGCAGCACCCTCTGGCTCGCTGCGGTCCTGTCACTGGCAGCACAACTGGCCGGTCGTTTGCACCCCATCCCCGGGTTGCTCTGGATATCGCTGGCGCCGCTGGCGCTGTGGATACTGATCGTCATTGGCTATCTGATGGTGCGTCCCTTGCCGCCGATCCGCGTTGCGCAACGTATCGACACGTTGCTCGATGCACGTGAACGTTTGGCGACAGCGCTTGAACTCGGTCAACGCGCCGAACAGACGCCGCTGGTCGAATTGCAGCAACGCGACGCATATGCCTTTGCAACCACCCTCAAGCCGCGTCTGGTGCCGCTTGAGATCAACCACCGGCCGCTGATGATCGCACTGGCGCTGGTTGCTGTCGTGGTTGCGCTGATCGTGCTGCCTAACCCGCAGAATCAGGTTTTAGCAGAGCGGGCCGCCATCCGTGAGGCAACGCAGCAGGCGGCTGCGCAGATCGAGCAACTGCGTCAGGAGATCGCACAAAACCAGAATCTCAGCCCTGAAGAACGCGCAGCGCTGGACCGCGAACTGGCGGAACTGCAACAGCGCCTGGAGCAGAATCCGGGCAATCGTGAAGAGGCGCTCGCCGACCTTTCGACCACTGAGGCGCGTCTGCAACAGCGTCTTTCATCGGATGGAGAAGCGCAGCGTGCGGCGCTGGAACAACTTGCCCGCAATCTGCAGGCAAGCGAAGGTCAACAACAGAGCAGCCGACCAACGCTGGAACAGGCGGAAGCAACGCTCCAGCAACTGGCACAGCAGATCGAACGCATGACCCCCGAGGAGCGCGCGCAACTGGCGGAGCAACTGCGTCAGGAAGCGCAGCAACTGCAGCAAAGCGCGCCGCAAACGGCACAGGCGCTGCAGCAGGCGGCAGATGCATTGCAGCAAAATGATCTTCAGCAGGCGCAGCAGGCGCTCGAACAGGCGGCGCAAAGCGTCCAACAGGCGCAGCAACAGCAGGCGGCTCAACAGGCTGCCCAACAGTCGATAGCCCAACTCCAGGAAGAACGCCAGTCGATTGCGCAGTCCGGGCAACAGCAGCAGGGCCAGCAGCAGCAAGGGCAGCAACAACCGGGTCAACAACCGGGCCAGCAGCAGCAAGGGCAGCAGCAGGGGCAACAGCAGCAAGGGCAGCAACAACCGGGGCAGCAGCAGGGGCAGCAACAGGGGCAGGACGGACAGTCGGGCGCGCAGGTGGAAGGGAACCAGCAGAGCCCTGCAACTGGAACTGAAGCAGGCAGCGGCAGCAGCGATCTGGTGTATCAGCCTTTTACACCCGACGGACAACCGCGTGATGTCGAGCGTATTCAGGGGCAGGAAGGCGCAGGCGGGCAGACGCAGATCCAGCAAGGGCAATCGAATGCGCCAGGGAGCGTGAACCCGCTCCAGACCCCCTACCAGCAGGTGTTGCAGGATTACCAGCGTGCAGCCGGTGAAGCGCTCGATCAGAGCGCCATTCCGCCGCATCTGAAGGATTACGTGCGCGACTATTTCTCACGGCTCGAGCCGTGACCGAGACTTTCCTGGCTCCATGTTCGAGTTAGGAGGTGGCAAACTCGTATGATGTGGCTATTTCCTGGCGTGCTTGCGCTGATCGTGGCGCTTGGAAGCGCAGCGATCATCGTCGGCGGACGCCTGATGAAACCGCCTGCCAGCGTCGTCGCCTTCGTTTTTGCGATAACTGCGGTATCGTGGGTAGCGCTGATCGTTGTTTCGATCGGCCTGATAATGCGGAGTTTTGTAACAGTCAGTCTTTGAGAGAGAAGCAGCATGACAGCAGCCGAAGAAATGACGCAGGACGCTCTGTCGCCTGAAGAGTTCCGCCAGCGCGCGCTGGCGATCGAGACCGAAATTTCACAGGTGATTGTCGGGCAGCGAGAATTGATCCGGCAGACAGTCATCACATTACTTGCAGGCGGCAATGCGCTCCTCGAAGGAGTTCCCGGTCTGGCGAAGACAACTCTGGTGCGCACGCTCGCCGACGTGATCGATTGTTCCTTCAGCCGCATCCAGTTCACGCCGGACCTTATGCCTGCCGACATTGTCGGTACGACTCTCATCAGCGAGGATGAGTCGGGTCGCAAAACATTTCGCTTCGAGCCAGGTCCGATTTTTGCGAACCTCATCCTGGCAGACGAAATCAACCGCGCAACGCCGAAAACGCAGAGCGCACTGCTCGAGGCGATGCAGGAACATACCGTAACGGTCGCTAAAACCATTCATCGCCTGGAAAGTCCGTTCTTCGTTCTGGCGACACAGAACCCGCTCGAGATGGAAGGCACCTATCCATTGCCCGAAGCGCAGCTCGACCGCTTCTTCTTCAAGATTCTCATTCCGTTTCCAACCGCCGCCGATCTTATCGAAATCGCCAACCGCACGACCGGCGCCCGCTTGCCGCAGGTGCGCAAGGTGGCGAATGCGTCGACAATCCTGGCAATGCAACGGCTGGCGCGTTCGGTGCCGATTGCCAGCCACGTCCTCGCCTATGCGGCGCGCTTGATTACCGCCACCCACCCCGAAGACAAAGATGCGCCGTCGGTGACGAAGCAGTATGTGCGGTATGGCGCCAGCCCGCGCGGCATGCAGGCGCTTATTCTGGCAGGCAAGATCATGGCGCTTCTCGACGGACGCTACAACGTCGCGTTTGCCGATCTGCGCCAGGCGGCGCTGCCTGCGCTTCGTCACCGGGTGATTCTGAACTTCGAGGCGCAGGCGGAAGGGGTTTCGCCCGACGATATCGTCAGGCAGGTTGTTGAGTCGGTGCGCGCGGAGTAACAACGCCGGAATCGAAGGTGAAGCGGTGACAACAACCTCATCACAACCGCTGTTCGACTCCGCTTTTCTGCGCAAACTGGATCGCCTGGCGCTGCTGACGCGGCGCGCGATGGTCGGTGACATCCAGGGTGAGCGACGTGGTCCGCGTCGTGGATCGTCCGTCGAGTTCGCCGATTTCCGCCCCTACGTTCGCGGCGATGATATTCGCCAGATCGACTGGAACCTCTACGCACGGATGGAACGCTTCTTCCTCAAACTCTTCGTGGCTGAGGAAGAATTGACCATCCATCTGCTCGTGGACAACAGCGCCTCGATGGATTGGGGCGACCCGCATAAACTGACCTATGCCCGTCGTCTGGCGGCGGCGTTCGGGTATGTGGCGCTCTCGACCCTCGACCGAGTGACGGTGACGGCGTTTGCCGCCGGAGCGAGCGCGCAACTCCGCGGAGTGCGCGGCAAGGCGGGCGCCCTGCCGCTCTTTGCGTTCCTCCAGCGCCTCCAACCCGGCGGCGCTGGCGACCTGGTTGATGCCTGTAAACGCTACGCGCGCACCGCAATCAACCCTGGGCCGCTCATTCTTTGTTCCGATCTCCTCGATCCACGCTGGGAAGACGCCCTTCGCGCGCTCGGATCACGCCCGTTCGAGATCACGCTGCTCCATATCCTTGCACCGCAGGAACTACGCCCACAACTCGATGGCGATTTCCGCCTGCTGGACGCCGAAACCGGCGAAGCGGTCGAGATTACTGCCGATCTGGAGACATTGCAACGCTATCAGGATCATCTGCGCGAGTGGCAGGACGCAATCGAACGCTTCTGCCACGGTCGTGGCATCACGTATGTGCAGGTCGATACGGCTCAGCCAGTCGAAGAGTTCATCTTGACGATGCTGCGCCAGCGCGGGGTGTTGCGGTGATGATAGGTGCTGTATGTCGTTGCTGACGCCGCTGGCGCTTCTCAGTGCGCTTGTTGTGGGTCCGCTGATCGTGGCGATGTATCTGCTGAAACTTCGCCGCGAGCAACGGCGCGTCTCTTCGACTTTCCTCTGGCAACGCATGGTGCGTGATGTGGAGGCAAACGCGCCATGGCAGCGCTTGCGGCGCAACTGGCTGCTCTTCCTGCAGTTGCTGCTCCTGCTGCTGCTGGCAATTGCCCTGGCGCGGCCGTTTTTCCTCACCACCGGCATTAGCGGGCGCAACCTGATTATCATCATCGACCGCTCGGCAAGCATGGCGGCGACAGACGTTCCTCCTTCACGACTCGAAGCGGCGCGTCGTCAGGCGCAGACGCTGGTCGACCAGTTGCCTGAAGGAGGACGCGCCACCATCATTGCGGTCGGCGGGCAGATGGAGGTGGTTGCAGCGTCCACCACCGATCGGCGCCAGATGTATGACGCCATCCGCTCGCTTACGCCCAACGTCGGCAGTCGTAGCGATCTGTCACAGGCGCTAGCGCTTGCAACAGCGCTCGCAGCGCGTGAGCCAGACAGCGAGGTCGCCATTATCTCCGATGGGAATGTCGAAATTCCCACCGATATTCGCGTTCCGGCGACGGTGCGTTATTTTCCGGTCGGTCAACGCGCTGAGAATGTGGCGATCAGTGCAATGGCGCTGCAACCGGGTCCTGCCGGGCAGACGCTGTTTGTTCAGGTGACGAATTATGGTCCCGCGCCCGTCTCGCGGCGGCTCGACCTCTACCTCGATGGCGCGCTCTTCAATGCGTATGAACTCAACTTCGGTCCTGACGGCGCTGCGGATGCCATTCAGACGGTGATCGCCGATGTTCCCGCACAGGTGCGCGTGGCTGAGGCGCGTCTCAGTGGAGCGCCTGCTGCTGACTTCCTGCCATCCGATGATCGCGCGTGGGCTGTGAGTCCGGCAGGCGCAGGCGTTGAGGTGCGCATTGTCGGTCCTGGCAATCGCTTCCTCGAAACGGCGCTCGCCCTGTTGCCCGGCATCACTGCCACAAAAACCACGACCACGACGGTTTCGGGCGGCGCCGCACCACAGATTACGATCTTCGACCGCGTGACGCCGGATACCCTGCCAACCGGCAATCTGTTGTTTATTGCTCCAATGCGTTCAACCACGCTCTTTTCCGTCACCGGCGTTGTCGATTTTCCACTCCTGCGCCCGGCGCCGATCATTATTGAAGGGCAAGCGCCGCCGCTGCTACGGAATGTCAGTGTGAGCGAGGTGAACGTGCTGCGCGCGATGCGCATCGAGACGGGAATATGGGCGCGCACGCTGGTCGAAGGAGACGGCAGCCCGATGCTGCTGGCAGGGGAACGCGAGGGTCGGCGGATTGTTGTGCTGGCATTTGCGCTGCAGGACTCCGATCTGCCGCTCCAGGTCGCCTTTCCGCTGTTGGTCTCGAATAGCATCGGATATCTCGCGCCGGGGAGCGGTCTCGAAGCGTCACAGATCGCTCCTGGACAACCGCTGGTTGTGGCGGTCGATCCCGCCGTCACTGCTGTGCGCATCGTTCGACCGGATGGGCGCGTCGATGCAGCGCAGATTCAGGGCGGACAGGCAATCTATGCTGATACTGACGCGCTCGGACCGTACCTCATCGAGCAGGTGCGCGACAATCAGGTGGTCGAGCAGCGACGTTTCGCCATCAATCTGTTTACGCCGGAGGAGTCGCGCATTGCACCGGCAAGCGAGTTGCGCGTACCGCAGGTGAGCGGCTTGCAACAGGCGGTGACCCGCGAACAGGTGGGACGGCAGGAAATCTGGCGCTGGCTGGCGGCTGCGGCGATCCTGATCGTGGTCATCGAATGGCTTGTGTATCAGCGGAGCAGTCTGGCGTACCTGCGGCAGCGCGTCCGCCTTGCGCTTGCCGCGCGTCGCCGTCCGGCGTAGTATGGGCATTTCATTTGTCTATCCCGATGTCCTCTGGCTCGTTTGTATCCTGCTGTTCTTCTGGGGTATCGCGCTCCTCTCTCCGGCGCGTATTGCCGCCTGGCGACGATGGTCGAGCCTTGTTTTCCGAACCATCATTGTGCTGGCATTGATCGGCGCGCTTGCGGGCGCGCAACTGGTTCAGCCTCCTGAAACCGCCACAACGATCTTCCTGCTCGATGGGTCGGACTCGGTTGCCGCATCGCAACGCGCGCGCGCAGAGGCATTTATCACGCAGGCGCTGGCGGCAATGCCGCCCGATGATCAGGCAGGCGTCATTGTCTTCGGGCGTGAGGCGCTCGTCGAGCGAACTCCTTCCCCGGAACGCACCTTTGGCGCGCCGCAGGCGCGCCCCTTTGGCGGCGCAACCAACATTGCCGATGCGCTGCAACTCGGTCTGGCGCTGCTTCCTGCACAAGGGCATCGGCGGTTGGCGCTCCTCTCCGATGGCGGCGAAAATCGGGGGACGGCGCGCGAGATCGCACAACGCGCCGCCGCGCAGGGCATCCCTATCGACGTTATACCGCTCAGTGGCAGCGCCGATGGATTGGATGCGCAGATTGTCGGTGTGACGTTGCCGGCAGCAGCGCGTGAAGGGCAGCGTCTGCCGTTGCGCATCGATCTGGGAAGCACTGCACCCGTCGCAGCGCAACTGATAGTGACCGGTCCCGATGGAAGAGTCGTTGCGACGGCGCCGGTCGAGATTGGTTCTGAGCGGCAAACCATTGAAATCCTGCTCCCCGAAGCGCCTGCCGGTTTCAACCGCTATACCGTGCGTCTCGCTGTTCCAGATGATGCGCGCACCCAGAATAATGCCATCGAGACCTTCAGTTATGTGCGGGGCAAACCGCGCGTGTTGCTGGTTGCGCAATCCCCTGATGATGCGATCGGTCTGGAGCGTGCGTTGCGCGCCGCTCACGTGGACGTTGTGGTTGTGAATCCGGCGTCCATGCCTGGCATGTTCGGTGAGTTGGTCGGGTACGATGCGATTGCGCTGGTCAATGTTCCCCGCACCCTGTTTTCCGACGAGGCGATGCAACGGATTGCGACGTATGTCCGCGACTTCGGCGGCGGTTTGCTCATGGTCGGCGGCCCGCAATCGTTCGGACCAGGAGGCTGGCGCGATACACCGGTCGAGGCGGCGTTGCCGGTGACGATGGACATTCCTGAGCGTCAGCGCCGGCCGCCGGTCAGTGTCGTCGTGGTGATCGACATTTCGGGAAGTATGGCTGCCACTGAGGATGGCGTCCCCAAACTGTCGCTGGCGCTCGAAGGCGCGCGACGGATTGCAGCGCTGTTGCGTGATGAAGATGAGTTGACCGTCATTCCCTTCGATGATCGCCCTGGCGTCATTGTTGGTCCGTTGCCAGGATCGCGTCGCGATGCCGTGATCGAACAGTTGAACCGGGTGAGTCTTGGCGGCGGCGGCATCAACATCCACGATGCGCTTCAGGTGGCGGCGCGCTATGCCCGCGCCAGCGACCGGCCCGTGCGCCACATTATTACGATTACTGATGGAAACGATACCACGCAGCAAGAGGGCGCGCTCGCAATTGTGAGCGACCTGCATGACGAGGGTGTGACCCTGACCTCAGTCGCCATCGGTCAGGGCGCTCACGTGCCGTTCATCCGCGATATGGCCGCCGTTGGCGGCGGGCGCACCTTCCTGACAGAGCGCGCCGCCGATGTCCCCGATCTCTTGACCGACGAGGCGCAGACGATCATCGCGCCATATGTTGTCGAGGGCGCATTGACGCCGCAACAGGGAACGCCGCATCCCGTCTTGCACGGGATCGACGCTATGCCTGAACTCTACGGCTATGTTCTGACGACGCCACGCGAGACAGCGCAGACAGCGCTGGTCGCTCCCGGTGGTGAGGTGCTGCTGGCGGCATGGCAGTACGGTCTGGGGCGTTCCCTCGCCTGGACGAGCGATCTCAGCGGGCGGTGGGCGAAGAAATGGATGTCGTGGGACGCTTTCCCGCAATTCAGCGCCCAACTCTTCACCTGGCTCCTGCCCCAGCCAATCGGCGATACCCTGAGCATCGCAACGCACCCTGTGGGAGATGCCCTGGTCGTCGAGGCTATCACCCGCACACCCGACGGCGCACCGCAGACCGGATTGCTTGTCAACACCCGGTTGATCGCCGCTGACGGCGCTATCGTTGAAACCACGCTCCGTGAAGTCAGTCCGGGACGGTATCGCACATCAATCGACAGTTTGCCGGCCGGCGCCTACCTGGTGCAGATCGTTGCGCGTGATGGGCAGGGGACGCCGGTTGCCAGCGCGACCGGCGGCGCAGCAATGCCATTCAGTGCCGAGTATCGCAGCCAGGCGGGGGATCGCCGGATGCTCGAGGATCTGGCGCACATCACCGGCGGGCGGATCGACCCGCAGCCTCATCAGGTTTTCGAGCGAGGTCGCGCTGCGCGCGGCGTTGTGCGCGAAGTCGGGTTGCCGTTGCTCTGGCTGGCGCTTGTGTTGCTGCCGCTGGACATTGCACTCAGACGCATTTTTATTCGACGCGAACAGATGATTGCCGGGCTGCAACGCATCGGTCTGCGCGCGCTCGCTGCGCGCCTCGAACCACAAGAAACATCAGAAACAGCGGTTGCCGCATCGCAACCATCTCTCCCCATTGCTGCGCCTCGTCAGCCGCCCACTATCCATCCGCGCGCCACGCAAGCCGCCGATGAACTGGAACGCCTGCGCGCTGCGCAGGAAGCGGCACGGCGACGCTTGCGCGGTGAGGATTAGGGGTTAGGGGTTAGGAAACCACCGCGCGTGACCGTCCGTTGTAAACATCCCTGCGCTGCTCTGCCGCTGCAGCGTCGTGCAGACGCCTGCGGATCGCCCGCCACCCGTTAGTGACGGTCACATTAAAAGCGACTGGCGCCGGCGGGGGTGCCGACGCCAGCATGCAGGTGGCTTTGGGGGGCGGCCACCGTGGGTCTAGGCTCAATCGGGCGGCGCTTGTGCGCTCTGGCAAACGCGGCTCTCCGCCAACCGCCTTTGCCCAACCCGACAGTCCATTGACCACCCTAAGTATACCACTTTCATGCCGCAGTGTGGCATTGCGAAATGACAACTTCAGGTTAAGCATTGTAACGCACTGCGTAACGGAACATTCACTGCTGGTTGCCAGACCGCGCCAACACGGTAAGACTGCTGTGGTATGCTCAGAGTAAGGCACAATGAGGTGCGGGTGCAACGAGGTGCGTATCATGAGAGTCCTGATTGTCTATGCATCCTGGTTTGGCCACAACCGTGAAGTTGCCAGAATCATCGCTGACCGGCTGTCGCCGTATGCCTCACATGTTATCTGCGCACCGGTAACTTCTGTAACTGCCAGCGATACCATAGGATGTGACCTGCTGGTGCTGGGAAGCTTCACCCACGCCCACCACGCCAGTTGGCGCATGCGGCATCTGGTCGAAACCATTCCAGAGCGCCGCCTCAAGCGTATGGCAATAGCGGTCTTTGGCACGCAAACCGTGGACGAACGACCGAGCGGCATCGACGACCTGGTCAAGGCATTGGCAGAGCGAGGCGCGCAGGTGGTTGTTCCCCCGCTCAGGGTCATCCTCCCGGCGCCAGATTTCGTACCATGGTCGAAGGTTACGTCTGCAGAACGCGCCAAAATCGACGCGTTCGCACAGGAGCTGGTTCGTCAACTGGAAACTGAAATGATTAGTCGATAAGGAACCAAATGCTGGGTACGGCAGAGGCAGCGCGGGCTCTGCCGTTCGCTCAAACGAGCAATGGGCATGAGCCGGGCAAACACTGGTCGTGTTCAACGGCACAACGCCTTCCAGCGCGCGCCGGTCGCTCTTTTGCGTCTGCGTGGCGCGTTCCAGCGCAATGGTGCGCTTCCCGGCACTTCATAGAACAATGCTGAAATCAACTGACATCACACGCGTCTTATCCCACTACGATCTGGGATCGATCGAAGGAGTCGCCGCGACAGGTCATGGGTTCGTCAATGAGACTGCCATTGTCGTCACTCGATATGGCCGGTTTGTGGTGCGCCGCAACCATTATCGCTTCTCGCTGGCTTCGGTGTGCTATCGTCATCGCCTGATCGATCATCTCTGTCAGCGCTCGTTTCCGACGGCACGTCTGATTCAGAACAAGAACGGCTCAACGATGACGATCATCGACGGGCGAATCTACGAAATCCAGGAGTATGTGCACGGAACCGACTTCGATCCGGATCGTCCCGGGCAGATCGTGGAAGTTGGCGCGACCCTCGCCTGCTATCACCAGGCGGTTGTTGATCTCCCGCCACCAGAGGACGCGACATTACCCCGGTATGCGCCAGCACGTATCACGTCGCTGACCGAAGGTTTGTACGAACGCGACGTGATGGGAGAATTGCACGCCGATCTTGCCTGGTACGACGGGCGAGCGTCGGCATTACGCGCCGCCTTGTCTGATCATGTCTACGATGCGTTGCCGTGCGTATTGATCCACGGCGATATGCATCCCGATAATGTGCGGTTCGCTGGCGACCGGGTCATGGCGCTGCTCGACTTCGATCAGGTAGAACGGGATGCGCGGATTGTCGATCTTGCGGACGCGCTTGTCGGTTTTGCGACCAGGGCGCTGCCATCGGAAGCAACTTCATGGGGTGTTTTTCGTGGTCCGCTCGATATTCCGCAGGCGATCAACCTGGTGCACAGTTACGGCCGAACCGCACCATTGTTGCCAAATGAAGTCGCTGTGCTGCCGGTACTGCTCGAAGTGCTCTGGTTGCGCGGCGAACTTGGGCGAGTCATCTCAACGCCCGAAGGAGCGCCGGATTATCACGCAGCCGTACTGGCGCAGGGCCGGCGCCTCTCGGAATGGATGCAACAGCATGCGTCGATGTTGATCGATCGCTGGAGCGAAGCAACGATTGGTCGCGTGGGGGCGCTCGCGGCGTGAAGACGGGAGGCACAAGGCGCGAGACACGAGGCGTGAGGGGTGAAAGGTGCGCAGGTTGAAAGGTTAAGGAGATCGGTCGAGACGTTGCGGGACGACATCTCGAAACGCAGATCGTACCGGTGTCAACTCGAGGCGTGAGGCACAAGGTGTCGTCGGTTCTCAGTTCTTCGTTCCTGGTTCTTATAACCCCTGATCCCTGGACTCTCGCTCTACCATCCGGCGAAAGAGATCACTTTCGGTAATGACCCCAACCACCCGTTCTCCTTCGACGACCGGAACGCCGCCGATGCGATGGCGCAGCAATAGTTGAGCAACAGCGATCACCGGCTCATCGGGTCCTACGGTGATAACAGCGCGGGTCATGAAATCACGCACAGGGAGATCGACGACGCGATGGTACAGGTTGTATTGCCGCATGTCGTGGACCTGCGAGTCGGAGATCCGGTTGATATCGCCCTCGGTGACGATTCCCACCAGGTGATCATCACTGTCAAGCACGGGCAGGCGACGCACCCGGTGTCGTTGCATCAATCGTCGCGCTTCGGGGAGAGTTGTGGAGTCAGAAATGCAGATTGGTGGCTGGCTCATCCAGTCACGTACTGTATCCATAGTTCTTCCGCAGTGGTATGGGGTATGTCTGTACCCATAAACCAGCGACCGGCGCCGCCTGGCAGAAGTCCGCTGCTGGGTTTCCACGGGCTTTAGCCCGCTATCTGGCGACGTTCGCCGAAGGCAAATCTGCGCTCAGCATGCTAGCCCCAGTGAATACCGCTTTCGGAAGCATTGACCAGTTTGCCGTTCCGATCGAAGAGCAACCGCACCGAATGCCGCACCGGGCAGTCAATGATTGGGCAACGACCACCGGCAGCGTCCTCAGGAGGCACATCGTATGGACATCCATTGGCGCGACACTGCTCGATCGAGACGGCATATCTCGGCGAGCCAGGCGGCCCGTCGAGCATATGGATGCGCAACGGTGCGTCCCTTAACATCGGTTGATGTTCGCTCAGATATGCGCGCGCGACTTTGATGAGCGGATGCTGGCGTTTTCTGCGTGGCATAGGTGCGCCCTCACAGATACAAGAACCATACAAGATGCCGATAGTGTACTTTCTTTGTGGTAGTCTCCACGGGAAATCTTCTTGACCAACCGTTATTGTCTCGCAACATTCAATTTGCGAGAGACGCAAAGGTGTGATACGATTGTCCATGTTACTGTAGTAATGTGCGCAAATCAGGTCGATGAAACAAGAATCTGTCTCTCCGACACAGCGCCTCAGGCGTTCTGTCAACGGCCAGTCGGATGATGTTGCACATCTGCGGTCTGAACTGACGGCAGCATATGCACGGATTGCCGAACTCGAGGCGCAAACGGCAGCCTCCGTTCAGCGCGCCAACCTGGCAACTGAGCGGCTGAACGCTATTCTGACGATCAGCGCAGCCTTCCTCATTACGCACGAGATAGATACCATCCTGCAACTGGTTGTGCGCGAAGCGGTTCACCTGTTTCCTGGCACGAGCAGTGCGTTGCTGTTTCTGGCTGATCAGGCAGGAATGCGGCTGCGGCTTGTCGCCAGCAGCAATGGCAAAACCAGCAGACTCTCCCTGCACCCTGGACAGGGGCTGGCGGGACGCGCGTTTCTTTCCCCGCGCGCAATGCTGATTGCCGGTCCGGAACTCGAAGCAGCAGTGAGTGAATTGAGCGAGGCGCAACTTGCCCAGAAAAAGAAAGTTCTTGCGTTCTGGCCCCCCGGCAGCGCTTTGCTGGCGCCGTTGCGGATCGAGGATTCCCGAATCGGCGCTCTGGTGTTGTATGGCGATCAGAATTCCCACCTGATCCATCCGCGCGATATTCCCTTCCTGCAGGCGCTCGCGGATCTGACGGCAGTTGCGATCGCGGAACATCACCAGCGTGTGCGGGCAGCAGCATTGCAACAGGACCTTGATCAGACGCAGTCGCTGCACGCCGAGGCGCAGGCGCGGCTCAGTGCGGCACAGGCGCAACTGTTGCAGAGCGCCAAACTCGCGGCCGTCGGCGAGCTGGCGGCGTCGGTGGCGCACGAGATCAACAACCCGCTCTATGCAGCGCGCAACAGTCTCTATCTGGTTGAGCAGGATATTCCACCCGATACGCCACAACGCCATTTCCTTACCATTGCCCAGAATGAGCTGGGACGCATCGCCCGCATCATTACCCGCATGCGCGACTTCTATCGCCCGGCGCGCGATGAACTGGAGTTGACAGAGGTCAATGACTTGCTGGCGGAAACCATCGAACTGGTGCAGACCCACCTGCGGCATGGGCAGGTGACGGTGACGGTCGACTTCTGTCCGCATCTCCCTCGCCTGATTGCGCACCCCGATCAGTTACGCCAGGTGTTTCTCAATCTGATGCTCAATGCATGCGATGCCATGCCGCATGGCGGGCAGTTGCACATTGCCACTGAACTCTCCTGCAATAGTGAAGCAGGCACACTGCATGTCGTCATCGCCGTTCGCGATACAGGCGTGGGGATCAACCCGGAGCATATGCCGCACCTCTTCGAGCCGTTCTACACGACGAAGCCGCAGGGCACCGGCCTGGGGCTGGCGATCAGCGCCCATATCGTGACGCAGCACGGCGGTCATATTCAGGTCGAAAGCACGCCAGGCGTCGGCAGCACGTTCACGGTTCTACTGCCCGTGGATCGTATGGAGGAAGACGACGGTTAGGAGGGTGAGAACTGAGAACTGAGAACTGAGAACTGAAAACTGAAAACTGAGAACTGAGAACTGAAAACTGAGGACAGGAATGGGCAGATTGTCTTTTCCCGCCTGACAACGGTCTCTTCTGTATATCTCCCCCGCGTTCAGCAGTTATCTGAACCAGTTTCTCCTGGCGCGTACCGATGAGTCTTCTCCTCCTCCGGCTGTCAGGAAGCGGCTTTCGCCATTCCGTTTTATCTCCAGCGCTATTCGCAACTATTCGTCGTTAGCGCTGGCGCCGCCAGCGCCACATTCCCAACCACCTGCCCGCTTTCGAGCAGGGCATTGGCTTGGGCGGCTGCCAGAATCGGAAAGCGTGCGGCGATCACCGGCTGGATTTTCCCCTCGCCAGGCAGGTCGAGGAGCTTTGCCCAATCTTCCAGGAGGGGACGCATATTCAGGTATGACGTGCCCGTGCCATAGAGCCGCAGTTTGCGCCCGGTGTGCGGCAGGTTGAGCCAGAACAGGTTGCCTGACAGCCAGAATATGCCTGCCCGGCTGAAAGGGTTGGCATAGCTGACCCACTGACCACCGCGCCTGAGCGGGTCAAAGTTAAGGTGGGTCGCATAGAACAGGACATCGAGCCGGCTGGCGTGAGCAGCAACCTGCTCAAAGGTCTCCACGGGGATCGCTCCGCCAATGACGTTCCATCCCATCTCCCGCATGCAACTGGTCACGTTCGCACGGGCACAGGCCGCGCGCCCCTACCTGCAACCCTCCCACCGCCAACCTTCAACCTCGAACCCTCTCGCCCCACGCCCCAGTTGCTTTTCTCAACAGAAAATTGTTAAGTCGTAACCAGCATCACAAAGAATCTCTGGTACCGTACCGTTTTGATGTTGTGTGATTACAACGCGGAGTTGTCGCCTTACTTTGCTGGATTCCGTTGCTTTTTGCTATAGTGGCGACGGAGCAACCGGCGAAAACGTGCGGATCGTGCGTTGCAGGCGGCTCTCTCCTCTGACCGTCAGTCGAAATGTGTCTGGAAAGGTATCGTGTCGAACTTGCAGCACATTCTGGTTGTCGACAACGATCCGGTTGCCGCGATGGTGACGCAGCAGGGACTGCAACGACTGCTCGGCAAAGATGTCGAAGTCGCGCTGGCGCCATCGCCGGGGGCAGCCTGGCTACGCTGTATGCGCGAGTCGGTCGATCTGCTGATCGTGGATCCAAGCCCTCCCAGCCGCGCGGCTGCCGCGCTGATCAAGGCGCTGCACGACGAACGCCCCCACATTCCGGTTGTGGTGCTGACGGCATACGATACGCCGCGCCTCCGCGCACAGATGAAACGGCTGGGCGTACAGCATTATCTTGCCAAGCCGGTGGGATTGGCGGAATTGAAGAACACGGTCAGCGGCGTGCTCGCGTCGCTCGACACGGCGCAGATGTCTTCGGCGGTGAACTAAGCCCGAGCCATTGCAGCGCGTCGATCCTCTGTCGGTGGGCATGACAAGACCGTACGGGCGGGTCGCTGTACGGGCGGGTCGCTGTACGGGCGGGTCTGAGACCCGCCCGTATGGTGTCCAAGGTCATGATGACCGGATGCCAGCGTTCCCTTCACCGATGAACCCGCGCAACAGACCCGCCCGTATGGTGTCCGAGGTCATGATGACGCATCGATCATCCCCAGAAAGTCGGCGACGGTGAACGCCGGGCTACGGTGGCGCTGCGGTTCGATCACGATGTCGCTCATCTGGCGGTAAAGCGCGGCGCGGGTCTGCACGAGCTGCGGGTAGCAACGCGCCAGCGTCGCCTCCGGCGTTTCGCCAGGGTGCGGCTGGTACATCCCGTTCCAGACAATCGGGCGGGGACGCGCCAGGTAGTCTTCCAGCAATCGCACCCGCAGATCAGCGTCGTCCGCCAGGTAGACCATTGTTGTATGGCGTTTGATGCGTTCCAGAAGCGCGGCGTTGAGGTAGACGATGCTGCCGGTCGTGTCGATGACAATGTTCTCTTCTCCGGCAAGGCGTTCTGCAATTTCTTCCATCACTGCGTATTCGCATGCGAGATAAATGCGTTCTCGCTCGGCGTAGTGCGCCTCATAGGGAAACCCCATCCAGCGTCCAATGTCATAGACCGTGACGGTATCGGCGTTGTAGATGGTTCGTAACCGCACTGCAATGAGGTCATCGCAGTGCAGTGCGCGAAATCCGACGTCGGCCAGCCGCGCCGTCCAGCGCGACTTGCCGATCCCTGCCATGCCGATCAGTCCGATAACCACGCGCTACCTCGGGAGTCGGGCTGCCAGTTCCACGAATGCGTCGAGCGTCTCCGGGTTCGCCATTGCGTCGCGGTTAGCGGCTTTCTCCGGCGGGACGCCGCGCAGAATCTTTTTGATCGGCACTTCCAGTTTTTTGCCGTTCAGCGTGCGTGGCACATCGGGGATGGCGATGATGTCATCGGGAACGTGGCGCGGCGAAAGGACTGTGCGGATTCGGCTGCGAATCTGCTCTTTCAAGGCATTATCCAGGGTGATGCCCGCTTCGAGGACGACGAACAGATACATCCGGGTTGTGCCGTCAGGGTTCTCCAGGTCGATCACCAGGCTGTCGCGCACTTCTGGAACGCCCTCGACAGCGCGGTACATCTCGCTCGTGCCCATGCGCACGCCGTGGCGGTTGATCGTCGAATCGGAACGCCCGTAGATGACCAGTGTTCCCCGTTCGGTCAGTTTGACCCAGTCGCCGTGACGCCAGACACCGGGGTAGACGTCGAAGTAGCTGCTGCGGTAGCGCGACCCGTCGGCATCCCCCCAGAAGAAGAGCGGCATGGACGGCAGCGGCGCAGTGACGACCAGTTCGCCGACATCACCGACGATAGCGCGCCCCTGTTCATCGAAGACCTCGACGCGCGCACCCAGACAGCGGCATTGAATCTCGCCAGCAGTGACGGGTAGCAGCGGGCAGCCGCCGACGAACGCGGTGCAAACGTCGGTGCCGCCGCTGAGCGAGACCAGCCAGAGTTCGCGTTTGACACGCTGATAGACCCAGTCGAATCCTTCGACCGGCAGCGGCGAACCGGTCGAACCCATGGCGCGCAGGTGCGTCAGATCGAACATTGCGCCAGGCGTGATGTCGGCTTTGCGGCATGCGGTGAGATAAGCGGCGCTCGTGCCGAACAGGGTCATACCGGCGTCGGCGGCAAACTGCCAGAGCGCATTCATATCGGGCCAGGCGGGGCTGCCGTCGTACAACAGGAGGGTGCTGCCCACCAGCAGACCGCTGACCAGGAAATTCCACATCATCCAGCCGGTGGTGGTGAACCAGAAGAAGCGATCCTGTGGGTGAAGGTCGAGGTGCAGCGCAAGCGATTTCAGGTGTTCGAGCAGGATGCCGCCATGCCCCTGCACAATCGGCTTCGGCAGACCGGTCGTGCCGGATGAGTAGAGAATCCAGAGCGGATGATCGAACGGGACCGGTTCAAACTGAAGCGCCCCATTATGTTTCAGCAGTTCGCCCCACGGAACGGCATCCGCCGCCTGTGCATCGAGATCGAGGGAAGGAACCAGCACCACGCGCTCAACGCCGGGGAGCGCGGCGCGCAGCGCGGCGAGCGCGGCGCGCCGGTCGAAGGCGCGCCCGCCGTAGCGGTAGCCATCGACAGCGATCAGCACACGCGGTTCGATTTGCCTGAACCGATCAGCGACGCTGGCGACCCCCATTTCAGGGGAGCAACTCGACCAGATGGCGCCGAGCGATGCGCAGGCAAGGAACGCGACGACCGCCTGCGGCGTGTTGGGCAGCACTGCCGCCACCCGATCTCCCCGGCGCACGCCAAGCGCCTGAAGACCTGCGGCAACCGCAGCAACCTGGCGCTGCAACTCCGCCCATGTCATCGTCTGGGGCGATCCGCCTTCGGACTGGAAGATAATCGCGGGACGTTCCGCTTCGACATAACGAAAGGCGTGTGCGGCGTAGTTCAGGGTTGCGCCGGGAAACCAGACAGCGCCGGGCATCGTGGCGCCGGTGAGTGCAGTCTGAGGCGGCGTGATCGCCTGGACATCGAAGAAGTCCCAGATCGATTGCCAGAAATCGGACAGATTGGTGACCGACCACTGCCAGAGCGCGTGATAATCAGCGAACGTCAGACCGCGTGTATGCGCCAGCCAGTCGATATACTGCTGCATCCGGCTGGCGCGCATCATTTCCGGGGACGGCGACCAGAGCAGGTCGCTTTCGCGAACAGGGTGCTCAGTCATAGGCAATCACGGTTTTTCATCCATCGACTCGTGCCAGGCGCTGACGCAGCACATGGTCGGCGAGCACCAGCGCCAGCATCGCCTCTGCGATCGGAACCAGTCTTGGAAGCACTGTCGGATCGTGGCGCCCGTGGATTTCGATCTCCGCTGGATTTCCTGCGCGATCAACGGTGCGTTGCGGACGGGCAATCGAGGCAGGCGGCTTGGCGGCGATGCGCAGCACGATCTCCTCACCGGTGCTGATCCCGCCGAGAATGCCGCCGTGGTGGTTGGACTCTGTGCCAATCGAGCCATCAGCGCGGCGGGTAAAGGGGTCATTGTGGGTAGAGCCGGTCATATGCGCTACGCCAAATCCTTCGCCAAACTCGACGCCTTTGATCGCCGGAATGCTGAACATGGCCTTGCCGATATCCGCCTGCAACTTGTCGAAGACCGGTTCACCGAGACCAGGAGGAACCCCGCGTGCGCGCACTTCGACTACGCCGCCGAGCGAGTCGAGACTACGGCGCGCCTGTTCAACGCGCTCGACCATCAGCGCCGCGACGCGCGCATCCGGACAACGCATGATATTGCGCTCGATTTCGCGCTCATCGATCACCTCGGCTTTCAGATCGCCGAGTTGCGCCGTCCAGGCAATCACCGAGATGCCATATCGCGCAAGGAGACGTTTCGCAATTGCACCGCCAGCGACGCGCCCGATCGTCTCACGGGCGCTGCTGCGCCCGCCGCCGCGCCAGTCGCGGAAGCCGTATTTGGCGTCCCAGGTGTAATCGGCGTGACCAGGGCGATAAAGGTCTTTGATATTCTCGTAGTGCCCCGGCTTGGCATCGGTGTTGAACACCAGCATACTGATGGGCGCACCGGTCGAGCGCCCCTCGAATACGCCTGACAGAATCTGAACCCGGTCGGGTTCCTGACGCGCCGAGGTTACCCGGCTCTGCCCAACCCGCCGGCGATCCAGTTCGCGCTGAATATCCTCTTCCGAAATCTCGAGACCTGCCGGGCATCCATCGACTACACACCCAACCGCTGGTCCGTGCGACTCGCCCCAGGTGGTCAATCGAAAAACCTGTCCAAAGGTATTTCCAGGCATGAGTCCTGTTTCTCCGCTCAACGTTGTTCTTTCTGCGACGCCAGACGCTCGATCAGCGCCCGATCTTCAGCCAGACCAGGCTGATGGGGCGCTGCCTGAAGCGCCCGGTCGATCATCGTGCGCGCCTTGTCGAACTGCTTGAGCCGGGCATACGCCAGCCCCAACGCGCGCAAACAGGTGACGTCATAAGGCGCTTTTTTGACTGCCCATTCCCATTCGAGCGAGGCGGCATACCACATCCCGCGGTTCTTCAATGCAACGCCGTTGTTGTAATGCGTCACGTGATCGGACGGCTTCAGAATATGGCGGAACCGCTCGAGTTTGCCGACGATAGCGGTATAACCGGCGACGCTGAGCGCGATCGCAGCAATGTGCGCCACAATCGCACCGATAGCAGCGAGCCTGGCGCCGGATTGCAGCGGCGTCAGCCAGTCGGCGGGAAGGAGCGCTGCGCCAATCAGCCGGTTGATGAATGCAAGTATCATATCGGGGCGAGCAACCAGCGCAAGCGCGCCGATCAACCCCACAGCCGTCAATCCTGCCGCCAGGTACAGCGCCCAAACGGAGCGTTGCGCCAGGTGTTGCGCGACTGAGAAACCGACCATTCCGGTCAGCGCAAGGATGACAGCCGGGATCAGGATGCCGATTGGAAAGCCACGCGCCGGGTTTTCCTGGTAGAGCAACGTGCCGAGGACGGGAAAGATCAGCGCCACTAGCGCCAGCGCAATCGCGCCGCCGCGCCACAGCCAGACCAGCGCCTGCACGATCGCCGATTGTTCCTCCGGTAGCGCGACCCGCACCAGCAGGCTTCCGCTGCACTGTGTGCAGCGGCGCTGCGCTTCGACGGTTGGCGCGCCGCAGTAGGGGCACGGAATCGTCGCATCTTCTGCTTCGATCGATGCAATACGCGATACGACCGTCGCCGGTGCGCGATCGACGGCAGGATTGCCACGCTGAACGACGGCGCGCCCTGATGCTGACGCTGGCGTTGTCTGGACGCTCTGGCGCGCAGGTACAGACGCCGGTGCTGCCTGAACGCGCTGGCGCGCAGGCGCAGGCGCAACGTCCGCCAGCGTCGCCTGATATGCGCGTAGACGGGTGAGCGAGAAGGCGTTGACATCGATCTCACGTTCGGTGCTGCCGCCAGACCGTTCCAGCGGCAGAGACGGCGGCAGCGGAAGACCAACGCGCGCATGGAGCCATTCCAATCCCTGGCGGGCGCGCGCATTGGACGGGTTCAGCGCCAGAACGTTTTCCAGGCAGATTTTTACATCGTTGGGATCATCGACAACCCCCGACAGCCAGAGCCAGGCGCGTTCGTTGCGCGGGTCCGCTTCCAGCGTGCGCATCAACAGAACACGCGCATCATCACGACGACCATCACGCGCTGCTGCGATTGCCTGATGCAACGTATCGGCATTCATAGACGTACCCTTCGACGAAGCCGTAACAGACGTTACCGTTCCCAAACGACATTGCCTTCGAGAATGGTCATTTCAGCGTGAATGGAGTGTAACGCCGATGGGTCGGATTTGAACGGATCGGCGGAGAGAATCGCCAGGTCCGCGAGCATGCCGGGTGCAATCATCCCCTGCTCACCGGCAGCGCCTGCTGCCACTGCACACCCGTGGCAAAAACCGCGCAGCGCCTCTTCGAGCGTCAGGCACTGTTCAGGATACCATCCGCCATCAGGCGTCCCATCCGGTCGCCGGCGGGTCACTAAAGCATGGACGCTGAGCCACGGATTGAGCGATTCGACCGGCGCATCGGAGCCGAAGGCGAGCGTTGCGCCAGCGTTGAGGAGTGAGCGCCAGGCGTAAGCATGAACGCAGCGCTTCCCCCAGAGCACATCCGCCATTTCCATATCGGCGGTGCAATGGATTGGTTGCATTGAGGCAATAACGCCGAGGCGCGCGAAGCGGGGCAGATCGTCGGGATGCAACACCTGGCAGTGCTCGATGCGGTTGGGAATGAGGAGCGATGGCGCACCGGGCAGCGCCGTTTCGATGGCATCGAGCACCTTGCGGTTGGCGGCATCACCGATAGCGTGCACCATCACCGCCAGACCGCCGTGGATCGAGCGGCGCACGGCGCTGCGTAACTCTTCGGCAGGCAACACGGCAATCCCACGGTTGCTGCTTCCTTCATATGGCGCAAGCATTTCGGCGGTTTGCGAACCAAGCGACCCATCGGCAAACATCTTGACGCCGCCAATCCGAATCCAGCGATCGCCAAGCCCGCTGTGCAACCCCAACGCCAGCGCCGCATCGAGACCATCGAGACCGAGATAGACCAGGCAGCGCAACCGGAGGTGACCGCGCTCGCGCAGCGTTTGCAGATCATCAAGCGTCATCTGCCCATCGCCGGGTGTCATGCTGGTAGGCAGATGCATCCCGACCATACCGTAAGCGTGCGCTTCTGCGATCGCCTCGCGCACCGCCGCCAGGCGCTCCTCCTGCCCTGGTGCGGGAATATGGCGACGCACCAGATCGACGGCGGTTTCCAGCAGGATGCCGGTTGGTTCGCCGCGCTCACGCTGGATGGCGCCACCGACAGGATCGGGCGTATCGGCAGTGATGCCCGCCAGGCGCAGCGCCGCGCTGCTGACCCAGGCAGAATGCCCGTCCTTGCGCGAGAAGTACGCCGGTCGATCACCAATAATGGCATCAAGGTCGGCGGCAGTGGGCCAGCGCCCCCAGCGCGAATGATCCCAGCCGCGCCCCTGCACCCAAACGCCTTCGGGCAGGCGTTCCGCTGCCGCGCCGATCCGCTGCAACGCCTCGTCAAGGGACGCTGCATCGTCGAGCCGGACATTGCGACGCGCCAGCGCGTGCGCAATCAGGTGGACGTGCGCATCGGTCAGCGCCGGAATGAGCGCACGACCATTGAGGTTGATCCCCTCAGCGCGGCCGGTGACCGCAGCGCGGACCTTACCCTCGCTGCCGACAGCGATGATGCGCCCATCGCGGATGGCAACCGCCTGTGCGCGCGGGTGGGCAGGGTCGAGCGTGTAAACGGGACCATTGTAGAGAATGATGGGATCGCTCATGATTGTATTCCAAAAAGCGCCGGGGCGTACACGGATAAAGCGCGTTCTTCAATGCGTATTCGCATGGTACGGATGGAGGGTAGAGTTGTCAATGATCAGGAGAATGACAGACGGGCAGCGCGAGGCAAGGCAAGAGGGTCAACGGTCGAAGGTTGCAGGTCGTCGGGGCACCCCGCTGATGCGCCCGTTACACGTTGCATATTGCCCGTGGCGCGTGAAACGCCGTGGGGGCACGTCGCTGACGCGCCGCACAATGACCTGCGGCACAGATGCACTTCCGTTCATCGGAATTCATATGAGGCTGGCGCGGTAATGAATCTGCCACTTCTATCTGGTACAATCAAATTAAGGAACTGTAAGATGGCCGTCTCATCTGAATCACTTCTGATCTCTAACCTATCACTCCTCGTGCCATGAACGAAGCCGATGCCCTTCAGTCCGAAAACGACGCCCTGAAAGCACGCATACGCGAGCTTGAACGGCGACTGGCGGGTGCACACGCAAACCCTCCCAGGCAACACAGAATCGCCTGGGAAGACGAAGCCTCCTCCGCTGCTCTTCATCAGACAGTGCTGACGATCATGAACCGGCTCGACCTCAACGACGTGCTGGAGGCAATCGTTGAACATACTGCACGCCTGGCGGGCACAGAGCACGGTTTCCTTTACCTGCGCAGGCCAGACGCCGAAGTGATGGAAATGAAGGTGACCGTCGGGCGATTTACGCTGAATCAAGGGTGTGAGATCGCGCCTGGCGAGGGAGTTTCCGGACGTGTCTGGCAATCTGGCGAACCGATGATGGTCGAAAACTATCGGACGTGGGAAGGGCGCCTTGATCGGCTGGAGGAGACCGATTTCGGCACGATGGTTGCCGTGCCGCTCAAGTCAAACGGCGTCGTCATTGGGGTCCTGGGCATTGCTTACGAGGCGCCGGATGCCGTTGATTTTCATTCGATTGCCGTGTTACTGGCTCGCTTCGCCGATCTGGCGGCGATCGCCATCGACAATGCACAATTATACACCGCTGCGCAGGAAGAACTGGCAGAGCGGCGGCGTATCGAAACGGAATTGCGGATCGCTACGCAGCATCTGCGCGACCTGCATATCATCACGCAACGGCAGGCGCAGGAGTTGAGTCTGCTGGAGCAGGTGCGCACGGCGCTGGCGCGTGAGGTCGATCTGCCGGCTATTTTTCGGACAGTGATCGAGTCGGTCGCCAGCACATTCGGTTACACGCAAGTTTGCATTTATCTTCGCGAACACGATGAACTGGCGCTGCAACATCAGGTTGGGGATCATTTCATCTACGAACGTATTCCTGTTGGCACTGGCACTATCAGTCGTACGATTCTGAGTGAACGCCCGGCGCTGGTTACTGACGTGAGCGCCGATCCTGATTTTCTTGGCGCGATTGACGGGGTGGTTTCCGAGATCTGTGTGCCGCTCCGCGATGAAGGAAAGGTGATCGGTGCACTTAACATCGAGAGTCGGCATGGCGTTGTGCTGACCGAAGACGACCTGCGATTAATGACTGAACTGGCTGAGCATATCAATGTTGCGATCGAGCGCGCCAGGCTCTATGAGCGATTGTGGCGGCATGCGCAGCACCTCGATGCGCTCTACAGCGTCATGGAAGACATCACCGGAAACCTGGATCTCGATGATGTGCTGAGAGCAATTGTCGAGCGGATGATCGTCCTGATCCGTGTGCAACGTGGGGCTCTGGCGCTGTACGACGCGCAGCGCAACGACCTGCTCGTTCATTTGAGCGTCAATATGGACTATGACTACGCCGGTGTGCATCTGGCGCTGGGAGAGGGCGCGATGGGCAAAGCAGCGCTCAGCCGCAAGCCGATCGTTGTCTACGACTACCGATCCTGGAATGAGCGATCCATACAATGTGAAGATGAGTCAACAGCGAACGTACTGGCGGTTCCGCTGCTGGCAGGCGATGAACTTATCGGCGCGATGAGCGCAGGAGATAGCAATCTCAAGCGTATCTTCACGGCAGATGATGTTCGCCTGCTCGTTATGTTCGCTCAACAAGCGACGATAGCGATCAAAAATGCGCGGTTATTTGCCGAAGTGCAGCACCTGGCGATCACCGATCCGCTGATGGGGATCTATAACCGACGTTACTTCGCTGTTGCAGCCCGGCGCGAATTTGAGCGCGCGCGGCGACATCGGCACGCGCTGGCGGTGATTATCGCCGATCTCGACGACTTCAAACGGGTCAACGATGCCTATGGTCATCCGGTCGGCGACCGGGTGTTGCAGATGGTCAGTAGCGTGTTTCGCCGTGAATTGCGCGCTGGCGATCTCATGGCGCGCTATGGCGGCGAAGAGATCATCGCTCTGTTGCCGGAGACCGATGACAACGGCGCGGCGCGGATCGTCGAGCGTCTGCGTCTGATGCTGGCGCAGACTGTTGTTGTTGTACATTCGGGGACAGTGCGGGTGACCGCCAGTTTTGGCGTTGCCGTCTTTGCCGATCCCTTCACAATGCCAGACATCCACGTGCTGATCGAACGCGCGGATCAGGCGCTGCTCCGGGCGAAACACAGCGGCAAGAATCGCGTCGAGATCTGGCGTGAAGGCGACTACGTCGCTCAAAGTCGATCGGTTTAGCAGCCTCTCTGGTTTTGGTCGGCGCCTCTTGCCTAGCGCCTCGTGTCGGAGGAGCCAACGAATAACCGAACAGAGTGACGAATAATCTGCGCTCATCGGCTGACGCCTATTCGTCAACACCCTCCCGGTTGTCCACTTCCGTCGGTTCGAGCCGCACCCACACCTGCTGTTCGATCAGGATGCCCTCACCGGTCGTCACTCGCAAGCGCAGCGTATATTCCCCCGCTGCATATTCCCCCGTCTGCCAGATGCCCAGAATGCCGTCACGGATCGCTTCGCCGCGCGCGATGGTGCGCCATCCCGCGTCGGGGTTTCGCCCGAGAGCAATATCGAGCGCATAGATGCCAAGCGCCGCGCCACGCACATACACCAGCGGACCGCGTACAGTCGTATTGGTGAGTGGTTGCGTGATCCGCGCAATGCTGCCGCCTTCATGCCCGGCGGTCGCTTCGGGCGGCGGGCAGTACTGTTGCGGCGGTTGCGGGATGCCATTCGCCTCCGCCCATGCGCGAAATGCTGGCGGGTACACGACAAATGTCACCTGACGAATGCGCTCTGGCGGGGTATATGATGCTGCCAGGCATCTCCCATCATCGGATACGCCGACGGTCAGAAGGGTCACATCGCTGGTGCGCGGTTCGGTTCCCGCCACGAAGCGCTCCTTGATCGCGCGAGGGCAATGGTTTCCAGCGAGCGCGCCAGTGTCAGCGCAGATCATGGCTTCGCGGATGCCGTCCGGCGGCTCAAATGCCAGGATAGGACGCCCTTCGTGGTACCGCTCCATAATTGCGCGCCAGATAACGCCGGCACCATTCGATCCGGCGACCTCCTGCATTGGTGAGTTGTCGTTGTTGCCGACCCAGACGCCGATGGTGACATCAGTCGTGTAACCGACCGTCCAGGAGTCGCGCCACTCGTTGCTGGTGCCGGTCTTCACCGCCGCTGGCCGGCTATCGGGAAGTTCCATCACATTGTTGCGCCCGAACATGGAGCGACGCGACGCGTTGTCGCTCAGGATGTCGGTGATCAGGTAGGCGATCTGCTCACCATGATCGCCGAGCGCCTGACGGCCGGGTGCATCGCTGGCATGTTCGAGCGTTTCGCCGCGCGCATTGGTGATTTTCAGGATAGCGACCGGCGGACGGTAGCGTCCACCGTTGCGGAAGGTGTTGTAGACCACTGTCAGGTCGAGCAGGCGAACTTCGCCGGCGCCAAGCGCCAGCGGCAACCCATAGCGTTGCGGATCGTCCAATGTGGTAATGCCCATGCGGTGGGCAAGCGACACGAACGACTCGATACCGACATATTCGAGCGTGCGCACCGCTGGAATGTTGAACGAGTTTGCCAGCGCCATCCGCAGCCGCTGCGGACCATGAAAGGCATTGTCGTAGTTGCGCGGAGCGTAGACGGTTCCATCGCCAGCGGGGTAGGTGACCGGCGTATCCCAGATGATCGTTGCAGGCGTCCATCCGCGCTGCAGGGCAGCAGCATAGACGATTGGCTTGAGCGCCGAGCCGGGCTGGCGCGGCGCAAGAGTCACATTGACCTGCCCATCGATCGTCGGGTCGTTGTAGTCGATGCTACCCACCATAGCAATAATCTGGGAGTCGGGGGTGAGCATCACAACCCCAGCATTCGTAGCGCCACGCTCACGCAGCGGCGTGTATCCCGGTCCTCCCTCACGAATCCACTGCCGGGCAATGCGTTCGGCTTCCGCCTGCCACAGTGGATCGAGCGTGGTCACAACCCGCAACCCGCTGCGATAGAGCGCTTCCGGTCCGTACCGCTCTTCGAGCAATTGAAGCACATAGAACACAAAGTGCGGCGCGACGATTCTGGTCTCGGTTGACGCGAAGCGGAGCGGCTCGTCGAAGATCGCCTGCGCCTGCGCTTCGGTCAGATAACCGTATTTGACCATCAGATCGAGGGTGGTACGCTGTCGTTGTCTGGCGCCCTCCAGATTGTTCAGCGGATTGAGCATCGTTGGCGATTGGGGCAGACCGGCGAGCAGCGTGGCTTCGCCCGGCGACAATTCCCACACATGTTTGCCAAAGTAGGATTGCGCCGCCGCCTCGACGCCGTATGCCCGGTTGCCATAGTAGACTTCGTTGAGATAGATGCCAAGGATCTGTTCCTTGCTGTAGCGCCGCGACACCTCGATTGCCAGGATGGCTTCGCGCAGTTTGCGATCAAGGGAGAGATCATCGCGCTCTTCAGGCGGCAGGAGCACATTGCGCACCAGTTGCTGCGTGATCGTCGAACCGCCACTGACGACATCGCCTGCCTGATAGTTCAGAACCAGCGCGCGCAGGACGCCCCGCAAATCGACGCCAGGGTTCTCCCAAAAACCGGCATCCTCAACGGCGACCGTGGCATCGATCAGGATCTGCGGGATGCGCTCGAAGGGCACGACGGTTCGTCTGCCGCTCAGCGGATCGACCAGTTCGTAAAGCACCGTCCCGTCGCGCGCGTAAATGTAGCCGGTCTCCGCCGGACGGTGCCGTCCGATCTGCGCCGGGTCGGGGAGATCGCGGCTGTAGTGGCGGTAGACGATCATGACCGCGGTCGTTGCCAGAATGACGCTCACAATCGCCAGTTTGACGAATGCCAGAAACAGGCGCCACAGGAAGCGGACGAGCCCTGCGCCTCTTTTCGGATGACCGGGTATTTCTGGCGTTGTACGGTTTTTGTGACGCATAGGGTTAGGGGTCAGGGGTCAGGGGTCAGGGGTTAGGGTTAGGCTTCCTGACCTTTAACCTGT
>ERZ1685331.34-NODE-34-length-48586-cov-20.040098_pt1 | contig 48586 bp, 38 predicted proteins | sample MGYA00580194_ERZ1685331 | MGnify/ENA primary metagenome ERZ1685331 (study PRJEB41501, sample SAMN08275520) | hot springs metagenome | biome: alkaline hot spring; material: microbial mat | place: Russia: Ush-Beldyr | collected 2015-07 | depth 0.5 m m ...
ATGAGCATCACCTGCGCCCGGCGACCCACCGGTGCGCATAGGGTCACGCCTGCGCCGCACACGCCTGTTGCGGCGTTCCGCCTGACGGGCGCCGTCTCTGCCGTGGTCACCGCCATCTGACCGGTCATCTTCCTCGACAACGTAAGGGCGGGTCTCAGACCCGCCCTGACGCCCCACGACCCGCCGCGTCCCCTCAGGGCGGGTCTCAGACCCGCCCTGACGCCCCACGACCCGCACGATGAGCATCACCTGCGCCCGGCGACCCACCGGTGCGCATAGGGTCACGCCTGCGCTGTTGAGCGCCAGCGGCGCGCCGCCAGCCAGCCGACGCTCCCGGCGGCAAGCGCCGCGCCAGCCCATATCATCCGTTCGCGGCGGAGATCGCCAAGGAGCACGCGCGCGGTGTTGTATCCGCTGGCAGCAAAGACGCCGCCGCCAGGGTGCGTGCTTGCGCCGGTAAGGTACAAACCGCGGATCGGCGTGCGATACCTGGCCAGTTCCGGCAGCGGGCGAAAGAAGAACATCTGGTCGAACGACATTTCGACATGCATCACATTGCCGCGCAGCAGCCCCAGACGGCGCTCGATATCGAGCGGCGACTGAATGAAGCGGTCGATGATCTTGCCGCGCATGTTCGGCGCGTGGCGATAGAGCACTTCGAGAATGCTGTCGGCAACTTCTTCGCGAATGTCGTCCCAGTGGCGACCATCGGCAAGTTCGTAGGGGAAATACTGCGCCCAGAGAAAGACCGTATGCTTCCCTTCCGGCGCCACGGTCGGGTCGATGGCGGAGAAGGTCATGCTGATGACTGCTGGCTCGCGCGACGGCAACCCGCGTTGATAATCGGCGAAGGCGTTGCGCAGGTACTGAAGCGACGGGCAGAGCATCTGCAACCCGTGGTGGCTCCAGTGTGGCTTGCCACCTGATGGCGCGCCGGGGTAATCGGGCAACTCTTCGGCAGCGCAGCGCACCGTCATTCCAAACCCGTTGCCAATGCGAATGTTCCGCACCCGCTCTGCCAGCCCGGGCGGCAGATGGTCGGCGCCGACCAGATCGAGCATGGTGGTGACCACGTGGGCATTCGACACCACCAGCGGCGCGCTGATGCGGTCGCCGCTCTGCAACTCAACCCCTTGGACCCGACCACCCTGCACCAGGATGCGCTTCACCGGCGAGTCGAGGCGCACCTCGCCGCCAGCCGCCACCAGGGAACGCGCCATTGCCTGCGTGAGCATCCCGCTGCCTCCCTTCGGGTGCTTTGCGCCACTGAGGTGCATCATCGCATACCAGCCAAAATGGTCGCCGGACCCGATCTCGTCCGGCGGCGGACCCGATTGCGCACCAAGCCATGCCATAAACGCGCGCATCGGCTCGCTTTCAAATTGCTCGACGATCAATTGCCCATACGATGTAAACAAACGACGCACAGTTTCGAGCGTCCCATCCCACCGGCCAACCCTCAATTGCGCCTTTATCATGCTGCTGAACAGACCAGTCACGGTTGGCGGGTTGAGGAACGTCTCGAACACCGCTTCATTGATCGGGCGCCAGAAATCGAGGAAACGCCGATATGCTTCGGCGTCACGCGGCGACACGCGCGCGATCGACTCGCAGGTTTTATCGGCATCGCGGTAGAGCGCAATCGCGCCAGAGCCGTCGGGAATCGGATAGAACGCATAGGGGTCCATGTCGCAGTATTCGAGACCATAACGTTCGAGTTCAAGATCGCGGATCACAGGGGTCAGGTGGATCATAATATGCGCCGACGACCCGACATCGATCCGGTAACCGGGGATCACCTCTTCGGTGCAGACCGCACCGCCGACGATCGGGCGACGTTCGAGCACCAGGGTGCGCAACCCGGCGCGCTGAAGGTACCCGGCGCACGCGAGACCGTTGTGCCCGCCGCCGACGATGATGGCATCGTAGTCGTATTTTTGAGACATGGTTCGCTCCCTCTGTGTGATGTGGCAGCGACCGCATGGTAGCGCGCAGCAACAGGAACGTCAAACGCTGCTGCGCTGGTGATGAGGGACGAATGAAGATCAAATGTTGCAACTTCGCCTGCATTTTGATCAAGAAAATTATCATCTTGCTTGATATACTCTTAACATGTCGGATGTATTGTTGACTGGTATCGATCACACGTGATCAGTCTGCAAAGAGGGTTGCGCTATGAACACCGGTACCCAGCAATGGCTCGACCGTCTGCTCCGCGCCTCGCCGCTTGCGCGTCGTCAGGCGCGCCTGTTACAATCGATGCTGTTTATTATCATCGGCGGCGTGGTGATAGGGATCGGGCTCAGTCCAGTCTCTAACCCGACGACCGAAAGCCTGTTCGCCGCTCTTACGTTGTACAGCATCGTGCTCCTTGGCGCGCTGGCTGGGCTTGTATTGCTGCGACGCGATTCCTTGCGCGCAGCCGGAGCGATGATTGTCGCCACCCTGGTGATTGCGCTCAGCCTGACGATGGCGGCATACGGTCGGTACCACCTCGAGTACACCCTGCCAGGTCTGGTAGCGCCGATCGTGCTTGCCGGGCTTGTCATGGGGCGGCGGGCATTGTGGATAACGTGTAGCGCGGTGATTGTCAGCGTGGCATTCAACACGCTGGGAGTTGTCTACCTGCCTCAATGGTTTGGGATCATCCGTATGCCCGATCCCGGACCGCTGCCATTCATGGCAGGATACGCACTCGTCGTTATCGTCATCAGCCTGTTCGTCGACCGCTTTGGCAGCGCATTGCGCTCACGCTCGATCGTGCGCGCGAGCGTGAGCGCGAACTGAGAACATTGCACGACTCACTGGAGCAGGTAGTGGCGGAACGCACCGCCTCGCTCCAGCAGACGATCGAGGAGTTGCGCAAGTCTCAGGAAACCGTGCGCGCGCTCAGCGCGCCAGCGCTGCCGGTGCTGCCTGGCGTGCTGGTGCTGCCGCTGATCGGCGCTTTCGACAGGCGTCGTGTGGAAGACCTGAACACGGTTGCGCTTCATGCGGTCGATCAACGCCGTGCAAAAGTGGTGATCTTCGATGTGACCGGTATTGCGTTGCTCGATACATCCACTACGCAGGCGCTTTTGCAGACGGCGGCAGCCGTGCGGTTGCTCGGCGCCGAGTCGTGGCTGGTCGGTCTGCGCGCTGAAGTTGCGCAGACGATTGTGACGCTTGGAGTCGATCTGCGTGCGTTTCGCGCGTTTGCCAGCCTTGAAGATGCGCTCGGCGTCCTCGTTCGCAACAGCGATCAGCGCTCTGCGCCCGCGATACACGGTGCAGGCGCTGCACTCAATGGCAACGGACGATATAATTGACAAGTTTGAGCGCCTGACCCAAACCCACAGACCAGCAGGGATTGCACAGCAGGCAAGCGACGAAGCATCTGGGACGCAGTCATTATTGGCAGGAACCACAGCGCCTCACCTGCCGCTCCTCGTACCCGCCGACGTGAACGCCTGCGCCAGCGGGGCTGGTTCGGGTATGCGCGTGTGCCAGGGCGCTCAGCCCGATACGGAGCACTTCGAAAAGCTCAGAGAGCCGTGTCGGACGGCACGGCGGGCTGCCACCTGACAATGTATGCCTGGACCCGACTATCTGTCCGCTTACCAGAAGAGGGCTTCGCTGCGCTCACAGTGCTACCAACGCTCCGCAGCGCCAGAACGCCGATTGGGAGACAGGCAGCAAGATTGCTTCGCCCGCAGTGACACCTGACATCAGATATTCAGCGAGGCGCTCACCGCCGCGCACGCAGCATCCGTTCGATCATCACCTGCTGCGCTTTGAGTTCAAGCGCATCATCGAGCGGCGCCAGGCGCGCTGCATCGCCGTACCTTCGTCGAAGCGCCATCGCAATCAGGTGATCGGCGAGTTGTGGGTTCTTCGGCAACAGCGAGCCGTGGAGGTAGCAGCCGATCGTGTTGCGATAAACGGCGCCTTCGGTTCCGTCCTCACCGTTGTTGCCGCGCCCGACGAGCGCGCGCCCAAGCGGACGAACGCCCGCTCCCAGGTATGTTCGCCCGGAGTGATTCTCGAACCCGACCAGCCGGAATGCCCTGCCAAACACGGTAGCGTCCGTTTCTGCCACCACGTTGCCGATTAATCGTTCCTTCCCGCCGACGGTGTAGACGTCGAGCGCGCCAATGCCAGGCAGTCGTTGCCCGGTGTGCGTCAGGAAGTAGTGCCCCAGTAACTGATACCCGCCACAGATCGCCAGTATCACCAGCCCATCGTCGATTGCCCCCCGCAGTGCCGGTCCCTGGCGCACCAGGAAATCCTCCGCGATCAACGCCTGCCCGCTGTCCTGTCCGCCGCCGAAGAAGGCGATGTCGATGCCGGACCAGTCAACCGTGGCGCCAGGACCTACAGGAACGATGTCGCAGGCAATCCCGCGCCAGCGACACCGCTGCTGGAGCGTGATGACATTGCCGCGGTCGCCGTAGATGTTCATATGATCGGGGTACAGATGAGCAAGGCGTAGCTGCCATGTCATGCGATTGCTCTCGAATTTACACACGCTATCCCAAACATATCCCACATTATCCCACATTATCCCACACTCTTTTCCCACACCGGCGCGCAAACCCATGCATGCGGCGTCATGCGAGTCGTCAAGGCTTTCGCGTCAATGATGGCAAGTGTTTTCAGTACATATGTTCGTATATGTTCAAGCTCGGTGTGTGTGGTACTATTATCGCCTGGTATCGCGGCGATGTCGCCATCTGCACCTCTATCGGAGCGAGACGATGAAACCCTGGCATACCGGCGATGTTCGAGTCAACGGGTTGACGATCCACTACACACGCACCGGCGGTGCGAAGCCGCCCCTCGTCCTGGCGCACGGCTTTTCCGACGATGGCTTGTGCTGGACACCGGTCGCACAGGCGCTGGAGGCGCAGTTCGATATCATTATGGTCGATGCACGCGGGCACGGTCGCTCCGATGCGCCGGAGAACGGCTATGGTCCTCTCGAGCATGCGAGCGATCTCGCCGGCGTGATCATCGCCCTTGGTCTTGACCGTCCTCCCATTCTGGGGCATTCGATGGGGGCAATCACAGCGCTGACGCTGGCAGGAACCCGTCCCGACCTGGCAGGCGCGCTGCTGCTGGAAGATCCGCCGCCATGGTGGGAGAGCGCCGCCCTGAACGCCGCATCTGCCGATGAGGATCGTTGGGCGGGGATGCGCGCCTGGGTCGTTCAGCTGAAGCGCCAGACACGTGACGAACTGATCGCCGCCCAACGGTCCGCAGCACCCACGTGGTCCGATGGTGAACTCGGTCCGTGGGCGGATGCCAAGCATCGTCTGAGTCTGAATGTCATCAACCGCAGTGCGCCGATTGAGGTCGACTGGCAGACCATCCTGCAACGCATTACCTGCCCGACGCTCCTGATCACCGGCGATCCAGCGCATGGCGCAATAGTGACGCCAGAAAACGTAAGATCGCTACAAAACCTCGTTCCACATCTCCGGGTTGCGCACATCCCTGACGCCGGGCACAGCATTCGCCGCGATCAGTTCAGGCAGTATCTGGAGGTCGTGCGGAATTTTCTAGCGGTATATGGGGGGTGAGGGGAATGAGGGCGCCGGAACGTGGATCTTATCGAAAAATCCACCCCAAAAGGGTTAGAGACGATGCGGAGAAGGCTTGACTCTCCATCCCAGCCCCCCGGCTCTAACCCCTAACCCCTAACCCCTCCTCCGACGCAGGTGCGGGTTCCGTGGATTCAGGGGGAAGGGAGGGCGTAGGTGCAGGCGGTTCTGCAACCTGATAGAGCGCAACGATTCTGGAGTTCGCTAATGCAGCAAAGTCGCGCGTGATCGGCGCCCCGCCAGCAATCGGGAAGATCTGAACGTTGCGGAGCGGCAGGAAATCCTCCGTGTTCCGCTCCAGCGCTTCAGCCAGGGTCATGCCCGGACGCACATAGTACTTGCCGCGGACGACAAAAGCCGTAGTGAAGAACATGGCGGTCAGCGGCGCGACCTCGCGGCGCTGCTCTTCGAGTGGATAGTCAGGCGGCGGCGCAGCCTCAGACAGTGTGGCGACGAGAACGGCTGCTGATCGATCACACAGCAAATTCATCAGGCGTTGCGTCGTATGAGCATGCCCCAACGGCGCAATTGTTGCGTCACGCAGCATGATGTAGCGGCGCTGTTCGCCATTGATTGCGTCGCTCACACGCCGGTAGATGACGAGATCATAGGCGCCGGCAATGACGAGGCTGGTCGTGTAGATTTCGATGTGGTGGGTATAAACGGCTGTCAGATGCAACCTCTCATCTGTTTGATCCGCGAAGGACACGAAAGCGCGCGAAGAATGCCATCAACCTTTGGACTGGCGACGTTGCGCTACAATCTCTGCTGCAACTTTCGAACCTGATCGATCCACCACAGAGGCACAGAGGACATAGAGAAGAACCTTCTCGCGCTCCAACCCGTAACTTTCCCACCTTCAACCTGCAACTTGTAACCTTCTCACGTTCAACGTTCAACATTCAATGTGCAACGCGATACCTTCGCGTGTGCAATGTGCAACCTTGCGCGACGTTGTGGTGCAACGTCTCTGCCTGTGCGTACTCTCGTGCATCACTCACTGATCCGCTTCAGCACATTCCAGAACTCCGGGTATGACACCTCCACCGCGTCCGCACCGTGCAGCGTGGTTTCGCCAACCGCGATGAGACCGGCGATCGCCCACGTCATCGCCAGGCGATGGTCGCCGTGGCTGTCGAGCGTGGCGCCGCGCAGGTTGCCGCCGCCTGCGATGATCATGCCGTCGTCCGTTGGCTCCACGATTGCGCCGAGCGCCGTCAACCCCGATGCAACCGCAGCGATGCGATCGGTTTCTTTGACGCGCAATTCCTGTGCGTCGCGGATGATCGTTTCGCCCCCGGCGCAGGCGGCTGCAACCGCCAGAATCGGCAGTTCATCGATCAGGCGCGGGATGATCGCGCCTTCGATGACTGTACCGCACAACTGCGACGAACGCACCGTCACGTCTCCCACCGGTTCACCCCCTTCAGTGCGCCGATTCGTCACTTCGATCTGCGCCCCCATCGCGCGGAGTGCATCGAGTGCGCCGGTGCGCGTCGGGTTCAAACAGACGCCCGTCGTTGTCACTTCGGCGTCGGGATGAAGCACGGCTGCCACCCACCAGAACGTTGCCGATGATGGATCACCCGGAACCTGCAAGGACAACGGTTGCAGCGCATCAGCGCGATCCGGCGGTGTCAGGCGGATGGTCGGTCCATCAACCGTGATCGTCACTCCCATCGCCGCCAGCATCCGCTCGGTGTGATCACGTCCGTCTGTTCGTCCTGTGAGCGTAAGCGGTCCATCACCGAACAACGCCGCCAGCAGGAGCGCGCTCTTGACCTGCGCCGAGGCAATCGGCAGGTCGCAGGCGCCACCGTGGAGGTGCGCGCCACGCACTGCCAGCGGCGCGCGATTCCCCTGATCCCGACCATCAAGACTGGCGCCGAGCGCACGCAGCGGCGCCACAATCCGGCGCTGCGGTCGCGAACGGAGCGAGGCGTCGCCGGTCAACACGGCAAACATCCCCTCCTGCCCGGCAAGCATACCTGCCAGCAGGCGCAGCGTGGTGCCGGAGTTGCCGCAGTCCAGAACATCGACCGGCTCGCGCAGGCTACGCAACCCTGCACCATACACGCGGACCGCGTCTTCGTGCCGTTCGACGCGCACGCCAAGCGCCTGAATGCACGCAATCGTCGACAGACAATCGGCGCCGGTGAGGAAGTTTGTTATCCCGGCGTTGCCGGTCGCCACGGCATTCAACAGCACCGCGCGATGCGAAATCGATTTATCGCCGGGGAGAGCGATGACACCGCGTAACCGGCGTGGTGCAGTGATGGTAGAGATCATGCGCGTATTCTTTCGAGGATGAACGTGGCGTGCTACAGCCGGTGAAACGCACCATGCCGCTCTCCGCCCCTCACCCGTGTTCCGGTTGCGTCACCAGTTTATACCCGAATCCCCGAACAGTCACGACAAAGCGCGGGTTGCCGGGATCGGCTTCGATCCGCTGGCGCAGGCGGTAGACGAGGGCGTCGATGGCGTTGTAATCGTACACTTCGTAGTCCCACACATTTCTGGCAATCTCGTCTTTACTCAACACCTGCCCCTTGTGGGTGTACAACAACTCGAGCAGTTGAAACTCTTTCACCGTCAACGGCGGATCGAGCAGTTTACCGGAGATGTAGACTTCTTTGGCGCGGCTATCGACGCGCAACGCCTCTTCGTGAGCGCGTACGCGCTTGAGAATCTCGAGCGGCAATGGTCCTTTCTGGGTGGCCTCGGGGTCGTTGAACACAATCTCGGCATCAGCAACCCAGATGCGATCCTGATTGTGCAGGGCGTGCGCCCCTTCGATCCGCTCGCCATTGACGTATGTTCCATTGGTGCTCTCGAGGTCACGAATCACATACCCATGCTCGTCGCGCTCGAAGCGCGCATGGCGACGCGAGGCGAGCGGGTGTTCAATCACAATATCGTTCGCGGGGTCACGACCCACGGTCAGGATCGGACGATCCCACTCGACCTGAATTGATGCAGCGTCCTGCCGCCGGACAATCAGGATCGGTACGGGACCCGACTGCATGGATGTCCTCCGGATTTCCTTCGCACCTGCGCCATCGGTATCGCTGACGCGATGTGGTACAATCGTTGGGTACTGTAAGCGATTATACCATCTGCGGCTATCTGGTGACAAGACGAGTGAACCACAGGTTGCAAAGCAGCGCTGGCGCGATGCAGGAGCAGGAATGACCCGCCTCATTGGTCAGCACCTTGGGCGTTACCTGGTGCAGGAAGAGATCGGGCGCGGCGGGATGGCGCGGGTATACCGCGCATTCGACACCTCGCTCAAGCGCACCGTCGCGCTCAAGGTGATGGCGCCGCATCTGGCGCTCGACCCGGAGTTCGAACGGCGCTTCGAACGTGAGGCGGTGACGGTTGCAAACCTCCGCCATCCCAATATTGTTCCGGTGTACGACATTGGCGAAGCGAACGGTCTGCGGTATATCGCCATGGAGTATGTTCGCGGGCGGACGCTGCACGCCATCATTCGCGAACGCGGCGCGCTCGGTCTGGCAATGGCGATCAGCATTGTCGCACCCATTGCTGACGCCCTCGACCACGCCCATGCTCAGGGCGCCGTTCACCGCGATGTCAAGCCGCACAACATTCTGATCGATATCGAAGGGCGCGTTCTGCTGACCGACTTCGGCATCGCGCAGGCGCCGGACGGCGAGCGCCTTACCCGCACCGGCATCTTCATGGGAACGCCAGAGTACATCTCGCCGGAGCAGGCATCGGCGCAGCGCGTCGATGGACGCAGCGATCTCTATTCGCTGGCGATCGTCACCTACGAAATTATTACCGGCGTTGTGCCATTTTCCGGCGCAACGCCGCAGTTGATCATGGCGCATGTGCAGTCGCCGCCGCCGCCGCCATCGTCACTGGCGCCGCGTGAGCCGCCGGAACTCGACCTGGTGCTGGCGCGCGCGCTCGCCAAACAGCCAGCACAGCGCTTTGGCAGCGGCGCCGCTTTCGTCGAGGCGCTGCGCATCGTCGCCCGGCGCAACGATCTGCTCCCTGCGTCGCCGAAGGACCTGGCTGATCTGGCGCTGCCACGCCTCGTACCGCCGCAAACGACCGTTCCGCACGCAGCCGGCGCAGTCCCTCCTGCTCCACCACCCGACCGTAACGTGGTGCGCACCGCACCATCAACCCCGGTTGGCGCTCCGCCGATCCGTGCACGCGGATCGGACCCTTCGGAGGTTACTCCGCCGCCGGTCGCAGCGCCCCGGCGCACTTCCAGATCGCGCGGCGCGCGCTGGGCAATCATTGGTCCGGTCAGCGCTGGCGTTCTGGTGGTGGCGCTGGTCGCAGCACTCTTCGGAGCGGGGGTGTTTGGCGCATCTGGTCAGGCGCAACCAGTGCATCCGATGGCAACGGTGGTGCTGACGGAAACGCCACCCCTTCCGCCAACCTGGACACTGGTGCCGTCACCGACGTTTACCGCAACGCCGCGCCCAACCGATACGCCGACTCCCGAACCGCCCACGCCGCCCCCGCCGACTCAGGCGCCGGTGTTTATCCCACCGCCCCCGCCACCGCCGCCGCCACCGACAGCGCCGCCGACCGAAACACCAACGGAGGCGCCGACTGCAACGCCAACCGAAGCGCCAACCGCAACACCGACGCTTCTGCCGACTGAGACGCCGACGGCGACACCCGCACCACCAACGCCATCCGTCACCGCCACGCCGGTCGTCTCACCGACGGTCGTGACGGTCACCGCAACGGTCATTCCCTCAACCGTGACAACGACGCCTGCAACGGCAACGCCTGATGTAACGCCAACTGCTACTACTGGCTCGGCAGATGCTGGAACGTCATCTCCAACGGCCACGCCCCCCTCTGCCACCCCTGAAGTCACGTCAACCGCGTCTCCAACGCCGCCCGCTACACCCGGCGCCTCACCGACGCCCACGCCCTGACTCCTGACCCATCGCCTTTGCAACTCATCTCACACAAAGGCGCAGAGACGCACAGCATTCCAAAAACCACAGAGGCACAGAGAGCGCTACCTGCCTACCTGCAACCTTTCACCTTCGCACCTGCAACTTTCCAACCTGTCGTGCGCCTTGCGCGACGTTTCGAGACGTTGCGGTGCAAATCGCTCCCGCCTCCCCACATTCAACGTTCAACGTCCCCCAAGACCTTTGAGATCAGGATGGGCGCAAACAGAGGGTGCAGACCGTTCCACTGGCGTAGTTCTCGTGCAGGCGCCAGGTCATCGGTGAAAACCTTAAGGGGCGGGTACGTTCCACCTTCCACCTTCCACCTCAAACCTTCAACCTTTCACCCCCAATACTCCCAACACTTCACACAACACCTCGATCCATGCCGGGTCGCCGCCAGCATTATGCACCCGCCGGTCGATGCGCACAAACTGTGGACCGATGCGAATGCCCCTGGCGCGCGCGAAGCGGCGTTCCAGCCGCGCTCGCCATCCGTCGGCGCCTTCCGGCAACCGCACAATGAACTCCTCGTCGGTCGTGACCACCGAGGTGACGCCAGCCGCCAGTGCAAGCGCTTTAATGCGCAGCCAGATAAGCAACTGCTCCGCCGGTGCGGGGAGTTCACCAAACCGATCACGCAACTCCTGGCGCAGATCATTCACCGCTTCCGGCGCCTGCGCCTCTGCCATGCGCTGATACACCGCCAGCCGCACCTGATCGTCAGGAACATAATCGACCGGCAGGTAGGCATCGAGCGGCAGATCGAGCGTGACCAGCGGCGAGATGAGCACTTTTTCATCAACTTTGACCGACGATTGTCTGGGCGCCGACGACGGTCGAGGCAGAGGAGGCGCCAGCGCAGTCGTAGCCGCCGCCGGAGTCGGGCGCGGTGCAGCGGCGCTGGTGAGCAGGTTCGTCGCAATCAACCGTTGTTTCAGCGTGCGCACCGCCTGTTCGAGCAGACGCGAGTAGAGGTCGAACCCTACCGCAGCGATATGCCCGCTCTGCTCGGCGCCGAGCAAGTTCCCCGCGCCTCGAATTTCGAGGTCGCGCATAGCGATGCGAAACCCGGCGCCGAGTTCGGTCGCTTCCTGGATCGCCTGCAATCGCTCCTGGGCTTCCAGCGTCGAGGGACGTTCTGATCGATAGAACAGATACGCATAAGCGCGCTGCGTGCTGCGCCCCACCCGCCCGCGCAACTGGTACAACTGCGCCAGCCCGAAGTGCGTCGCATCATCGATGATAATCGTGTTGGCATTCGGCACATCCAGCCCGCTCTCGATGATCGTCGTGCAGACCAGCACATCATCCTTGCCGGTGAAGAAATCGAGCATCACCCGCTCTAATTGGCGCTCGTCGAGCTGCCCATGCCCCACGGCGATCCTGGCTTCGGGCACTAACTGGCGCAACCGGTCGGCGACGTAGTAGATGCTCTGCACCCGATTGTGGACGAAGTAGACCTGCCCGCCACGGTCGAGTTCGCGCAGAATGGCTTCGCGGATCATGTGTTCGTCATACGGAAGCACATAGGTCTTGATCGGGATACGATCCTCAGGCGGCGTATCGATCACACTCAGGTCGCGGATGCCCGCCAGCGCCATATGCAGCGTGCGCGGGATCGGGGTTGCCGTGAGGGTAATGACATCCACATTGGTGCGTAATTGCTTGATGCGCTCCTTGTGGCGCACGCCAAACCGCTGCTCTTCATCGACAACCAGTAAGCCGAGGTCTTTGAAAATCACATCCTTCGAGAGCAGGCGATGGGTGCCGATGATAATGTCGATCTCGCCGCGCGCCAGGCGCTGCACGATATCGCTCTGTTCCTTCGCTGAACGAAAGCGCGAAATCATCTCGACCCGCACCGGAAACGCTGCCATGCGCCGGCTGAAGGTATCGTAGTGTTGCTGCGCCAGCACGGTGGTTGGCGCCAGCACCGCCACCTGTTTGCCGTCCTGCACCGCTTTGAACGCCGCCCGCAGCGCCACTTCCGTCTTACCGAACCCGACATCGCCGCAGATCAGGCGATCCATCGGCTGCGGCTGCTCCATATCGCGCTTGACATCAATGATCGCTTTGAGCTGATCAGATGTTTCGACATACGGGAAACTGGCTTCGAGTTCGCGTTGCCACTCGGTATCGACGCTGAAGGCGTGCCCTTCCGCCAACTGACGCTGCGCGTAGAGACCGATCAGCTCGTCCGCCAGGTCTTGCACGGCGGCGCGCGCTTTGCGCTTGGCGCGCTCCCAGTCCTGCGTGCCCAGACGGGTGAGATGCGGTTCGGCATCGCCAGCGCCGATATACCGCGAGACGCGGTCGATCTGATCGACCGGAACATAGAGCCGGTCGCCTTCGGCATACCGCAGGTTCAGGTAGTCGCGCTCGATGCCGCCGACGCTACGCCGCACCAATCCTTCATAGACCGCAATGCCGTGCTCGATATGCACCACATAGTCGCCAGGTTTCAGCCCGCGCAGAAACGCCGAGCGATCCTCGGCGCTGCGTTCACGGCGCCGGCGGCGCTCGGTTGTGATCCGGCGCTGCCGCCAGCCGAAGATTTCGCTATCGCTGTACAGCGTCAGGCGCAACGCGGGCAGACGAAACCCCGCGTCGAGCGCGCCATGGATGGCGCTAAACAGTGACGGATCGACTGCCAGCGCATCGGACGCCTCACCCTGCAATCCTTCTGCAATCAGATCCTGCAAGCGCGCCGCCTGTGGCGTCACAACGACGACGCGCTCACCAGCGTGCATCCGCTCGACGATATCCTCGACCAGACGCCGGATCTGCCCACCGAACAGGTCAGCGGGCAAAAACAGGTGTTCCGGCAGAAGATGCAGGTAGAAACGTTCGTCAGGCGGATTGGCGTCTGGCGCCAGGCGCAGGATCGACGATCCTGCGCCATCGCTCGACAGGGATGCGACCGGGGAGTCAGGGAGCAACACGCCCCAGACTGGTCGTTCGTTATTGCTGAAATCTGCCAGGGTCAGGGCTTCCGCCTGCGCGATCAGTTCGTGCCAGCGCAGATAGGGGCGCGGAAACGCCGCCGGCAGCTCACCTGCGTCGATCTGCTGGCGGCGGCGCGTTTCCGCCTGATGATCGAGTTCTGCGGCGTGCTGCGCCAGCAGCAGCGCGTCATTGAATGCAACGATTGCTCCCGGCGACAGATGGCGCAGCAAGGTGGCAGGATCACCCGCCTCATCGCGGAAGAACGGCGCAAACAACGCGCGCCCCTCGAACCGCTCGCCGCGCCGGATGTGCTCGAACGCCTGCAGCCATTCATCGAGCGCCTCGCGCCGCAGCATCGATGTCTCAATGTCGCGCATGCGATCCAGCGCGGCAGCGCGCCGCCACAACGGAAACTCGTGCGGCGGACCGATGACCGCCGCACCGATCTGCGCCTCACTGCGCTGCGTGAGCGGATCGAAGCGTCGCAGACTGTCGATCTCATTGCCGAAGAACTCGATCCGCAGCGGTAGATCGTCTCCCGGCGGAAACACGTCGATAATGCCGCCACGCCGGTTGACCTCGCCCGGCTCTTCGACCGTTGGCGCATAGCGATACCCTAGATCGATCAACCGTTCCATCAGATCGTCCAGTACGCATGGTGCGCCGCGCTCCAGGCGAATGCTGCCGGTATGCAGCTCAGCCAGCGTCAGCGTTGGTTGCATCAACGCCCTGACCGACGTCACCACAACCGGCGGCGACGCACCATCGCCCAAGGCGTGCACCGCCAGGCGACGCAGAACGCGCATGCGCGCCGCAAGAATGTCGCTGCCGGTGGACATATGCTCATACGGCAGCGCATCGCTTGCCGGAAAGATCAGAACGCGATCGTCGCCAAGCCACTGGCGGAGATCATCATATGCGCGCAGCGCTGCATCGGTCGTGCTCACGACATACACCAGCGGCGCAGCGCAACCGGCGGCAATGGCGGCAACCAGCGGCGCGCGCGCCGCTCCCGGCGCCGGCGCTATGTGGAGGCGCGCACCGACGTGTCCCTGCAGCGTCACCATCAGTTTCTGAACCGGCTCAAGCGCCGTCAGATCATCGAGAAGAGTCGTCAGTGAAAGAATCGTCGTTGTCACATCGCTCACCAACACCGAAAGGGAGCCTGATCGCCTGACCGGCTCCTCAACAAACCCTGGCATTCCCTTTGTTATCAGAGTACCATGAAGCGCAGCCCTGCGCAAAGGAGGAACAGACCCGTGTGCAGCGAAGCGTGAGGGCGGGTCTGCGCCTCGCCCTGACGCTGCGACGAGAGCGGGGGTGATCAGGGGGCGGAAGCCCCGCTGCGCGCGCGGCTGCGACCCGCCCCGCGCGCCGTCGCGGGACAGCGGGCCCGATAAGGGCAGCAGCGCACGCTGCGCTTGCTATCGTCCTGTAACCGCACCCCGCGCATGCCGTTGCGCATGCGCCCCTTCGTGCTATAATACACAAGAATTGCTTTACTTTTTCTAGCCCCCTGGAGTGGTGTCGGTGAAGGTCACAACCGAAAAGAAGCCCCGCAGTATTCTCGAACTGACCGTCGAACTCGATAAAGAACAGATCGAGAAGGCGCTGGATCGCGCGGCGCGCCGGATGTCGCAGAAGTACAACATCCCTGGATTTCGCAAAGGGAAGGCGCCTCGTTTCATTGTCGAAAACTATTTCGGGCGCGAAGCCCTGCTCGAAGAGGCATCCGACGACCTGATCAACAAGGCGTTCCAGGACGCTCTCAAGCAGGAAGAAATCGAGCCGTATGCCCAGGCGCACGTCACTGCCGTCAATCTCAATACGCCGCCATACACCTTCACGGTCGAAGTGCCGATGGCGCCAACAGCCGAGTTGCCCGATTATCGCGCCATCCATGTGCCGTTCGAGCCAGACGAAGTGACGGACGAAGCAGTCAATCGCGCGATGGAGATGCGCCGTGATCGGCATGTTGTGCTGCGTTCGCTCGAAGAGCCGCGTCCGGCGCAACACGGCGATCAACTGACGGTGCAGATCGAAACGTATGTCGATGGCGAACTGCTCGACCAACGCTCTGAGGGTGAGGAGATCCCGCAATCCACGCTGGTGCTCGACCCTGAGCGTATCGTGCCCGGATTGTATGAAGCGTTGCTTGGCGTCCTGCCCAATACGATGGTTGATGTGACTGTTCGCATGGCAGACGATCACGACAACGAGCAGGTACGCGGCAAAGACGTGCGCTTCGTCGTCAACGTTCTGGAGATCCAGGAGCGCCTGCTGCCGGAATGGGACGAACTGCCAGCGCTGGAGAACTTCGAGGGCACGCTCGACGAACTGCGCGAACAGGCGCGCCGGGAACTGATTGAAGCGGCGCGCAAGAATGCTGAGAACGAGGTCTTCAACGAGTATATGCGCCAGATCGTTGCAGCCACGACCTTCGATCTGCCCGATGCGCTGATCGAACGAGAAGCGGACAGCATGCTCCGCGAGCGTGAGGCGGAGTATGAGCGCTATGGCATTCGCCCTGAACAGATTTACGAGATCCAGGGCAAAAAGCGCGAAGACTGGATCGAGGAGTTGAAACCGGCGGCGGAAGAGCGCGCAAAGCATGGTCTGGTGCTGCGGCAGATCGCCAGAGCCGAAGGACTGACGCCGGATGAGGCGGAGATTGCGCAGGAGATCGAAGACATTGTGGCGAGTATGGAGGAGGAGCGGCGCGACAGCGCTCGCGTGATCCTGAATTCCGAGTTGCGTTCGTTCGTCGCTGCCGGGATTGTGGATCGCAAACTGCGCCGCCGTATTCTTGCGATTGCCACCGTCGACCCGTCGTTCGAACAGAGCGCCACGCCTGTCGCCCTCGCTGAATCGCAGGAAGCCGCCGCAGATGAAGCGCCGTCCACTGAACAGAGCGCCGCGTCCGTCGCCCTCGCTGAATCGCAGGAAGCCGCCGCAGATGAAGCGCCGTCCGCCAGGGCTGGCGACCTGCCTGCGGGTGATACGAATTCCATCCCCGACGTATCGCTCGCCGTATCAGAGGGAAATGAGCACGTTGTGTCCGCAGAAGACGGCGCTGCTGTCGAAGCGGCCACCCAGGAACAAAGAACGGAGTAAACAGGTATGGGTATCTGGCAATCAAACCATCGCGTCGACTGGACCGCGCCGCGGATTGAGTCGCTCATCCCGATGGTGGTCGAGAGCACCAATCGCGGCGAACGCGCCTACGATATCTATTCGCGGTTGCTGAAAGAGCGCGTCATCCTCCTGGGCACACCGATCGAGGATCAGATCGCCAATCTGATCGTCGCTCAGTTGCTGTTCCTCGAACACGAAGACCCGGACCGCGATATCTGGCTCTATATCAACAGCCCTGGCGGTTCAATCACAGCAGGTCTGGCAATCTACGACACCATGCAGGTCATTCGCCCCGATGTGGCGACGGTCTGCGTCGGCATGGCGGGCAGCATGGCGACGCCGATTCTGGCGGGCGGCGCCAAAGGCAAGCGCTATAGCCTGCCGCACTCGACCATTCACATGCATCCGGCGGGCGGCGGCGCGCGCGGCTATGCGCCCGACGTCGAGATCATGGCGCGCGAACTGCTGCGCGAACAGCAACTGATCCGTGAACTGCTGGCGAAGGACACCGGTCAACCGCTCGAGCGCATTGCGCGCGACTTCGACCGCGACCTGTTCATGGATCCGCAGCAGGCGAAAGAATATGGTATCATCGATGAAATCCTGACCCGTGAAGATCTGCAAGCGGCTGGCGAACGCCGCTGAGTGGCTACAGGAGCGCCTATGTCTCGCACACGCGGCGGTAACCCCAATTCGCCGAATAGTCGTGGCGCCTACCTCTGTTCCTTTTGTGGGCGGGGACAGGAAGAGGTACAGCGCCTGATCGCCGGTCCTGGCACAGTTTTTATCTGCGACGAGTGTGTGGCGCTGTGCAGCGCCATTATTGCTGAAGAAACCGGCGCGCGTCCATCAACGCGACGTTCGTCCGCCAGCCTGCCGGCACGCCTGCCAACCCCGCGCCGGTTGCGCGAATGGCTCGATCAGTATGTCATCGGGCAGGATCGCGCGAAAGTGGTGCTTTCGGTTGCGGTCTATAACCATTACAAACGGCTGCGCGCCGGGCAGAACGCCGACGATATCGAGATCGGCAAGAGCAACATTCTGTTGATTGGTCCGACCGGCAGCGGCAAAACATTGCTGGCGCAAACGCTGGCGCGTGTGCTCGATGTGCCCTTTGCGATTGCCGATGCCACGGCATTGACCGAGGCAGGGTACGTGGGTGAGGATGTCGAAAACATTCTGCTGCGGTTGATCCAGGCGGCGGATGGCGACATTGAGCGCGCGCAGACCGGGATCATCTACATCGACGAGATCGACAAGATCGCGCGCAAGAGCGATAACCCGTCGATCACCCGCGATGTGTCAGGCGAAGGGGTGCAGCAGGCGCTGCTGAAGATCCTCGAAGGGTGCGTGGCGCATGTTCCGCCGGTCCCCGGACGCAAGCATCCGCAACAGGAGTACATTTCGTTCGACACCACCCACGTCCTGTTTATCTGCGGCGGCGCGTTCGAGGGGCTGGACAAGATCATCAGTCAACGCATCGGCGGCAAACGCAGCATCGGTTTCCACGCCGTCGACTCATCCGACGCTCCAGCATCACTGCTGTCGCAGGTGACGCCAGACGACCTGCTGCGCTACGGCTTCATCCCCGAATTTGTCGGACGGCTGCCGGTGGTTGCAGCGCTCGACCCGCTTGACAGACAGGCGATGATTCGGATATTGACCGAGCCGCGCAACGCGATCATCAAGCAGTATCAGAAGATGCTTGCCCTCGACCACGTCGAACTCGAGGTCACACCCGACGCGCTCGAAGCGATTGCAGAGCGGGCGCTCAAGTCAAAAACGGGGGCGCGCGCGCTACGCACGATCGTCGAGGAAATCCTGCTCGATGTGATGTACGAGGTGCCGTCGCAGGAGCACATCGGGCGCTGCATCATCAATGCCGAAGTGGTCGAAGGGCGCGGGCATCCGATCCTGGTGCCGCGTTCCGCCGAACGGCAGGAGTATCGCCGCCGCATGGACGAGGCGGTGTGACGTTCTCTGGAGACACAGATGACCGCACCTCAGCAGATGGAACCGCGCGCAACGATTGGCGTCATCGGCGGGAGCGGCCTGTATGCTATGGAAGGTCTCGCCGACGTTGAGCGCGTGACGTTGCAGACCCCGTTCGGCGCACCGAGTGACGCCTATGTGATCGGCACAATTGACGGGTATCGCGTCGCCTTTCTGCCGCGCCACGGCGTTGGTCATCGCCTGTCGCCGAGCGAAGTGCCGGGCCGCGCCAATATCTACGGCTTCCGCATGCTTGGCGTGCGCTACCTGATTGCAGTGAGCGCCGTGGGCAGCCTGCGCGAGGAGTACGCTCCCGGTCATATCGTCATTCCCGATCAGTTGTACGACCGTACCAGAGGACATCGCCCCGACACCTTCTTCGGCGGCGGGCTGGTGGCGCACGTGCAGTTCGACCGTCCCTTCGACGCCGGGCTTTCCGACCGTCTTGAACAGGCGGCGCGCGCGGCCGGTGCAACGGTGCATCGTGGCGGCACGCTGGTGGTGATGGAAGGTCCACAGTTCAGCACGCTGGCAGAAAGCGAAGAAAACCGGCGTCGCGGGCACCATCTGATCGGTATGACGGCGCTCCCCGAAGCCAAACTGGCGCGCGAAGCAGAGATTGCCTACGCGATGCTGGCAATGGTGACCGACTACGACTGCTGGCATCCGGGGCACGACGCGGTCACGGTCGAAATGGTCGTGCAGGTGCTTCAGGCGAACGCCCGGCTTGCCCAGGACGTTGTGCGGCGCGTCATTCCCCTCATCGGCGACGGTTTCGATAGCCCGGCGCACCGCGCCCTGGCGACTGCCATCATCACCGACCCCGCCGTCATTCCGCCTGAAAAACTGGCGCAGGTTGAACTGTTGGTTGGGAAATATTTGCGCAAAGGTGCGTAGAGACACCTGCAGGATGGCCGCTGATTGTGCGGGGCAGTTACAATCCGCTCATTCCAGCATTATCATACGTGCTCATCCACACGAGTTTCGGTCGTATATACGGGCTTGACATGGGCAAGGATCACCACAATCCACAGTGCAACCTGGTAGGAGAAAAACATAAACACAGATGGACTGAGCGTTTTCGAGACAAAGAGGCATACGTTCCGATTGATATTACTGCACCCGCCTCAGATCCAGTCATCGTATGGCGCCAGTTTTGCAAGGATGTCTCAGGTTGCAAGCCGAGCCGCCCAGTCTCGTTAAAGGGGCAACGGCATAACTGCCAACAACAACAAAGTCGTCGTCTTCAAGCCGGCGATGGCTCTGGCTGCCTAAAAACAGCAGCCCGCTCCCTTGCTCTCACCCCGATGGAGTAAGTTCGAGCGTCAGACAGTCGAGGCGCTCCCGGCGAACGCCTGCAACGCCGGGCTAAGATCAGTTGGTATAAGAACCCTGCCGTCAGCTCTACATTCCAGTTGCATAATAATGGCTACTGATATGCAACGGGGTCTTGTCAGGGCGATGATGGAACTGTTGTTCCTTCTGTTTGGGGGGAACAACTCTGATTTCTCCCCTTTCTGCGGGAGGACAGCAGGCAGAAATACATCCAGAAACAGCCGCTCTGGATGCCTTCTGAACCTCTTTACACTCCTCTCCCGATCTGCTATAATACATGCGTGCCTGGGGATGACTGGTCTCGACAGGGAAGGATGTCTCAGGTTGCAAGCCGAGCCGCCCAGTCTCGTTAAAGGGGCAACGGCATAACTGCCAACAACAACAAAGTCGTCGTCTTCAAGCCGGCGATGGCTCTGGCTGCCTAAAAACAGCAGCCCGCTCCCTTGCTCTCACCCCGATGGAGTAAGTTCGAGCGTCAGACAGTCGGGGCGCTCCCGGCGAACGCCTGCAACGCCGGGCTAAGATCAGCAGGATGGCTCAAAGGTCGCTCTGTCCGCCGTGCGACTGCGAGCGACAGCAAACGACGGACTAAGCTTGTAGACGCCTGGGTCTAACTTTTCTGGACGGGGGTTCGACTCCCCCCATCTCCACCAGAGTTCCGCTTCCTGACGGTGTATGCGATCAGGAAGCGGTTTTTTTATCCCTTCCGTCTGTGCGCTCCGCTGCTCATCTGCGCTCTCACACCCTTCCTGGGCTGCAACGCCTGGTATCCGGGTGATGCTCGCTCTCATCTCACCGGTTGCAGGTATGGCGTCGTGTATCTGCTTGCACGCCAACAGCGGGATATAACTGCCATCGGTAGAATGGTGGTACATCGTATGAATAGCGGGAGGAAAGCAGAAATGATCGGGATAACAGCGATCACGCGCCGTGGAATGGGACTGGTAACTCGCGCAGCGATGGCTGAGGAAGAGTGGTAGTGGCGGCGCGAGGATGATGAGCAGGAGGAACGGCGACGGCGGGAAGAGAAACGACGGCGCGAAGAGCGGCGACAGCGGGAGGAAGCGCGACGGCGGGAAGAAGGGCGACGGCGCTGGGAAGAAGAGCGACGGCGCTGGGAAGAAGAGCAACGGCGGGAAGAAGAGCGACGGCGCTGGGAAGAAGAGCGACGGCGCTGGGAAGAAGAGCGACGGCGCTGGGAAGAAGAGCAGCGGGTCATCCCAGCGGTCCATCTTGGCGACGAGCCGGTCGAGAAAGGTCTGACGATTCATGGCGTTGGGGCAGGTCTGAGACCTGCCCCAACGGGGAACCGCCGCGCCGCCCCTGCGACGGGCGCAGCGGGATGGACGCGGGACTGCTAACGGGGAACCGCTCGTGGCGGGCGCAGGCGCGTGCGCTGGCGTCAGCGCGAGCAGCGGGTCCTCCCAGCGGTCCATCTTGGCGACGAGCCGGTCGAGAAAGGTCTGACGATATCATGGCGTTGGGGCAGGTCTGAGACCTGCCCCAACGGGGAACCGCCGCGCCGCCCCTGCGATGGACGCGACGGCGCGATAGGCGCGGCGGGGCGGACGCAGCGGGATGGACGCGGGACTGCCAACAGGGAACCGCCGCGCCGCCCCTGCGACGGGCGCGGCGGGATGGACGCGGGACTGCCGTGCCCATGCGCGTGGTATAATTGTCGTTATCTCCGTCAATGTTGAACTGTTTGCGAGGCAACGATGCAGTTGCTGAAACGCCTTCTCCTCTGGGTGGTGTTGGTCCTGGTCATCGTACTGGCGCTCGGCGCCAGCGGCGGGTACCTCTGGCTGCGCCGCTCGCTGCCGCAGACGAACGGCGAGATCCGGGTAAGCGGGATCAGCGGACCGGTGACGATTGTGCGTGATAGCGATGGCATTGCGCACATCACCGGCGCCACCGAGACTGACGCTGCGTTTGGGCTGGGGTTCGTCCACGCGCAGGAGCGCCTCTGGCAGATGGAGGTGCAGCGTCGCATCGGTCATGGTCGGCTCTCCGAGATTTTCGGCGCAACCGCGCTCAATACCGACCGCTTCCTGCGCACGCTTGGCGTGGCGCGCGCCGCGCGCAGCGCCCTTGAACGGCTCGATGCCGAAACCACTGCCATTCTCGAAGCCTATGCGGCCGGCGTGAACGCCTTTCTATCCACCAACCCTGTCCTGCCGCCAGAGTTCCTGATTCTTGGCGTCCAACCCGAACCATGGCAGCCGATCGACTCGCTCGTCTGGGCGAAGATGATGGCGTGGGATCTCGGCGGCAACTGGAACGACGAGGTGATGCGTTCGCTGTTGATCGCGCAGATTGGAGCAGAAGACGCCGATGCTCTGATGCCAGCCTATACCGCCGACGGTCCGATGATTCTGCCAGAAGGCGCGCTGGTCCAGCCCGCAGCATCGGCAACCGCACCAGGCGCCGCGATCCAGCCAGCCACCGCGCGGGCGATGCTCGAACTCTGGGAGACGGTGCATCTGACGACCGGATTGGGTGACCGGCTGGCAGGCTCGAACAACTGGGTGATCGGCGGCGCGCGCACGGCGAGCGGCAAGCCGCTGCTGGTCAACGACCCGCACCTCGGCACCCGCATTCCCTCGATCTGGTACCTGGCGCATATGCAGGGCGGGGCGATCAATTCCATCGGCGCGACCTTTCCTGGTCTGCCAGCGGTCGTTATTGGTCATAATGAGCGGATTGCCTGGGGCGTGACCAACACCGGTCCCGACGTGCAGGACCTCTACATCGAACGGATCGACGCCCAAAATTATGTCGAGTACAACGGCAGACGCGAACCGGTGACGCTGATCAGCGAGACGATCAAGGTCAAAGACGCCGAGCCGGTGACGTTGACGGTGCGCATCACCCGCCACGGTCCGATCATCAGTGACGTGACGTCTGGCACTGGCGAGACGCTGGCATTCCGCTGGACGGCGCTCGATGAGGATGATGCAACGCTCCGCGCTTTCCTCAACGTCAACCGGGCGCGCAACTGGGAGGAGTTCACGGCGGCGCTCCGCGATTACAAGGCGCCGATGCAGAACTTCGTCTATGCCGATGTCGAGGGCAACATCGGCTATTACGCGCCAGGCGCGTTGCCGATCCGTCGCAACGGCGATGGGAGATTGCCCGTGCCAGGCTGGACCGACGAGTACGAATGGGTCGGGTATGTGCCGTTCGAGGATCTGCCCCACGTCTACAACCCGCCCCAGGGCTATATCGTCACCGCGAATAACCGGGTGGTCGGCGATGAGTATCCCCATCTGCTGGGAACCTCGTGGGCGGCGCCGTATAGGGCGCAGCGTATTATCGAGATGATCGAGCAGGGCAACCGGCTGACCGTGGCTGACATGCGCGCAATGCTTGGTGATGTGGTCTCGGCGCAGGCGCGCGAACTTCTGCCTGTGCTGCTTGCCGTTCAACCTGCTGGACCGCGTGAAGCCGCCGCGCTCGAACTGTTGCGCGGCTGGGACGGCGCCATGCGTGGCGACAGCGCCGCAGCAGCCGTTTACCAGGGGTACTACTACGCCGCCATCGAGACGATCTTCGCCGATGAACTGCGCGATCTCTTCGCGCGTCATTACCGGTCCGAGCGCGACTTTCCGGCGCTGGCGCTGCGCGCGGTGCTGCTCGACGGTCGCAGCGAATGGTGCGATAACGTGACGACGCGCGCAGTCACAGAAGACTGCGCAACGACCCTGGCGCGGGCGCTGACGAAGGGTTTGGAGGCAATGGCAGATGCACAGGGGGAGAGCGATCCGAATCGCTGGCGCTGGGATCGTGTCCATCAGGCGATCTTTCCTCACACTCCGTTCAGCCAGGTTGAGGCGCTGCGCGGCGTCTTTGAGCGGCGCATTCCCAACGGCGGCGATCATTTCACCGTCAATGTTGCATCGGTGAGCCTCACGGAACCATACCTTCAGTACAACGGTCCGTCATACCGCCAGATCATCGACCTTGGCGACCTGAATGCATCGCGCTTCATGCACACCACCGGTCAATCGGGAAATATGCTGAGCAGCCGCTACAGCGATTACCTTGAGCGCTGGCAGCGGGTGGAAGACGCGCCCATGCGGTTCAGCGGCGCTATCGAGGGTGAGCGGCTGGTGCTGGTGGGGGAGTGATGACGAGGAAGAGGGAAGTGGGAAAGTTCCGCTTTTGCGGCTAACGACAGGGAATGGGCCAGTGGCATGGAAGAGGACCGGCATGCGAGCGATTGATGGCGCAACCAGAGAACTACCGGCAGCGCCAGGCACCGGCGGGCTATCGGGTCGATGAACGGAGTCATCACGGAGGTGGTTGGGCACGATCCGGGTCTGGCAAAAACGAGGGCGGATGGCTTTGGCAAACTCCGGCAAACTCCAGCGTGTGCTCTGCTTCCGGCCATTCTGATGTCGGAAATCTCCCCCTCTCCAGCAATACTGGAGAGGGGGGCGGGTGAGGAAAGAAGGGGGTCGGGTTCAGTGATGTTCCGCAGTCGCCTTGCCGTGATGCCCGTGCCCGTGCCCACCAGCCTCCTGGCGACGCAGCAGCGGCACACGATAATCGTTTGGTGCGAGCAACGGTGCACGCTGCAGGTTCCAGGCGAACACCCCCAGCCACAACCCGCCGATGGCAATGAGCGCCACCAGATCGAGCCAGTGGATATGGAACCCATCGGGATGGAACGCTGGCATAATCTTCCAGAAGTACCAGACGATCTCGATAATGTACATGTAGATCGCAATCATCGTCAGGTTTGCCAGCCGACGCTTGGCGAAGCGGCTCAACAGCAGCATAAACGGCAGCAGGAAATGCCCGAAGATCATTGCAATTCCCAGGATCTCCCATCCGCCGGTTGAACGATGCCCGTGCCACGGCGTCAATTCCGGCACATTCCCCGACCAGATGATCAGATACTCCGAGAAATTGACATACGCCCAGACTGCCACGAACGCGAACAGGAACTTGCCCAGATCGTGCAGACGGTCGGTAGGAATGCCGAACGGCAGCAGGTTGCGCGACTTGAGCGCCGCCAGCGCGATGATGCCGCCGCCGAAGGTCAGAATCAGCATACTGGCGATGTAAGTCACCGGATACATCGACGAGAACCATTCCGGCTCCAGTGACATCCCCCAGTCGGTAGCGGCGAACGTCCACGCCATCACCAGCACAACGATGCCAGGACCGCTCAGGCGCTGGAAGCGACCGCGCAGATCGTCACTGAACCCTTTTGCGTCCTCTTCGAGCGACCACTGCCGCAGCAGGTATGCCATCCCGATGAACAGCACAAAATAGATCACTGCCCGCACCAGGAAGAACGGCACATTCAGGTACGGCGTCTTCAGCGCCACCACCTCATCGTTCGCCACCACTTCCGGGTTCGTCCAGGGGAAGAGGTAGTGCGTCCCCATCAACGTTTCAGCCGCAATCGGGAGGAACAGGATCGCCATCAACGGCAGGGTGAGCGCCGCCGCTTCCAGCAGGCGCCGCAGCATCAACCCCCACACGCCCTGCGTGATGTGATTGATCATCAGCACCAGCAGCCCGCCGAGCGACAGCGCTATCCAGAAGAAATAGGCAAAGATATAGGAGTGGAAGAACTGCGCTGCTCCTAAAAACGCCCCAGCCACTGCCAGCAGCATCGCAACGCCGCCAACGATCAGTGACACTTGCTGAAGGCGCCCCAGCGCCGGGCGAAGTGCAGCAGGCTCTTGTGCGATCATAGTCATCCCTTTCGGACGAGAAGATGCTCTCGTTATCGGTTCCCTGACTCTCAGTTCTGCGGCGGCGGGTTCTGCTGCAACTCACGGATATGCGCAACAATTGCCCAGCGGTCGCTGATGCTCTGGACGCGATAACCATAGGCGTACATGGTTCCCCGACCGTTAACCAGCACATCATAGTACTCGCCATCGGGCATATCGAGCAGGCGCTGGTCATAGAACGACGGCGGGCGCGGGTTCAGGAGCAGACCGACCTGACCGCGGCCGTTGCCGTTGGCGCCGTGGCACACCGCGCAGTAAATCCGGTAGCGCTGTGCGCCACGCTCCAGCAACTCCGGCGAGATCCGGATCGGAATCGTTGTTACATAGGCGCCATTCGGATCGCCATCGACCCGCCCGGTGCTAGCGGCATCGATCCGCAACCGACCGCGCGCCACCGTGTTTTCCACCAGCGGGCGCGCTGCGGCGCCACTGGCGAAGATCTCGCTCGCCTGCTGCGGATTATATTTCGCCTGGTCGTACATCTCCAGGTGGCAGGCGGTCATCAGCAGCGCAATGGCCACCAACCACCCTACCCGGGAAATCCGTCCAACCAGCGCCCCTGGACGGCGGCATTGTCGCAGGTTCAGCATTGTCGCTCCCCTAGTTATCTACAGTCGAGACCGCCAGCGGCTCCAGGCTCTCGAGAAACTGGCGCGTCCGCTTCAGCTCGAACTTGGGGTCGGCGGCTTCGATGCACAGAAAGAAGCGGTCGACCGACGCCCGCTCGAAATTGGGCGCATTGAACACCGGATGATATGGTCGTGGCAGACCGCAGGCAGCGATCATCCCAAAGACCGCAGCGAACGCCGACAGCAACACCATACCCTCGAACGTCGCCGGGATGAACGCGGGCCAACTGAAGAGCGGACGACCGCCGACGTTCAGCGGGTACTCCACCACGTTGATCCAGGTTTGCAGAGCGAACATCCCCGATGCCCCAAGCAAGCCCGCGCCAAAGATCACCCACGGAAGGCGGGTGCCGCGATACCCGACGGCTTCGTCCAGTCCATGGATAGGCATCGGCGTGTACGCCTCAAACTTTTTATACCCGGCGTCGCGCGTCTTCTCCGCTGCCGCCAGCAGCGCATCGGCATGATCGAACTCGGCCATCAACCCATACAGAGTCGGTTCGGTCGAAACCCTTGGCGCTTTTGCCCGTGTTGCATTTCGCTTCAACATCACGACGCCTCCCCAGCATGTGCGGCGCTGCCGCCATGAGCCAGCGCTTTTTCGGTTTCGGTCTTATGCACCAGGTCGCGCACCTCAAAGATCGAGATGGCTGGCAGCAATCGAATAAACAGGAAGAACAGGAAGAAGAACCAGCCGAAGGACCCGGCATACAACGAGATATCCCAGATGCTCGGCGTGTAGTAGCCCCACGATGACGGCAGAAATTCGCGGTGCAGGCTGAGCACGATAATGACCCAGCGCTCGAACCACATACCGATGTTGATGCAGATTGAAATAAAGAAGAGCCAGGGCAGACTCGTGCGGAAGCGCTTGAACCAGAGCAACTGCGGAATGGCGACATTCAGCACGATCAGCGACCAGTAGCTCCAGGCATACGGTCCCACCGTGCGGTTGGTGATCAGGTAGTACTCATAGATATTTGCGCTGTACCAGGCGTAGAACATCTCGCCAAAATAGCCGTATGCCACGACGAGGCCCGACGCCAGCATCACCTTGCCCATCAGATCGAAGTGCTTGATCGTGATCAGATCGTGCAGTTTGTACCACCGGCGCATCGGGACCAGCAGCAGGATCACCATCGCAAAGCCGCAGTAGACGGCGCCAGCAACGAAGTAGGGCGGGAAGACCGTCACGTGCCAGCCGGGCAACTGCGAAATGGCGAAGTCGAGGCTGATGATGCTGTGCACCGACAGCACCAGCGGCGTCGAAAGCCCGGCAAGAATGAGCGAGGCCACCTCATAGCGGTTCCAGTCGCGCGCCCCGCCACGCCAGCCAAGCGCCAGAAAGCCATAGAAGAGTTTGACCCATTTATTCGTCGCCCGGTCGCGCAACGACGCCAGGTCGGGAATCAGACCGAGATACCAGAACAGGATCGAAACCGTCGCGTAGGTCGAGATGGCAAACACGTCCCACTCGAGCGCACTGCGGAACTGCGGCCACATCCCCAGCGTGCCGGGGTAGGGAAGCATCCAGTAGTCGAGCCAGGGGCGACCGGTATGCACCAGTGGATAGACGCCGGCGCACGCAACGGCGAAGATCGTCATCGCCTCGGCGGCGCGGTTGATCGACGTGCGCCAGTCCTGCCGGAAGAGGAGCAGAATGGCGGAGATGAGCGTTCCGGCGTGCCCGATGCCGATCCACCACACAAAGTTGATGATGTCGAAGCCCCAGGCCACCGGGATGTTGATGCCCCACACGCCAACGCCGACAGTGAACAGCACTGCCAGCGAGAAGAGGTACATAAACAATCCCAGAGCCGCCACGACGAAACCAACGGGCCAACCCCAGGGCGTTTTTTTGATCGGCGTCAGCACGATGTCGCCGATGGTCCGGGTCACCGACTCATAGGTCTGCTTCGGTCCCAGGAGTTCTTCGAGCATCTTGCCATACGACGATTTTTGCGCGGGTTGTGAAGCCATGTGCTACTCCATTATCCAGGACGAGAGAACAGACACGTCTGTTTCCCACCGTTGGCCGTTCGCTGCGATTATGCCTTCTTTTCCTCTGCGAGGTCAGGGTTCAGATTCTTGATCTTCGCCATATAGCTGACCCGTGGTTTGGTGTTCAGCTTATCGAGCGAGGTGTACTTCAGCGGCTGCTCTTTCAGCCCCACCACCCGCGCCTGCGGATCGTTCAGATCGCCGAAGACGATCGCCTGCGTTGGACAGACCTGCTGGCACGCCGTCACGATCTCGCCGTCGGCGATGCGCCGGTTCTCTGTGCGCGCCTGGATGCGCGCCTCGTTGATGCGCTGGACGCAAAACGTGCACTTCTCCATCACGCCGCGCGCGCGCACCGTCACATCCGGGTTGCGCATCATCTTCAGCACCGGGATGCTTTCGTTTTCGGTCGAGGCATCGATCGGCGAGCGGTACGGCACGTCCTGATACTGCAGGAAGTTGAACCGACGCACTTTGTACGGGCAGTTGTTCGAGCAGTATTTCGTCCCGACGCAGCGGTTGTACACCATATTGTTCAACCCCTCTGCGTCATGCACCGTGGCAGCAACCGGGCAGACAATCTCGCACGGCGCATGTTCGCACTGCTGGCAGAGCATCACCATGTTGTAGACGTTCGGGGTATGCTCATCGCCGACATAGTACTGGTCGATGCGGATCCAGTGCATTTCGCGCCCGAGCCAGACCTCATCCTTGCCGACCACCGGAATGTTGTTCTCCGCCTGGCAGGCGACCACGCAGGCGTTGCACGAGTTACACACATTCAGATCGATCGACATGCCCCACTTGTAGCCATTGTACTCATACTCGCCGATCAACGAGATCGGCTCCTTCTTCTCGAGCTGGAGGAACTTCTCGTCTTCCACATACTCGGCGAGCGTGCCGTAGCGCACCAGGTCCTTCTTGCGACCTTCCATCAGGAAGTGCCCCTGGGTGCTCGCCAGTTTATAGTTCTCGCCGATCTTCGCCGCTTCCAGCCCAACACCGAACCATGGCGTCGTGCTGGTGCGCAGGCGATAGGCGTTGAACCCGACATTGTTGCCGACTCGTCCGGCAGCCGTGCGCCCAAAACCGAGATGCACCGTCACCGAGTCGTCGGCGTGCCCTGGCTGCACCCAGACCGGCGCGTCCACCGAGCGCCCCTGGTACGTCAGCCGCACCACATCGCCATTCTTGAGCCCCAGCGCATTGGCGGTGCGCACACTCATCATAGCGACGTTGTCCCACGTCAGTTTGGTGTACGGCTTGGGAATCTCCTGCAACCAGGCATTATTGGCAAACGCGCCGTCCCAGAGCGACGGATCGGGGCGGAACACAATCTCCAGCCCCTGCGCCGGCGCTGGCGGCGCAGCACTGGCAAACCCCTGCTGGAGTGAAACCTGGCGGCTGCGCGCCTGCGTGGCGGTAATCACGCCATCGTGCAGCGCCGTATTCCAGAAAACGCGGAAGTTGCCACTCGCGTCCTGCGTCTGCCAGTAGGCAGTCAGCGTCTGATACCCGGTCTCCTGCGGCTTGCCGAGGAGCACATTGAGGACCTCAATCGCCGATTTGCCGTTGTAGAGCGGCGCAATCAGCGGCTGCACAATCGTCGTTGAGCCGTCGAAGGCGCGCACGTCACCCCATGCTTCCAGGAAGTGTGTGCCATTGACGTGCCAGACGCTCTGCTGTGCGGTTTCGTCGCGGTAGAGACCGACGTGGACGCTGAGCGGAACTTTTGCCAGCGCCTCGGCGAACGGAATATCGGCGGGCGCATTGTACACCGGGTTGCTATCAAGCATCAGCAGCAGATCGACCGTCCCGGCGTTCATCTCCTGGGTCAACGCGCTGAGTGCAGCGATGCCGCCGGATGGATCGCTTTCAACCGGCTCGGTGTACACTACCGTGCTGCCGACATTGCCGAGTTGCGCGTTGATCGCGTGACCAAGCGCATGGACGACCGGCGGTTGACTTTCGCCGACGAGCACGACGCACGCCCCACGATTCGCCTGCAAATCCTTCGCTGCCGCCTCGACCCATTTCTTCTCCGCATCGCTGAGAGCGGCGCCTGCCGCCACATTCGGCACGCCGACAAGGATTGCCAGTGCGCGCACCAGATGCTCGATCTGCGATGAGCGCACCGGCAGGCGATGATCGGCGAGCAGACCGGTAATCGATGGCGTACTTTCGGCAAGGTACAGTCGGTTGACCTCTTTCGTCCCCTTGCGGATGCGGCGTCCATCAGCCAGTTGGCGCGCCATGCGCACCCCCGTCGGCGATGGAGCGGTGAAGTCGGCGTCGAACCCGACGATCACCTTCGCCGTATCGAGGCGATAGATCGTATGCACATCCTCACTGAATGCCAGACGCGCGCCAGCGTTGGCATTATCGCGCCCGACAGGCTCATACTGATACCATTTCGCCTGCGGGAATTGAGCAAGCAGTTGACTCTTCTGCGCAATCAGCGTTGGCGACGTGATTGCGCCGGAGAGAATGCGCAACCCGGCGCCCTGTTTCGCCGCCTGCGCCTGAACTGCTGCGGTCGCTGCAGCGACGAACGCCTCCCACGTCGACTCCTGACCGGCGTTGGTCGGCGCCTGCGAACGATCCGGGTCGTACATCGTCAAGATCATCGCCTGAGTGATCAGGTCGGTCGAACCGAGCGACGCCGGATGATCGGGGTTCCCCTCAATCTTGGTCGGCCGGCCCTCATGACTTTCGACCAGCAGACCCGTGCCGAAACCGGCGAATGGTGCGGCAGTGGCGAAGAAGAGAGGTCGTCCGTGGATAATCTCCTCCGGTTGACGCACGTAGGGAACGATCTTTTCCTGTGGTTGCTTAAGCGCGAACTGACAACCCGACAGACCGGCGAGCGCCAGCGACGCGCCCATGAGTTTCAGGAAATTGCGCCGGCTCACCGGGTCGCGCCATTCAGCGGCGCCGCGCGGAAATTCACGCTTCAGCAATTCGTTGAATTCCGGCGTGTCAGCCAGCTCATCGAGGCTGCGCCAGAATTCTCGCCCTTCGGCTTGTGCCAGACGCGCGCGCAGCGCGTTCAAATCCTGGGAAGTGGTGCTCATAGTCACGCTCAATTCCTAGCGGTGGCAGATGGCGCAATTCGTCAATTCCCACGACGAACGAATCTCATACTCCTGGACCAGGCGTCGTCCAACCTCCAGTTGATTGGCAGGCGGCGTCCACGACATATTGAAGATCTCTTCGCGCGGACGGACGTATTTCTCCGGGTTGCGGTGGCAATCCAGACACCACGACATGAACAGCGGCTGCGTCTTGTACACGACGCGCATCTGGTCGATGCGCCCGTGGCACGTCGAACAGCCGACGCCCTTGGCGACGTGGATGCTGTGGTTGAAATACACAAAATCGGGGACATCGTGGACTTTATTCCACTGGATGGAGGTTCCAGTCTCCCAACTCTGCCAGAGGAAGGCGACTTTTTCGCTACGACTGATAATCTGCGAATGACATCCCATACACGTCTCGGTTGGCGGAATGTTGGCGTGAGCTGCAACCTCGACTGCCGTGTGACAGTAGCGACAATCCATGCCCAATGCCACGTGCAGTTGATGGTTGAACCCGCCGCCAGGCTGCTCAATCGGAACACCCACGTCACGGTGCCAGTCGGACCAGCCGAACAGCCACCAGACTCCGCCGAGGATCGCCAGTACCAGTGGAATGCCAGCAAAAATGCTTACCCTGGCGAGCGTATTGGCTCTCCGATCGAATATCTGGGCCATGTGGCGCCTTTCTAGCGTCTAGCAGATTGTTGACAACTGGAAGTGCATCAGGCGTGTCTTGGGATGCCGCCAACCCGGATCGTGTCGCCGCAGCGCGTGCAGCATTTCCCGGCAAGGTTGATGCGAAGGCGCCAAGACGCGCAGCGTTGCAATCAATATAACACGCCTTTGTGTCAACCTTGCTGAGAACCCCGAATGCGTCGCCCGCATCACTCACGCCAAACATCTCGCCATCCTCCGGGTTGCCGTGAAAGGCGGGCATATCGAAGACCCCGTGCACAGCACACGGCATACGGTCGCCACGGACCAGTGTTGAAGGGACGACCGGATGGCATGAACCAACCAGTGCACACCGCCATGAGCAACGGCGTACTGATGCACGGGTTTCCGGGAGGAGCGAGATCGTCTGGTTGCACCCTCTCTAGTTCTCGCAGTGCGATTCCGGAGTCGTGAGATGCGGCAGCGCGACGGCTTCTACTGGCGCGTCGGACACATTGTCGGTAAATCTGAACGGCATCTTGCAACCTTGGTTAATAATATCACAGATGGTTACAGTCACGATCAGAAATACTCTGTTAAAACGGTGAAGGAATCTTAACTGAAACAAAGATTCTTCACATTCAATACACAAAAGTTATACAACCGATCAAAGTATATTTACTTGCACGAAAATGTCATAAATACCGCTCAATAAATTTGTTTCCCCAGCGCCGACAGCGCAAATTCGACTGCCAGGAGCGCTGTCGTATTCCGTTCGTCGAAAATGGGATTGACTTCCACCAGATCGAGCCCGCTCAGGCGCCCCGACGCGGCCGCCAATTCCATCGCCAGGTGCGCCTCACGATATGTGATGCCCCCCAGTGCCGGCGTCCCGACGCCTGGCGCTTCGTTCGGGTCAAGGACATCGAGATCGAAACTCAGGTGAAATCCGGCAGTATTGACGCTGACGTGCAGGATCGCCTCTTCCATCACCGACGCCATCCCGCGCCGGTCGATGTCGTGCATGGTGAAGACGTGCACCCCGGATGTGCGCAACAACTCGCGCTCGCCGTCATCGAGGCTGCGCACGCCAACCAGCGCGACATCCCCCGGACGCACCACCGGCGTCTGGCCGAGAACCCCGGTCAACGCGGGATGGCCATGCCCGGTGAGCGCCGCCAGACCCATGCCGTGAATATTTCCCGAAGGTGTTGTCGCTGGTGTATTATAGTCACCGTGTGCGTCGAGCCAGATCACGCCGATGCGCCGGTTGTGCGCCACACCCGCCACTGACCCGATCGACAGGCTATGGTCGCCGCCGAGCACGAGCGGCAGAGCGCCAGCCGCGACGATATCGCGCACACGCTGCGCCAGGTCGCGCACGGCGCTGGCGATGGGTTGGAGGTAGCGCAGCGTCTCATCCGGTGCTGGCGGTTCGATCTGTTCCGCCAGTGGCACACTGATGTTGCCAAGGTCGCGCACGTGGCAGCCAAGCGCTGCGATCCGATCGCGCAATCCGGCATACCGGATCGCGCTCGGACCCATATCAACGCCGCGCCGCCCGGCGCCAAGGTCAAGCGGCGCTCCAATGATTGCAACATCGCGCATCATGTTCGAGGAGAAGAGCAATGGAACGGTTCTTTCAGTATCTGAACGTCTTTCCGATGCCGCTCTGGCTGGCGATGATGTTCGCGCCCGGGCATCCGCTGACCGAGCGGATGAGCCGTCCAGGACCGCTGTTTATCATCGCCGGGTTGAACTATATTGTCGCGCTGGCGCTGGCAGTACGGCGCGGGCAGCGCGATGGCGCGGCGATTGATTTTACCTCATTGGAAGGAATTCGCAAGGGGCTGAGTTCGCCCGAGGGCGCCGCCGCCGCGTGGGCGCACATGCTCGCCCTCGATCTCTTCAGCGGCGCCTGGATCTACCATGAGTGCCGCCGTCTGAACGCACCCTGGCAGGTGCGCATCCCCGCGCTCTTCGCCACGCTGATGGCGGGTCCCGCCGGATTGATGGGGTTTCTGATCTGGCGTTTGAGGAAGGGCGAAGAATGAAGGCGCGAAGGTGGGGGCGTTGCACGTGGCATGTGGCACGTGAGCAGGGACAGGTAGAGGCGCGGCGGCGCTACGCCCGGCGGCGCCGGCGGGCCGGTGGGCGTGGCACGTGGCACGTTGAACGTAGGAAGGTTGAAGGTTGAAGGTCAGGAAGCCTAACCCCTAACCCCTAACCCTTTGCCCCCACCATCGATGCCGCTGCACGCGGTTCGGCGGAGATCGCGCTCACGCGCAACGCCGATGCCGCCAGCAGGATCAACGCAATCCAGACGGCATCCGCCAGGAACAGGTGCACCAGTTGCATCCAGACCGGCGCCTGAAGCGCGACGTTGATATACCCGGCAACGAGTTGCACAGCGTACAACGCCGTCAGCGCAATCGCCAGCCGGCGCGTCGTGGCGCCCGGTCGCGCCGTGCTTGTGTACCATGCCGCAACCACCACAAACGCGCCAAAGCCGATGGCGATAGCCGGGTGCATCATGCGAATCGAGACGATCGCCGACACGAGCGGCGCCAGGTCCTCCTCGCTCCCGCCCGCGCGAGTATGAGCAAAGAAGAGGGTGTCACCCAGCGCAATCACTGCGCCGGTCATCCCCACCAGGATCATCCCGACCATGCCGGTGATCAGCCAGGAGGCAACAGCGCCATGACCACGCAGACGGATCGGCTCGCCGCCCGACGCCCACCAACCGGTCAGCGTAATGCATGCCAGGAGAATGAAGGTGTTCAGCAGGTGCGCTGCCATCGAAATAGCGCGAGTCAACGACGCATTGTGCGCCACGAGCTCAAACAGCACCAGGCCCGCGCCCAGCAGCGCCTCGGTAATGATGAACACCATTGAGAGCACCGCGCCACGCCGCACGATGTGACCGCGGGGGTATGCGCGATACGCCCACACCAGCATGCCGACCACCATGAGCAACGCCACACCGCTCGTCAGGCGGTGCGTGAACTCGACCATAGTTTCGACTGCCGGTGCGCGCGGAATGACTTCGCCGTTGCAGAGGGGCCAGTGGCTGCCGCACCCCGCGCCCGAACCTGTCGCCCGGACGAAGGCGCCCCAGAGAATGACCAGCAGGTTGTAGAGCAGCACTCCCCACGTGTACAGAGCAAAACGATTGCGCGTCAGCATCTTTGATTCCTTCCAGGCGCTCTGGATGCGCATCGTGTCGTGCTGCGCATTATATATCGGGGACTGGCGAATTGTCAAGCCCTGATGTAATCATTTTTACTGTTTGTTTACTTCACAGACTCATGGTATACTGAAGCAAGAACGCTTCCAGAACGCACCAGCATAACTGTCGCCGCGCACGCATCGCTCGTTCAGGGTCGATATCGACCCTGGAGTTGCGTCATTGGAGAGGAGTCCGCCTATGCTCAAGCGCTCTAAAACTCCCGACTTCGAGCGAATGGCGCGTGAAGCCGGTTATCGTATCACTCGCATCGAGCAGCTTCGCAGCAATCGCTGGCTGCTAACGTTGAGCGATGGCGCTCAGCGCACGGTTCTGGTGCTGGCGCAGGCGCGTTCACTGGTCGGCTCCGCCGATGTCCAGGATCTTTGGGAACTGGTGCGGCTGCGTAATCCGGCAACCGGCATACTCCTGGCGCTCGACGGGGGTTTCAGCCCTGCTGCCCAGCACACATGCGCCGAACTGCGCGACCAACGGTTGCACCTCTGCACATCGTTGCCGCCGGCCGCAATCACGGCAATCGAGGAGCCATCAACCCGCAGCGCATTGATGTCATCCCGCTAGAACGCTTGTCTGACCGGTCCTGCGCAGTTGTCGTTGCGCGCAGCGCCAGCGACGCTTGCAGCGAGCGGAGCGCGGCTAATGCTAATGCTTCTCGATTGCACACAAAGAGGCGCAGCGGCATAACGACTCTATGCGCTGTGTCGGTTTTGCGGCTCAAGCAGTCGTCCTGTCTGCCAGAAGAGCGCGTCGTGGCGACCCTGCTGCGAGCGCAGCGCGGGAGTGGCGGCTGCAAGGACGGCAGGCAACCGTGGATGTGCAGTCAGTGCGACAGCACCTGCGAGAGGAACAGTTTCGTGCGCGCTTCGCGCGGATCGCCAAACATCTGATCGGGCGTGCCGCTCTCCACAATCTGCCCCTGATCGAAGAAGTACATCGTATCGGCAACCGCGCGGGCAAACCCCATTTCGTGCGTCACAACAATCATGGTCATGCCGCTCTCCGCCAGCTCGACCATCACATCGAGCACTTCTTTGATCATCTCCGGGTCAAGCGCCGAAGTCGGCTCGTCGAAGAGCATAATCTTCGGTTGCATCGCCAGGGCGCGCGCAATCGCCACGCGCTGCTGCTGACCGCCGCTCAACTGTCCCGGATACTTGCGCGCCTGCTCCGGGATGCCGACCCGCTTCAACAGTTGCATGGCAATCTCTTCCGCCTGCGCCTTCGTCCATCCCCGCACCCAGATCGGCGCAAGCGTGATGTTGTCGATCACGGTGAGGTGGGGAAAGAGGTTGAACTGCTGGAAGACCATGCCGGTTTCCATGCGGATGCGCTCGATGTTGCGCACGTCGTGGGTCAGTTCGATGCCGTCCACAATGATCTGACCGCGCTGATGCTCCTCCAGCCGGTTGATGGTTCGAATGAAGGTCGATTTGCCGGAGCCGGACGGACCGAAGACCACCACGACCTCGCCCCGGCGCACTTCCATGTTGATGCCGCGCAGCGCGTGGAAATGACCGTACCACTTATGCACATCGCGACAGAGAATGATTGGATCGGCGGTTGACTGTACGTTGGCGTTCATACTCGAACTACCGTCCTGCGTGCAACGTTGCTTCCAGTCGCTGACTGAATGCTGACATCAGATAGCAGAAAACGCCATAGACGAATGCGACGAAGGTATACACTTCCGCCTGCAATCCCAGAAAATCGGGCTGTGCCAGGACGGTTCTGGCAATGCCCATAAGGTCGAGCAGACCAACGATCACCACCAGCGATGTATCTTTGAACAGCGCAATGAACTGCCCGACCAGAATCGGGATCACGGCTCTGAGCGCCTGCGGCAGAATGATGAGCAGCGTCATCTTCCAGGAGCTCAAGCCCAATGCGCGCGCCGCTTCGTACTGACCACGCGGGATCGACTGCAAACCGCCGCGCACATTTTCGGCAAGGTAGGCGGCGCTGAAAATAACCACTCCTGCCATGGCGCGCACCACGCGGTCGATTGTGACACCCGGCAGAAACAGCGGTAGCATCAATTGCGCCATGAACAGCACACTGATGAACGGCACGCCGCGGATCAGTTCAATATACGCGACGCAGAGCCAGCTCACCACCGGCAATTTCGACTGCCGCCCCAACGCCAGCAGGACGCCGAGCGGGAAAGAGAACGCTATCCCGACGACCGTGAGCAGCAGCGTCAGCAGCAACCCGCCCCACAGATTGGTCGGCACTGTCGGCAACACGCTCTCTTCGGCGCCAAACCCGTTGACCAGCACAAACAGGATCGGGAAGTAGAGAATCCAGCCAATGATGCTGACCCGTTGCAACGCCGCGCCCCAGCGCCAGCTCAGCGCATACCCGATCACGCCGGCGACGCCGGTGATGATCAGCGCAAGCCGCGATGATTCATCGGATGTGATGATGGCCAGAATAAAGGGAAGCGCGCCGAATGCTATCGCCCCGCCGCGTTGCATTCTGCCCCAGATGCCCCACGACATGCCAATCAGGAACGCCAGCAGCGCCACACATGCCCAGATGCGCCAGAGCGCCATCACCGGATACTGCCCGACCATGAACAGACGCAGGTTGGCGGTAATGACCTCCCAGCGCGCCTGTGCGAGCGCCCATTCCAGCACGCCGCGCACCAGCAGCGCCGCCAGCGCCAGCATCACGATTGTAAGCAGCGCGTTATACCAGGTGCTGAACAGGTTCTTATGGAGCCAGCGCACCACGCTGTACCGTTCGGTTGGCGGCGGCAGCGCCTCTGCGGTTTTGGAAACGGTCGGCGTATTGGCGCTCATCGTCAACGCTCCACCAGCCGGACACGGCGGTTGTACCAGTTCATGATCAACGACGTGAGCAGGCTCAGGATCAAGTACACCGCCATCACGACAGCGATCATCTCGACAGCGCGCCCGGTCTGATTGATAATCGTGCCGGAGATGGCGAACAGATCGGGATACCCGATGGCAACAGCGAGCGTCGAGTTCTTGGTCAGATTCAGGTACTGGTTGGTGATCGGCGGAATGATCAGGCGCAGCGCCTGCGGAAAGACAACCAGCCGCAGCGTGCGCGACGGTGTGAGTCCCAATGCGCGCGCTGCTTCGACCTGCCCTTTGGGAACGGCCTGAATGCCGGCACGCACCACTTCGCCGATGAAACCAGCCGTGTAGATGACAAGACCGATCAACAGCGCCATGAATTCCGGCGACAGCACCCGCCCACCCTGGAAGTTGAATCCGGCGATTTCGGGATACGAGAGGGTCAACGGCGATTGCGGCAGCGCAATCCATCCGACTGCCGCAATGATGGCAATGGTCAGCAATGAGGGCCAGACCAGCGGACGCGGACGGCCGCTGCGCTCCTGCCACCAGCGCATAGCGAACCCCACCAGCACGCCTGCGATCAGCGCACCGGCGAAGACAGACACATAGAGCGACCAGGTATCGGTTGGCTCACCCCAGGGAATGGCCACGCCGCGATTGCTCAAATAGACCGGTCCAACGCTCACTGCCTGTCGCGCACGCGGCAGTTTCAGGAAGAAGGCGGTATAGATGAAGACGAGCAGCACCAGCAGCGGCACATTGCGCATAATCTCCACGAACACCCACGCCATACGATTGACCAGCCAGTTGCTCGAAAGGCGCGCAACGCCTACCACAATCCCCAGAATTGTGGACAGCACAATACCCAGGAGACTGACCAGGATCGTATTGAGCAACCCGACCTGTAACGCGCGCGCGAAGGTGTCACTGCTGCTGTAGGCGATCAGCGCATCGCTGATATCGAACCCGGCGCCGCTATTGAGAAAATCGAACCCCAGCGCCAGCCCCTGTTGTCGGAGCGACGTAAACATATTGCGCAGCGCTACGGAACCAATCCAGAGAACCAGCGCCAGAAAGAGGACCTGGACGGCAATCTGGATGAACCGTTCGTCGCGCCAGAAGGCGCGGCTCAGTCGCAGCGGCGACGTTGGGCGCGGAGTCGCTTCCATGGCTGATACCTGGGACTATCCGAAACAATCCTGTATTGCCGTCATTGCGAGGCGCACCAGCGCCAGGGGTATCCTGTTTGAAAAAGATATTGATTGCGCTGCTGCGCTCGTCGTGACGCCCGACCGTCAATTTTCGGGCAGGCTCTAGAGCGATCTCCCCACGCGAGAGGAGATTGCTTCGCTTCGCTCGCAATGACACTGCTCCTGCGATTATTCAGACAGGTTCTTATCCACATCAATGAGACCTTGCAGACTCACATGGTCTGCGAGGTCTCACTCCCGACTCGCTTACCGGAACGGCGGCGCGTAGAGCAACCCGCCCTGAGTGTAGAGATTGTTGATACCGCGCGGGATGGCGGTCTTCGTATTCGGGCCGAGGTTACGGTCGTAGATCTCGCCATAGTTGCCGACCGCTTTGATGACATTGGCGGCCCAATCCTTGCTCAGGCCCAGTTTCGCGCCCAGGTCTACGTTTGGGTCGGCGCCAAGCAACCGGCGTACCTCGGGACGGGTGTCGCTCTCTTTGACCTGATCCACGTTCTGCGACGTGATGCCGAACTCCTCGGCGGCGAAGGTGACGAACACCGTCCACTGCACGATGTCGAACCACTGGTCGTCGCCCTGGCGCACCATCGGACCGAGCGGCTCCTTCGACAGTGTGATATCAAGAATGACGTGATCATCGGGGTTGGGCAGCACCGAGCGGCGCGACACGAGACCGGACTTGTCGGTGGTCACCGCATCACAGCGCTCCTCGGCGTAGGCGGCGAAGGTGCTGTTGGCATCCTCGAACACGGCAGGAGTGTAGGGCAGGTTGCGCGCTGCCATCTGATCCGCCAGGTTCAACTCAGTCGTCGTGCCCTTCTGCACACAGATCGTGGCGCCGTTCAGGTCTTCGAGCTTCGTGATATTCGCGGTTTTCGGCACCATGATGCCCTGACCGTCGTAGAAGGTGGTGGCGACGAAGTTGCCGCCGTTGTCGGTATCACGGGTGAGCGTCCAGGTGGTGTTGCGAATGAGCACGTCAATTTCACCGCTCTGCAGGGCAGCGAAGCGCTGCTCGGCAGTCAGCGGGCGATATTCGATCTTGCTGACATCGTTGAAAATGGCTGCCGCCAGCGCCTTGCAGTAATCGACATCGAAGCCGCTGAACGCGCCTGCCGGGTCAACAAAACCGAAGCCGGGAACCTGGCTGTTGACGCCACAGATCAGTTTGCCGCGCGCCTGAATTGCCTTCAGCGTTTCGCCGAAACCGGCGGGAGCGGCAGGAGCGGGCGCCGGCGCCAGGGTCGCCGCCGGTTGCGCGGGCGCAGATCCGCCAGCTGGAGTCACTTCAACAACACGGGTCACTTCGACGATACGGGTCACTTCCACAGGCTGCCCTGTCTGGGCTGCCGGCTGACCGCATGCAGCCAGCAGCAGCGGAATGGCAATCAGCCATCCGAGCGCACGTTTCATGGCTCATGTCCTTTCTTGTGAAGAATCTGCCTGATGACGCGCATTATATACCAATTTTCACGTACAAGAACGAGAACTGAGAACCAGGAACTGCCTTGCTCGTTACCCCATCGCTGCTCGCCTCTTTGCCTCTCGCTTTGCCTGCCTGTCCGCCTGCGTTCCCGCTGGCACGGGCGCGCCACCGGCGCGCCCCTACAACCACAACCCTCTCTGGAAATGCGCGGTGAGGCTGCCACGCGCCACCGGCGCCTGGGCGTGTCCCCGGCACGGGCGCGCTACCGGCGCGGGCGCGCTACCGGCGCGGGCGCGCCACCGGCGCGCCCCTACAACCACAACCCTCTCTGGAAATGCGCGGTGAGGCTGCCACGCGCCACCGGCGCGCCCATGCCTGCCGCCGGACCACGTTCAACGTTCAACGCTCGCCCTTCCCCCGACATTCTGGCGGCGTTCCGGGCGGCGCGCACCGAGCGTCGCCAGCTTCGCGCCGAGTTGTTCGAGACTCACCAGGTTGTGCACCGGCAGGAAGTCGTCGACGAACGGGAGCGCCGCCTGCATGCCCTGGGTGAGCGGCTGGTAGCGCGGATTGCCGAGCAACGGGTTCAGCCAGATCAGGCGGTGACACGAGCGTTGCAGGCGCGCCATCTCGCGCGCGAGCACCTGCGGGTCGCCGCGGTCCCAGCCATCGCTGATGAGCAGCACCACCGGCCCACGACCAAGCACCCGCCGTGACCAGGAGTAGTTGAAGTGGCGTACTGCATCGCCGATGCGCGTCCCGCCCGACCAGTCGATGACCTGCTTGCTGACGGCAGCGATGGCTTCGTCGATGTCGCGTTCGCGCAGCAGGCGTGTGATGCGCGTCAGGCGCGTGCCGAACACGAATGCCTCGACATCGCGCAGGCCATTCGAGATCGTGTGGACGAACTGGAGCAGAATGCGGCTGTAGCGATCCATCGATCCGCTGATGTCGCACAGCACGACGAGTGAACGCTGCCGGTAGCGGGGTTCGCGGAAGGTCAATTCAATCGGCTCACCGCCGTACCGCAGGTTCCGGCGCATGAGACGGCGCATGTCGATCACGCCAGGGCGGTTCGCCGGGCGGCGGCGACGTGTGCGGCGCGGCTCGATACGCCATTCGAGCGTGCGCAGCAACTCCTTGCACGCCTGCACTTCCTCGTAGCTGAAACTGCCGAAGTCCTTGGTGCGGAGCGTTTCAGAGGCGGTAAAGGTGAGGGTGAAACCGACCTTCTCTTCCTGCTGTTCTTCGTGACGATCCGGCTCGTTGCGTCCATTGCCCTGGCTGCGCGGACGGCGCGGCAGGCGCAGCGGCTTTGGCGGCGTTTTGACCACCGGAATCGCCAGCATCAGCGGATCGAAACCCGACTGCGTGCGCCAGTAGAAATCGAAGGCGGCGTCGAACACCGGCAGGTCCTCCCGCCGACAGACCAGCGTGCAGCGCGCAGCGGCGCGGAAGTCGTTGCGTGAAACGATTGGGACGTGCTCCAGCGCCCGCACCAGATCGATCGTCTGCTCGACGCTGACCTTGACGCCGGTGTTGCGCAGCAGGTGGACGAACGCCACCACATGCGTCATCAGGTTGCCCTGGGGGATAAGGGGTTCGAATTCGTCCATAGCAGATGTACCTGACTTCAACAGGAGCTTATCCGAAAACCACGCGCTGCCGTTGTTGCGAGGCGCGCCAGCGCTGAGGGCGAGGGCGTGATTTGACAGGAACCGCCGTATCGCTTCGGACTACAGCCCTCGTTGAGTGCGTGAAAGCCCCGGAGGGGCTTGTTGAGCAAGATCTTCAGTCTGAAGCGCCAGGAAGCTGCCTGACCATTCATACTCGTACCGCAGACGGGGGGATTGCTTTGATCGCAATGGCGACTGACCATTCGTTATCTGGGACAGGGTCTAACGCACTTAATGATAACGAGCCATCACAACCGAGTGTATGTAAAAAAGACAGGTACCGCTTTGCCGAAGGCAGAAAGAGCCGTCTCACGGTTCGTCCGTGAGGCGACCGCGTAACTCGCGTTATTTGAACGCTATTGGTTCTACACGCCGACTTTCTCCAGCAATGAGCGCACTCCCTGCCCGCGCACCTGCGCAATGTCATCCTGATACTTCAGAATCGCGCCAAGCGTATCGTCCACAAGTTCAGCGGTGAGTTCGCGCGCATCGAGCGCCGTGAGCGCCGTTGTCCAATCGAGCGTCTCGGCGACGCCGGGAAGCTTGAAGAGATCAAGTTTGCGCAATTCGTGGACGAACGCCACCACCTGACGCGACAGACGTTCAGACGCACCGGGCACTCTGGCATTGACGATCCGCAGTTCTTTATCGAGCGATGGATAATCGATCCAGTAGAACAGGCAGCGCCGCTTCAGCGCATCGTGAATTTCGCGCGTGCGGTTGCTGGTGATGATGACCGTCGGTGGTTGGCTGGCGCGGATGGTGCCGATCTCCGGGATGCTGATCTGCCAGTCAGAGAGCAATTCGAGCAGGAACGCCTCAAACTCTTCATCGGCGCGGTCGATCTCATCGATCAGCAGCACCGGCGGGCGATCCCAACTCTCTTCGATGGCTTGCAGCAACGGGCGCTTGATCAGAAACTCAGGGCTGAAGATTTCGTTGAGCGCAGCGTGGGCATCGGCGGCGCCAAGCGCCTCCATCAGGCGGATCTGCACCATCTGCCGTGTGTAGTTCCATTCATAGATCGTTGTGTTGATGTCGAGACCTTCGTAGCACTGAAGACGGATCAGGTGGCGATCCTGCATCCGCGCCAGCGTTTTGGCGATCTCGGTCTTGCCAACACCCGCTTCCCCTTCCAGCAACAGCGGTTTCTGAAGTTTGAGCGCCAGAAAAATCGCGGTCGTCAATGGTCGGTCGGCAATGTAATCGTGCGCGGCGAGCGCCTGCTGTAACTCGTCGATGGTTGCGAAATTCATTGGCTGTTGATTCCTGTCATCGGCGTAGTGCGAATATTGTACCGAAATGATGCAGCAGGGTGCATCGCGGGGAGACCCGAGCAACCTTTTGCCTGCTTCTTGCTGTTGCTTGAGAGCAACGGATAGAATAATTGTATCATGGAAGGTCTGTGCTATAATCGCCGGTGCGATGCATTTGCGTGAGTGTGACCAATATGGCTCGACCCGACGAAGATGAACGCCTGACGGCAGCAATGGCGCACGCCAGTATGATAGCGAACGCGGCAGGTCTGACCGGTCTGACGTTGACGGTCATTCTCTGGGCGACGCAGCGCCAGCGGTCGCGTTTTGTGCGCGCGCATATCGTGCAGGCGCTGGTCTACCAGGCTGGCACGCTGCTAGGCGTGGTGCTGCTGATGCTCCTGTGGTCCGGGTGCCTGTTGCTTTCACTGCTGCCCGCTGCGCTGCGCCCGGATCTCTACCGTGACGGCGCGTTGCCGGACACTTTCTGGATTGCGTTGTTCGGTCTGGTCCTGCCGATCGGATACGGGGTTGTGGCTACCCTGTACGCCCTCTATGGGGCATACCAGGTCTATCGCGGCAACCGGTTCGCCTACCCGCTCGCCGGGCGGCTGGTGGCGCGCGATCTGGAGGCGTCGCCATCTGGCGCACCCACTTCAACGACGCCCCCGCCAGACACAGCGCCCGCACCGCCGCTCCCTTCGCCCGGCAGCGCGGTTGCCATGCAACCACCCGTGCGAAGCGAACGTCCGGCGCCTCCCATCGCCCCTGCGCCGTCGCCTCCTTTGTCGGACAGCCCGGTCGCCACGCAATCGCCCACACTTTCCCCTTCGGCGACCCCTGCTCCCATGGCTGTACCACAAACGAGCACTGAAGGGAAAGAGGGCGCACCAGCATTGCCAGCGGTTTCATCGCTATCAGTCGCAACAACGGCGACGGCGGTTTCTACGCCTTCCTCTCTCTCAGAAGTCCCGCCGGCAGTCACGAGTGATGAGAGCGCAATGCCTGCGGAAGGTGGTGCGCCACCGATTTCTTCTGCGAGTGATGTGGTAGAAGTTGTGCCGGTGCAGGACGCGCTCGACCAGGGTTCTCGACCAACCGACAGAGTCGCCGCACCTGACGATGCCTCATCGAGCGATCAGCCGCCGGAAGCGCGATAACGCTCTTTCAGCGCCACATAGCGTTGCGCAGTGCGCCGGATCCGCTCAATCCGCACTTCGCCGAGCGGACGAATAACGCCAGGAATACCCATCACCAGCGATCCCGGCGGGACGACCATCCCCTCAGTCACCAGCGCGCGCGCCGCGATCAGGCTGCCGGCGCCGATCTGCGCGTGGTTCAGCACAACTGCGCCGATCCCGATCAGTACATCATCTTCGACGGTGCAGCCGTGAACAACCGCGGCATGCCCGATGCTCACCCCGTCGCCAATGGTCAGCCAGGCATCCGGGTCGGCGTGGAGCACGCTGCCGTCCTGGATGTTGCACCGCGCCCCGATCCGAATAAACCCGTTATCGCCACGAATGACGACCATGGGCCAGACGGACGAATCGGCGCCGATGCTGACCGTGCCACACACATACGCATACGGTGAAATATAGGCAGTGGGATGGATATCGAGTCGGTCAGTAATGTCGGGAAAGGTAAAAGGTTCGGTCATACGCTCCGTCCTGGTATGGATGCTATTTTACACGAGTCGCCCGGCGGCTGAATCCGGGGGGCTATGGGCTGCGAAGTCCGCCGCGTGGACTGTAACGGACTGTTTCTCAAAGGCATACGCCCTCAGCGCCGACCTTATTGCCTGTAGCGGTGCGCCGCTGCACAGACTGGCGCAGTCAGAATCGGCACATTGGCGGCAGGGCGGGGGTCGAATCCCCGCAGGGTGAACGGATCGGTTTCACCAGACGATAACCGTCATTCAAGGGACCGTTGATGCAAACAAATCTCAGAACCTACGGGGTCCGGGCTCAGACCCACGGGGTCCGGGCTCAGACCGGGCCCCTACCGGGCGACCCGGCGGGCCGCCTCCGCGACGACGTCAACATTCCCACGCGCAACGTTCAACGGGCAACGCTCAATGCCATCCCCGCCCCACCGGGGTCGGACGCGCCGCGCAACCCGCCGCGCGCCGGGTCGATGCTGATGACCTGCACAAGACCGAATGCACCGTAACTCTGCGGCGCGCGCACGACCGGGTGACGTTCGCGCACTTCGGCGCAGACGTACTCAGGAATGCGGTTCTGTACCACAATCCGCTCACCCTGACAGTCGAACCGCGGCGCCTGCACGGCTTCCGCCGGACTCATCCCGAAGTCGATGATGTTCAACAGCACCTGGAGTACGCCGGTGATGATCCGGTTTGCGCCGGGCGCGCCGATGACCAGCACCGGACGGTTGTCAGCATACACAATTGTGGGTGACATGCCGGTGGTGCGCCCTTTGCGCGGTGCAATCGAGTTGCGGTGACCGGGGATCGGGTTGAAGTTGATCATCGAGTTGTTGTACATGAAGCCAAGCCCTGGCGTGATGACCCCCGACGACATGCCGAGCGAGTGGGTCAGCGCGACGCAGTTACCCGCCGCATCGACCACGCTGACGTGGGTAGTGTCGGGAGGACCGCCAGGCAGCGCCGCAACATCAATCGGTTGCCCGGCGTCGATCTGTGCTCGCCAGTGCGCGGCGCGTTCTTTGCTCGTCAGCCAGTCGATGGGAATGGCATCGAATGCTGGATCACCGACATGCCGATTACGATCCGCAAATGCAGCCTTCATCGCCATGGCCGCCGTAAAGATGTAATCGGCGCTGTTATGCCCCAGTTCGCGCAGATCATACCCTTCGAGAATGTTCAGCGCCTCGATCAGGGTCGGACCGCCATGCGGCGCTTGCGACGAGACGATGGTATACCCGCGGTATACGCCGATGGTCGGCGGCTCTTCGCGCAGCGTATACTCCGCCAGGTCGTCGGCAGTGACGAAGCCATCGTTGGCGGCGATGTCGTCGGTGATACGATGCGCCAGTTCACCGTGATAGAAGTCGTCGGGACCGGCATCGGCGAGGCGACGCAGGGTGCGGGCATAGTCCGGGTTGCGCAGGATCATCCCCTCGTCGTAAGGGCGTCCGTCGGCGGTCAGGTAGATGCGGCGCGCCTCCTCATTCGCCAGAATGTAGTCGAGCAGCGAACTCGCCTCCGGATAGATCGCACGAGTCTTCCAGCGGTTCGCCAGGACGCTATCGACCATAAACCCTCCATCGGCAACGCGGATTGCCGGTTCGAGCGCCTGCGCCCAATCGATGCTCCCCCAGCGTTCCAGCAGGGTCGCCAGCCCCTTTACCACGCCAGGCGTACAGATTGCCTGATAGCCGACATCATTGACCTTGCCGGTCAGAAAGTATCCCCAGCCATCCGGGTTCATAGCGATCAGGCGGTCAACCCACATATCAGGACGAACCCGTGAGCCAGCGAGTGCCGGGGCGTCGAGCAGGATCGTGCGCGCTGCCGGTTCGCCCGCCAGCCGCACAATCGCAAGCGCATACCCGCCCAGGCCACACATCTGCGGATTAACAATCATCTGCACAAAGGCGCAGGTTACGGCAGCATCGATGGCATTACCGCCGTCCATGAGCACCCGCGCCCCCGCCTCGACGGCTATCGGTTCTGGCGCAACAATCATCCCTGGCATCGGAGTCTCTTTCGTCGTCAGTGGAGTAGAATAGTGCAGAGCAGTATACTACAGCATTTCTCGAAAAGGTGGACGCGACGACGCAACGACGCACAACCTCGCAATCAATACGACACATCACATCTTTGCGCCTCTGCGTCAGCCTTTCTGAGAAACCTTGATCAGGAGACTGAACCATGTCACGTTTTTGGCGGCTGGCGCCGTTCCTGGTCGGGTTGGGCGCAGGAGTGGCGGTCGGTCCAACGGCATACCGCGCCACAGAGGCGCTCCGCCTGATGATTTTCAGCGCGCGGCAACCATTGTGGCGCTACCCCGCCGATCTGAACCTGCGCGCTGAGGATGTTACGTTTCCGTCGCAAGACGGCGTGACGTTGCGTGGGTGGTTCATCCACCGGGCGAACAACGACGGTACACCCGCGCCGGTGATTGTGTTCATTCATGGCTGGCCCTGGAACCGCTGCGGCAACCGCGCCGGCGCCACTGTGCTCCCCGACCGCACGGTCGATTTTCTCGAACCGGCAGCCGCCCTCAGCCGCGCCGGGTTTCACGCGCTGCTGTTCGATCTGCGCAACCACGGTCTCAGCGACGCCAGGATACCGGTGACATTCGGCATCAACGAAGCGCGCGACGTGCTCGGCGCGGTGGCGATGCTGCGCGCGCGGCAGGACGTGGACGGCGAGCGGATCGGGCTGATCGGGTATTCGATGGGGGCGAATGCTGCGCTGCGCGCCGCCCCCGACTGCGCTCCTATCCGTGGCATCGTCGCGGTGCAACCGACGAGTGCGCAGGTGTTTGCGCCAAACACTGCGCGCGACGTGCTCGGTCCCGCTGGTCCGGCACTGATCCAGATGGGCGGGTTGATCCACCAGGCAGTTGGCGCACCGCCATTTAGCGCAATTGCGCCAGCGGCATGGGTATACCGTCTGCGCGACACCGACGTGCTCTACATCCAGGGCGCCGGCGACCGCTGGGGGTCGCTGGCGGATGTCGAGGCAATGGCGGCGAACACCCCGCGCGCGCGCCCGGTCGTCGCGGCGCCATCGAACGAACGGTATGGCGGGTATCTGTACGTCGCCGAACATATGGATGAAATCGTCGCGTTTTTCAGGGAGACGGTGTGCGCCCCATGACCAATGGCATCGCCATCGGCGTCGGCGTCGGCGTCGGCGTCGGCGTCGGCGTCGGCGTCGGCGTCGGCGTCGGCGT
>ERZ1685331.36-NODE-36-length-47951-cov-20.734237_pt1 | contig 47951 bp, 42 predicted proteins | sample MGYA00580194_ERZ1685331 | MGnify/ENA primary metagenome ERZ1685331 (study PRJEB41501, sample SAMN08275520) | hot springs metagenome | biome: alkaline hot spring; material: microbial mat | place: Russia: Ush-Beldyr | collected 2015-07 | depth 0.5 m m ...
GGATGGCGCAGGGCGGGTCTCAGACGCGCCCTTACGCTTCATTGCTTCATCCTCTGCGGCATACAGGGTTAACAAACAGCCCGGATGGCGCAGGGCGGGTCTCAGACGCGCCCTTACGCTTCATTGCTTCATCCTCTTTTGCTATGATACGATGCAAGCAGGACATCATGCGTTCTTGTCAGTAGTGAGCAGGAGATGAAATGTATGGCTCTTTCGTCGTCGAATACGTCCCTATCGATGAATGCCACTATCCCTGGTCCGCGCGCTGCGGCTCTGGTGGCCCGCGATCAGAAGGTTTTTGCGCCGTGTATGGGCCGGGTGTACCCGTTTGTGATGGAGCATGGCCTGGGGTGTGAGGTGTGGGATGTTGACGGCAACCGTTACCTGGATTTCAATGCCGGGATTGCCGTTGTTTCCGCAGGTCATTCCCATCCGCAGATTGTGCGCGCCATTCAAGAGCAGGCGACCCGCTTCATCCACATGGCGGCGACCGATTTCTACAATGAGCCAATGGTGATGCTGGGCGAGAAACTGGTCGCTACCATGCCGCCTGAGCATGACTGGCAGGTGTTTCTGGCGAACTCCGGCACGGAAGCAATCGAGGCGGCGATCAAACTGGCGCGCTATGTCACTGGTCGCCAGGGCGTCATCGCTTTCTTTGGCGGATTTCACGGGCGTTCCTACGGCGCACTGTCGCTGACCGCCTCGAAACCGGTGCAACGCCGCGGCTACTTTCCGCTGGTTCCCGGTACGTTTCATGCCTTCTACGCCAATCCGTACCGTCCGCCGTTCGGTGTCGATCCGTCGCGCGTCGCAGAGGCGTGTCTGTCGTACATCGAGGACACCCTCTTTCGCACAGTGGCGCCGCCGCACGATGTTGCGGCGATAGTGGTCGAACCAATTCAGGGTGAAGGCGGCTATGTGGTTCCGGCGCCAGGGTTTCTCTGCGGGTTGCGCCGTTTGTGCGATCAGTACGGCATCATGCTGATCCTCGACGAGGTGCAGAGTGGCGTGGGTCGCACCGGCACTATGTGGGCGTTCGAGCAGGAATGCCCGCCCCATGCGGCGGGCGCGTGCGCAGCATGTGGTCGGGCGCAACCCACTGGCTGCGTCCCTGATATTCTGGCGACTGCTAAAGGTTTGGGCGGCGGTGTGCCGATTGGCGCGATTGTGGCGCGAAAGGAGTTCACCGCGCTGTGGGAGCCTGGATCGCACGGAAATACGTTCGGCGGGAATGCCCTGGCATGCGCCGCAGCGAACGAGGTGGTCGATCTGGTGCGCCACGAACTCGCCGCCAACGCTGCGCGCGTCGGCGCGTACCTGATGCAGGGCTTGCGCGATCTCCAGCAACGCTACGAGGTGATTGGCGATGTCCGTGGACGCGGTTTGATGATTGGCATCGAATTCGTCAGGGATCGAGAAACGCGCGAACCGGCGCGGGCGCTGGCGCAACGCACGATGGAAGAAGCATTCCGTCGCGGCCTGCTGATCCTGACCTGCGGCGCTTCGGCAATCCGCCTCTGTCCGCCGCTGGTGCTCACCGAAGCGCAGGTCGATGAAGGACTGATGATCCTCGAGGCGGCGCTGCGCGCCAGCCTGTAGTCGTCAGCCAACAGTATACGCTGGCGGCGTCATCGGCGGCTGTGGTCGTTGGCGCACCGCCAGCCATCCTCCAAACGCGCCGAGTGCAACAGCGAACAGCAGGTGAATCAGACCGGCACAGAACCCGATCAATGGTCCCATAAAGGTGATCAGGTTGCGAATGTCATCGCTGGTCAATCCGGATGATGGCTGCTGTTCTTCGATCTGCCGCAGCACTTCTTCGAACAGCGCCGGGTCATTCTGTATAATAAAGAACGCCGCGATCCAGAAGATAACCGACCCGATCAACGCGCCTATCCCCGCAATGCCGCCTGCCAGCGTCCCGCTGCCCACCCCTGCCGTCGGACCGCTCCAGCGCACCCCGATGTACCCGGCAATCGCGCCCAACGCCATCGATGCCACCGGACCGCAGCAGAACGCGCCGACTGCCGGAATGAAGGAGAAACCGGCCACTGCAACGATGCTGAGGATCGCAAAAATAAGCCCTGACTTAAGACCGCCAGACATGTGTCCTCCCTCTGTAGATTGCAGAGACGCTTTCGTAGTGAGGTGACGGTTATCATCCGCGCTGATCCAGCGTCTGTCAACCCCGGTGTCGTCACCGCGCCCTCGATTGCCGCCATAGGGCGCCTGTCACTGATGTACGCAGCCGCATGGAAGGCAGGCGCCGGTGTGGTTGCCCTCCGGGTGCTGCCCAATTGCGCAGGCGACGGTTCCCTATTGTACCACGCAGCGATTGACATGCTGCGTTCTATCGCCTAGAATGGCGCAGCCTTGAATCTGGCGTTCTGAACTCTGGTGATGCACAGGCATGACGACGCTCCCCGCTGTTCTGTCGCTTGACGGCGCCTGGAAACTGCTGCCGGTCGATACGTTTCGTCAGGGATTTTATCCATCCGACGATGACACCTGGCTGACGCAGGACATCCCGGCGCACTGGCAGCAGCATCCGCTGTTGGAACGCTACACGGGATGTATGGTCTATCGTCGACGGTTGACCCTGCCGGACAGTTCGGCAGGCGCCTCCGATCAATCGCTGCCAATCCGGTATTTCCTGCGTTTCAATGGGGTTTTCTACTGGGCGCAGCCATACGTCAACGGCGTCGATCTGGGGCGTCACGAGGGGTATTTCGAGCCGTATGAACGCGAAGTGACCGCCTGGATCGCGCCAGAGAACGAGATCGTGGTCGAGGTCGAATGCCCCGATGAAGCCAATAAATCGGGCAAGCGCCTGATCACCGGCGTTTTCTCGCACTGGGACTGTATGGACCCGCTCGCCAACCCTGGCGGCATCTGGTTGCCGGTCGAGTTGATCGCCACGGGTCCGGTGCGGGTGCGCGATGTGTTGCTACAGACCGAAGCGGCTGGCGAGTCGCTGGCAGAGTTGCGCTTCCGCGCCATCATCGACGCGAATGCAGCGCGTGATGTGATCCTGCGCTGGACATTTGCGCCGGTCAATTTTGCCGGAGCGGTGCAGACCATCGAGCAGCGCCGCGCGCTGGCAGCCGGAGAACAGAAGATTGCCGGGGTATTGCTGGTGAGCGATCCGCATCTCTGGTGGCCCCACGATATGGGAGCGCCGAATCTCTATGCAGTGACGCTCGAAGTGCTCTGCGATGGCGTGGTTTCCGATGCACGCACTATTCGTTTCGGCATCCGCACATTCGAGGTGCACGACTGGATCCCCTACCTCAACGGGACGCGCTTCTTCATCAAGGGGAACAATTATCCGCCGACCGATGTGCGTATTGCGACGACGACGCGCGAGCGGTGCGTCGAGGACCTGCGCCTGGCGCGTGCGTGCCATATGAATATGCTGCGCGTGCATGGGCATATCGCGCATCCGGCGCTCTACGACGCCGCCGATGAGATGGGCATGCTGCTCTGGCAGGACTTCCCGCTCCACTGGCTCTACCGCCGCGACGTGCTGCCCGAAGCGCGCCGTCAGGCGCGCGCCATGGTGCACCTGCTGGGCAACCATCCGTCGGTGGCGCTCTGGTGTATGCACAACGAACCGGTGTATGTCGTCGATACCCGCGACGAACGCATAACGACGCGCATGCGCACGTATGCGTCGATGTTTGTCTTTAGCTGGAACCGTGATGTCATGGACAGCGAGTTGAAGCGGGTGGTCGAACGGGAAGACGGCAGACGGCCGGTGGTGCGTTCGTCGAACGAGTTTCCGATACCGGGCATTCGCGCCGGTACCAGCACGCATTTCTACTACGGCTGGTACAAGATCTATGGGCGTCTCGAAGAGTGGGAGCCGTTGATCCGGCGTTTCCCGCAACTGGTGCGTTTTGTCACCGAGTTCGGCGCACAGAGTTTTCCAAATGTCGAGAGTTGCGTCAGATTCATGGATGCCGACATCAGACGCATCGACTGGCAGCGCCTGGTTGAGCGCCATCAGTTTCAGCCAGACATCATGGCGCACTGGTACGATTGGCGCGCGGCGCGTTCGCTTGAAGAACTGGTGCAGATGTCGCAGGAGTATCAGATTAAGATCAACCGCCACTATATTGATCGGTTGCGCTTGCGCAAGTATCGCCCGACCGGCGGCATTATGCCATTCATGTTCCACGACGCCAACCCTTCGGTCTCCTGGTCGATCATCGACTACTGGCGCGTTCCGAAACGGTCATACGATGCAATGCGCCTGGCGTTCAGCCCGCAGTATGTCTTCACGGTGCTGGAGAAAGAAACCATCGCCCTCAACGAGGCGCTCGATCTGCCGGTCTATGTGGTCAACGACGCGCACCGCGACCTTGCGGTGACAGCGACTGCGCGCCTGATCGGTCCCAATGACGCGGCGCTGGCGACCGTCGAGCGATCGTTCACGTTGCCTGCCGACTGTATGGCAATGGAGATCGAGCGGTTGCGCCTGATCCCGTCAGACCCCGGAACGTATCGTCTGGAATTGACGCTGGAGGGCGATGTGACGGAAACCGTGGTCAACATCTACGCTGTTCATGTCTCAGATGGCTAGAAAGGAATCGTCTATGCTCGACAAAGCCAATGCTCTTGCGCCTGAAATCGTTCGTCTGCGTCGCGAAATTCATGCGCACCCCGAACTCGCATTCCAGGAGGTGCGGACATCCCAACTGGTTGCGGAGACACTGCGCGAGATCGGCGGCATGGATATCCGCACCGGCATCGGCAAAACTGGCGTCGTCGGGCAGTTGGGAACTGGCGATGGTCCAACGATTGGCATCCGCGCCGATATGGATGCGCTGCCGATCGACGAGGCGACCGGTTTGCCGTTTGCTTCGCAGAATCCTGGGGTTATGCATGCCTGCGGCCACGATGCGCACACCGCCATTCTGCTCGGCGTTGCGCACCTGCTCAAGCAGGAGTTCGCCGCCGGCAACCTGCGCGGCAATGTGCGCTTCCTGTTCCAACCCGCCGAGGAAGCGCAGGATGCAGAGGGTCTCAGCGGCGCGCCGCGGATGATCAACGATGGCGCGCTCGATGGCGTCGATCACGTCATCGCGCTGCACGTCGACTCCGGGTTGCCGGTGGGAAAAATTACCATCCGTGAAGGCGCGAGTTCGGCGGCGGTCGATACGTTTCGCAGCTGGATCACAGGTAGCGGCGGGCATGGCGCGTACCCGCATCTGGGGACAGACCCGCTCTGGATGCTGTTGCCGGTGATGCAGGCGTTGAACGGAGTCGTCGCGCGTCGTATCAACCCAATGCACCCGGCGGTTGTCAGCCTTGGCGTAGTACGCGGTGGCACGGCGTCGAACGTCATTCCTGCCGAGGTGTATCTGGAGGGCACGCTGCGCAGTTTCGACCCGCAGGTGCGCGAGCAGTTGCTTGTCGAGGTGGAACGCGCCTTCGCCGTTGCGCGCGCTTTTGGCGGCGATTACCGGCTGGAGATCGAGCGCGGCTATCCTGCCGGGCACAACGATGCCACGGTCAGCGACTGGATCTCGGCGACCATTACCGACCTGATCGGCGCTGATGCGATTGATCGCAGTCGTACCGGCATGGGTGCGGAGGACTTCGCCTATATGACGCAGAAAGCGCCCGGCGCGATGTTCATGCTTGGCGCCGCCGTTGATGACGGCGTAAGCCGTGGTCATCACACGCCGATCTTCGACATCGACGAGCGCGCGTTGCCGATCGGCGCGGCCATTCTTGCCGAAACCGCGCGCCGCTACCTGGCGGGTAAGGCGGGGTGATAAACGCTACGGGGTAGAAACGTCGCATTGCGTGATAGAGATGGTGCACTGCCCCCGCACTGCCGGGGGCAGTGCGCTGCTGGGGGCAGTGCAGCGCACTGCCCCTACTATTATGGTTCGATCTTCGTGCCGAGCACCTGGAGGAATTTTGCGATCCATTCAGGATGCGCGGGCCAGGCGGGCGCCGTCACCAGGTTGCCGTCGACGTGCGCTTTGTTGGCGGGAATATCGACATACCGCCCCCCGGCGCGGTTGACATCCGGACCGACTGCCGGATATGCGGAGCACGACTTGCCCTCCAGGACGCCTGCTGCTGCCAGCACCTGCGCACCGTGGCAGATTGCGGCGATTGGCTTGTTGGCAGCCGCAAAGTGGCGAACAATATCCAGCACCTTCTCGTTCAGGCGGATGTACTCCGGCGCCCGCCCGCCAGGAATCACCAGCGCATCGTAGTCCTCAGCCCGAACTTCGGCAAATGTCGCGTTTAGTGCGAAGTTGTGCCCTGGCTTCTCACTGTACGTCTGATCTCCCTCGAAGTCGTGAACTGCCGTGCGCACCTTGTCGCCTGCCTTCTTGTCGGGGCAGACGGCGTGAACGTTGTGACCGACCGCCTGAAGCGCCTGGAACGGCACCATCACTTCATAGTCCTCAACGTAATCGCCGACGAGCATCAAGATGTTCTTCACCGCCATTGGGAGACTCCTTTCTGCTCCTTTGCATGTTTGCCGTTTCCATGGGAACATGATCATTATACCTGAATCTTTGGAGATGTTGAGATCCGAGGGGTCAGGGGTCAGGGGTCAGGGGTTAGAAAAATCTGCCCACCTTCGCCCCTTCGCCCCTTCGCCCCTGTGCCCCTGTGCCCCTGTGCCCCTTCGCCCCTGTGCCCCTGTGCCCCTTCGCCCCTGTGCCCCTGTGCCCCTTCGCCCCTTCGCCCCTTCCCACCTTCCCACCTGCCCACCTGCCACCTTCAACTCCCGGACCTCTTGCCTCTTTCCCTCTCGCCTGTCCTGCTCTTGCATATGCAATGTGTCACTTTTGTAAACCTTGACTTAACCTTTCAAATCTACTATAGTGAGCGCGGATTTAATCAGATTTGACTAGAATCGATACGTCCATGACCGCGATGCATTCGACATCGACGGCCACGCTGCTCCCCGACGATCAGCCGCACATCGTTGTGGTCGGCGGCGGGATCAGCGGCATGAGCGCGGCGTATGAACTGGGTCGCGCAGCGCACCACGGCGCTCCACCGGTTGCCGTCACCCTCATCGAGCGTGAGGCGCGCCTGGGTGGCAAGGTCGTCACCGAGCGCAACGGACCGTTCATCATCGAAGGCGGACCCGACTCATTCATGGCGCAGAAACCGTGGGCTGCCGAACTGGCGCGTGAGATCGGTCTGGCTGAGGATCTGATGGTCGCCTCGCCGATGCGCCGCACGACATGGGTGCTGATCCGCGGACGACCGCAACCCCTCCCCGAAGGTATGCTGCTGATCGTTCCCACCCGCATTGCTCCCTTTGCTTTTTCGCCGCTCATTTCTCCATTCGGTAAACTGCGCATGGCGCTCGATCTGTTCGTTCCGGCGCGCCGCGATGACGGTGATGAGACGCTCGCCGACTTCATCCGCCGCCGCCTGGGGAACGAGGCGCTCGACCGGCTGGCGGAGCCAATCCTCTCCGGCATTCACAGCGCCGAGTGCGAACGCCAGAGCATTATGGCGACGTTTCCACGCTTCCGCGATCTGGAAAAACGGCACGGCAGCCTGATCCGCGGCATGCTCGCGGCACGCCGCGCCGCACCGCCATCTTCGGCGCATCAGTCGCCCTTTATGACGCTGCGCGGCGGCATGGGGGCGCTCGTCGAGCGGCTGGAACATCATCTGACGGCGCGCATTCTGACCAGCCGCCGGGCGGTGGCGCTGACATACGATCCAACCGCTGCGCGCCCGTATCGTCTGCGGCTGGATGATGGCGCTACGCTGCATGCCGATGCCGTCATTCTGGCGACGCCGTCCTACGCCGCCGCCGATCTGGTGAGCGAATCGTTCCCGGCGCTGGCGCACGCGCTGCATGCCATCCGGTACGTTTCGACCGCAACAATCTCGCTGGTCTACCGGCGCAGTGAGGTCGGGACGCCGCTCGACGGGTATGGTCTGGTCATTCCGCGTAGCGAACCGACCTGGATCAACGCCTGCACGCTCTCCTCGATCAAGTTCCGCTATCGCGCTCCCGATGAGTATCTGCTGCTGCGCTGCTTTGCCGGCGGGTCGCGGCGACCGGAACTGCTGGCGCGGGACGATGACGACCTGGTGCGTCTGGCGCAGAGCGATCTGCGCGCCATTCTGGGCATCACCGCCGCTCCGGCGCTGACGCGCGTCTATCGCTGGCACAATGGCAATCCACAGTACGATGTCGGTCATCTGGAACGGATCGCGGCGCTCGAAGCGCTCTGCCCCGACAGTCTGCTGCTGGCGGGCGCGGCATATCGGGGCGTCGGCGTACCCGATTGCATCAAACAGGGGCGTGAAGCGGCGCACCGGGCGCTGAACGCCGTGGCCGCTGCGCGACACATGTCACAGTAATCAACGCGGAATAAAGATTTCTCAACGGTACTACATTGTGAGAACTGTAACATGGTATCGCCATGATCGATGCAGAACCAACCGACAATGAGTGGCTTTCGCTCGCCGAGGCAAGCGCTCTCCTCGGCGTGGCGGCATCGACGCTGCGCCGCTGGGGGGATACGGGAAAGGTGCCGATGAAGCGCACCCTTGGCGGGCACCGCCGCTTCTCTCGAACAGGACTGCTGAAGGCGCTGGAAGACGCGCAGAAGCATGATCATTCCCCTCCTCCGGCGCCGTTGTCGTTGCTGCGGTTCGATACGCACGCGATGGCGCGCGCCGATTGGCACTCGCGTCTAATGACCCATTCCAACGCCGAACGGATGCGTGGTCTTGGGCAGCGTCTGTTAGGATTGTTGATTCAGTATATCAATCGCCAGGAAGAAGACGAACGGTTCCTCAACGAGGCGCGCTCCATTGGCAGCGGTTATGGGCGCGAAACACGCGATGCCGGTGTCAGTATGCACGATACGGTGCAGGCGTTCCTGTTCTTTCGCAACTCGTTTTCGCGGCTGGCAATGCCCGTGCCTGGCATTGCCCAACCGAATGATCTCGATCAGGCGGTTGCCCTCCATGCGCGTATCGACCGCTTCATGGACGCGGTGCTGCTGGGGGCGATTACCGGGTATGAGCAGCAAGAGCGAGGTGATCGGGTATGCAGATAACCCTGATCGGTGTGCATCAGCGCAATACGCCGGTGACCGTGCGCGAGCGGCTGGCGTTCAGTCTCAATGAGTTGCCCAATGCGCTCCTGGCGTTGCGCCAGCATGTCGATGAGGGGATCATCCTCTCGACATGCAATCGGGTCGAGGTATGCGCCGTGACGCACGACGGCGCAGCAGGCGATGAGGTGTTGAAAACGTTCCTGGCTGAGCAGCGCGGCGTTGATCGGGCGGTGTTTGCGCCATCGCTCTACATCCACCGCAATGAAGCGGTTGTGCGCCATCTCTACCGGCTGGCTGCCGGTCTCGACTCGATGGTGCTCGGTGAGGATCAGATCGTCGGGCAGATCAAGGAGGCGCTTGCGCTGGCACACGCCGCAGGCGCGATTGGTTCAGTGCTCCATCGCGTGCTGCACGGTGCGCTGGCGGCAGGGAAGCGCGCGCGCGCGCGCACCGGAATCGCCGCCGGTCACGTCTCGGTTGTGTCGGTTGCGGTCGATGCGATGCGCCAGTCTTCCGATTTTCTCAAACAGGGGCGCGTGCTGGTTATTGGCGCCGGACATATGGCGGAACTGGCGCTGAAACACCTGATCACCGAGGGAAGCGCGAGCATCACGGTTGTCAATCGCACAGAGGCGCGGGCAGGCGCGCTGGCGCAGCGGTATGGCATCGCCTGGCGACCGTGGGTTGAACTGAACGATGCGCTGGCAATGAGCGATATTGTGGTGAGTTGCACCTCGGCGCCGGGCATCGTGGTATCGTGGCAGATGGTGGAGCGCGCCGCAGCCGGACGTACTGCGCCGTTGCTCCTCTTCGACCTGGCAGTGCCGCGCGACATCGATCAGCGTGTTGCAGAGATCCCCGGCGTTCATCTCCACGATGTGGATGCGCTGGAGCCGATCTGTGTAACCAATCGCGCCATGCGTGTTGCCGAGGCGCAACGCGCTGAGGAGATCATCGATAGCGAAGTGGCGAAGTTTATGGAATGGTGGGCAGTGCAGCAGGCGGTTCCAACCATTCGCGCCTTGCGTGAGCGCGCCGAAGCCATCCGCGATGCCGAAATCCGCCGGGCGCTGGCGCGCTGCCCCGAACTCTCGCCACAGCAGCGCGAAACAGTCGTTGCCTTGAGTACGGCGATTATCAATAAATTGCTGCACGAGCCGATCGTTGCGCTGCGTAATCCGGAAGCAAGCGGCGAATTGGTAACGGCAGTGCGCCAGCTGTTCAATATCGATGATACAACCATCCATACCCCGGCGAAGATGACATAACATACGCAATCTGCCTAGAGAGGAAGCACGAACGTATGGCTGATCACGATCTTACCCACACTCCCGCCACACCCTGGTTCGTCCAGTTCACGGCATTCAGGGTCGATCCCGCCTGGCGTCGCCTGCCGCACAACGCGCGCGCCGATGGCCGTGAGACGTTCGCCAGTGTGGTGGAGGAATATGCCTCCGCGATCACCACCTGGGCGTACAGCGGCATTGGCTTGAAGATCGGCGTCGATCTCCTGCTCTGGCGGCGCGGCATCGATCCCAAACCGATGCAGGAGATGACGGCGCGCCTGCTGACGAGCGGCATTGGGTGCTACAGCGAGATTTCCTATCAATTGTTCGGCTATACGCGCCCTTCGGTCTACACCCGCCGCCCAACCAGCCAGGAGCAGGCGATCGATCTGAATGATCGCCAGACCTATCTGGTCGTCTATCCGTTCAGCAAAACAACCGAATGGTACCTCATGAGCCGCGATGCCCGTCAGGGAATGATGAATGAACATATGCGCGTTGGTCATGAGTACGCCGACATCCGGCAGGTGCTGTTGTATGCCACGGGTCTCGACGATCAGGAGTTTGTCGTCGCGTATGAAACCGAGGATCTGCCGCGGTTCAGCCAGTTGGTGACCGATCTGCGTGCGACCGAAGCGCGCCGGTATACCCTGCGCGATACGCCGATCATCACGGCTATTCATCGCCCATTGCGCGAGGCGCTTACCCTGATTGGATAATGTATGATACCTCATCGCTTTCTGGCGGCGTGTCGCCGCCAGCCGACCGATGCCACGCCGGTCTGGTTCATGCGCCAGGCGGGACGCTATATGCCGGAGTACCGCGCGATTCGTGAACGCTACGGTTTTCTCGACATGGTGAAAACGCCGGAACTGGCTGCCGAGATCACCATGCAGCCGCTCTGCGCGTTCCCGGTCGATGCGGCGATCATTTTCGCCGATATTCTGCCGCTGCTCGAGGGGATCGGTCTTCAGTTGACCTACGAGCAGGGCGAGGGTCCGGTCATTCACAATCCGCTGCGTTCGCCCGCCGACATTGCCGCGCTGCACGACGCCGACCCGCGCGAGACGGTTGCGTACACGATCCAGGCGATCCGTCTGGTGAAACGCGATCTGGAAGGGCGCGCGCCACTGATCGGGTTTAGCGGCGCACCCTTCACGCTTGCGGCATATGCCATCGAGGGCGGGTCATCGCGTGATCATCGCCGCACCAAAGCGCTGATGTGCACCGAACCGCAGGCATGGCGCGATCTGATGGAGCGCCTGACGTCGCAGGTGAGCGCCTATCTGATTGCGCAGATTGAAGCCGGCGCCGATGCGGTGCAACTCTTTGATAGTTGGGCTGGCGCGCTGGCGCCCGGTGATTATGCTGACTATGTGCTGCCATTCGTGCAGAAGTGCATCATCAATGTGCGCGCCGGTTGTGGCGTCGTTCCACCACCGCCGATTATCTACTTCGGCGTCGATATGTCCGGCATGCTCGGGTTGCTGCGTCAGACTGATGCGGATGTGATTGGTCTCGACTGGCGCATTTATCTCGATGATGGGTGGGCGCAGGTCGGTCCTGGCGTCGCCGTTCAGGGCAATCTCGATCCGCATACGCTCCTGGCGCCATGGCCCGAAGTCCGTCGCCGTGCTGCTGATATTCTCGACCGCGCGGCTGGCCGTCCGGGGCATATTTTCAACCTGGGGCACGGGATTGTGCCCGAAACGCCGGTCGATACCGTGCGTCGCCTGGCTGAGTTTGTTCATGAGTATTCAGCGGAATGAACCTATGACCGATCATTCATCTCCAACCGGCATTTTCCTGCTTGCCTACGGTACGCCGGAGAGTCTCGACGATGTTGAGCCGTACTTCACTCACATTCGCGGTGGACGCAAGCCTTCACCCGAGGCAGTGGAGCATCTGCGCGAACGCTACCGGCTGGTCGGCGGACGCACGCCGCTCAAGGACCTGACCTTCGCCGTTGCCGACAGGGTGCAGGCGCGGTTCGATGCGGAAGCGCCAGGTCGGTACCGCGTCTACGTCGGTATGAAGCACTGGCATCCGTTCATTGCCGAAACTGTGCCGCGGATCGCTGCCGATGGCGTGCAGGACGTTGTAGCCCTCGTCCTCGCGCCACACTATTCCAGGATGAGCATCGGCGGCTATCGCAAGTACCTCGACGAGGCAAACGCCGCACTCGAACAACCGCTGCGAGTCACGTTCATCGAACGCTGGCACGACTATCCAGGATTCCGACAGCTTATTGCGGATCGGATTGTTGCGGCGCGTGCTGAATTGCCCCCCGATCTGCGCGATGAAGCGCTGGTGCTCTTCAGTGCGCATAGCCTGCCGGAACGCATTCTCTCGTGGAACGATCCGTACCCCGATGAACTGCGCGAGAGCGCAGCGGGTATCGCTGCGCTGCTGGGGCTGACCAACTGGCGTCTCTGCTACCAGAGCGCCGGAATGACCGGCGAACCGTGGCTCGGTCCCGATATCCTCGATTACCTGGAAGAGTTGCACAGCGAAGGGGTGCGCGCCGTCATCAGCGTGCCGTTCGGGTTCGTCGCCGACCATCTTGAGGTGCTGTGGGACATCGACCGCGAAGCGCAGGAGAAGGCTGCGGAGTTGGGAATGACGCTCCGCCGCATTCGGATGCCGAATGCCGATGACGAGTTCGTGGACGTGCTGGCGGCGCTGCTGCGTGATGTGCTGGAAAAGCGCCTATGAGGGATGTGCTGACCATCGGCACGCGCGCCAGCAAACTGGCGCTGGTGCAGACACATATGATCCGCGATGCGTTGCTCGCGGCGCATCCCGGGTTGACGGTCGCCGTTGAGCATATCACGACGCGCGGTGATATTATTCTCGACCGTCCGCTGAATGCGATCGGCGACAAGGGGCTGTTCGTCGTCGAGATCGAAGAGGCGATGCGCGCCGGCAGGATCGATCTGGCGGTTCATAGCGCCAAGGATCTGCCGTCAACGCTGCCGCCCGATATGACGCTTGCCGCCTGCCCGCGACGCGCCGATCCGCGAGACGCGCTGGTGGCGCAGCCTGGTATGACGCTTGCAACCTTGCCGCCTGGCGCGCGCGTTGGAACCAGCAGTCTGCGGCGCACCTGTCAGTTGCGCGCCCTGCGTCCCGACCTGACGCTGCTCGATCTGCGCGGGAATGTCGATACACGGCTGCGCAAGTTGCGCGAAGGGCAGTATGATGCCATCGTGCTTGCCGCAGCCGGGTTGAAGCGGCTTGGTCTCGAGGACGTTATCACGGAATTGATCGAACCGGATGTCCTGATCCCGGCAGTCGGGCAGGGGATCATCGGCGTCGAAGCGCGCGCTGGCGATGCTGGGGTGCTACGTCTGCTGGAACCGCTTGATGATCTGGCAGCGCGCGCTGCAATCACGGCTGAGCGCGCATTTCTGGCGCGTATCGGCGGCGGGTGCCAGGTTCCGGTCGGAGCGCTGGCGCAGATCGAAGGTGATGAACTGCTGCTGTACGGCATGATCGGCGCGCGAGACGGGCGTATGGTGCGCGGCATACGGAGCGGACCGGCAGCCCATCCCGCCGGTCTGGGATTGGCGCTGGCAGAAGAGTTGCTCGATGCAGGCGGGCAGGCGCTGCTCGCAGGGTGACCAGACACAGTGGAAATGACTGGTCGATTGCAGGGCAAACGGATCGTCGTCACACGCGCTGCCGAACGGGCTGAAGGTCTGGCGGCGGCGCTGCGCAATCGGGAAGCGGAGGTGCTGGTCTGCCCGACGATTGCGTATGCGCCTCCCGATGATCCTGAGCCGCTCGAAGCAGTGTTGGAGCGTCTCGATCAGTACGACTGGATTATCTTCACCAGTGCCGCAGCGGTTGATGCGCTCGCAAGGTATCAGGCGTTGCCCCCGCCGCTGCACGTGCGGGTAGCGGCGGTCGGAAAAGCGACGGCTGCTGCCATCGAGTCGCGCGGCGGGCGCGTCGATCTGCTGCCAGCGCAACAGAATGCGGAAGGGTTGCTGGCGGAACTTCAGAACGTTGCCGGTCGACGTATTCTGCTGCCGGTCTCCGACATTGCGCGCGATACGCTGGCAGTCGGTCTACGGGAACGAGAGGCGTGGGTCGATGTGGTGACCGCCTATCGCACGGTTCCCGGTCCAGGAGTGCGCGACCTGATCGATCCGCTCTGCCGACGCGCTATTGATGCTGTCGTGTTCAGCAGTCCCTCGACCCTACGTTACCTGCTCAATGGCATGGAGCAGATCGGCATCGACCGTTCCGTCGCGCGCGCCCTGTTCACCGGTGTTGCCTTGATTGCGATTGGACCAACGACCGCACAGGCGCTTCAGGACGAAGGGCTTCCCGTTGCCGCGCAGGCGCCGAGTCCGGCGGTGGAAGGGGTGGTGGAGGCGGTGTGTATGGGACTGGAGGCGCGAGGGGTGAGGCGCGAGGGGTGAGGCGCGAGGGGCGAGGTTGTACGGAGGGGCGCTTGCGGCGTGCCCGCAATGCGCGAGGTCGCACGGAGGGGCGCGCGCCTGTGGTGTGCCCGCGAGGGGCGATGCGCGAGGTGCGAGGTCGCACGGAGGGACGCGCCGCAGGCATGAGGGTGAGAAGCACAGCTTTATCGAAATATTAACCCCTGACCCACAGGAGGCTCCCATGCACATCAATCGTCCGCGTCGATTACGCCGCACGCCTGCACTGCGCCGCATGGTATGTGAAACGGTGTTAAGCGTCGATGATTTGATCGCGCCGCTTTTCGTTGTCGCCGGCAGCGACATTGTGCGCCCAATCCGCTCGATGCCGGGGCACGCTCAGCTTTCGGTTGATCAACTCGATCCCGAAATCAACGAAATTGCCGAACTCCGGATACCAGCAGTGCTTCTCTTTGGCATTCCTGGGCACAAAGACCCGATCGGCAGCAGTGGGTGGGACCCGGAGGGTCCGGTGCCGCAGGCGATCCGCGCCATCAGGCGGCTTGCTCCACAGTTGACCATCATCGCGGATGTGTGTGTGTGCGAGTACACCAGCCACGGGCACTGCGGCATTCTGGCGGACACACCCGGCAGCGGCGATGTGCTCAACGATCCGACGCTTGAGATTCTGGCTCGGTGTGCGGTTGCATATGCCGATGCCGGCGCCGACATCGTCGCTCCCAGCGCTATGATGGATGGTCAAGTCGCTGCCATTCGCGCCGCGCTCGACGCTGCAGGTCACACACAGGTCGCAATCCTGTCGTATGCCGCCAAGTTTGCCTCTGCTTTCTACGGACCGTTCCGGGAAGCCGCCGAGTCTACGCCGGCATTCGGTGACCGGCGCGCTTACCAGATGGACCCGGCGAACGGGCGCGAGGCATTGCGTGAGGTCGAACTCGATGTCGCTGAGGGCGCCGATATGATCATGGTCAAGCCGGCGGGCGCGTATCTCGATATCATCAGCACTGTGCGGCAGCGCTACCATCTGCCGCTGGCGGCGTACCAGGTGAGCGGCGAATATGCCATGATCAAAGCGGCGGCGCAACTCGGCTGGCTCGACGAGCGCCGCGCCGCGCTCGAAAGCCTGATTGCCATTCGTCGCGCCGGGGCGGATATGATCATTACCTATTTCGCCAAAGATGCCGCGCGCTGGATAGTGCCGGCGTTAAGAGGTGACAGTCAAGGAAGAGTGAAGGTGGAAGATGGCAGGTAGCCCCTGACCCCTATGATTATCAGGTTACAACTATGAATACCGCTCATTCCGAGACACTATTCGCCGAAGCGCGTTCGCTCTTCCCCGGCGGCGTCAATAGCCCGGTGCGCGCCTTTCGCGCGGTTGGCGGCGTGCCGCGTTTTATCGCACGCGGCGAAGGCGCATTTCTCTTCGATGTTGACGGCAATCGCTACATCGATTATGTCCTCTCGTGGGGTCCCCTGATCCTGGGGCACGCCCATCCCGATGTGGTCGCCGCCATCGCCGAACAGGCAGCGCGCGGGACGTCGTTCGGCGCGCCGACCGGACTCGAAAGCGAACTCGCGCGCCTGATCACGCAGGCGATGCCGTCGGTAGAAATGGTGCGGTTCGTCTCGTCGGGCACCGAGGCGGCGATGAGCGCCCTGCGCCTGGCGCGCGCCGCCACACGCCGCGACAAGGTCATCAAGTTCGCCGGGTGCTACCACGGGCACTTCGATGGGTTCCTGGTGCAGGCTGGTTCCGGCGTGGCAACACTGGGACTGCCGGACAGTCCGGGGGTCACAGCAGCGACGGCTGCCGGCACGCTGACCGCGCCCTACAACGACCTTGATGCAGTCGAGGCGTTGTTGAAGGCAAACCCCGGCGAAGTAGCGGCGATTGCCGTCGAGCCGGTCGCTGGAAACATGGGGCTGGTCTTGCCGCAACCCGGTTTTCTCGCCGGGTTGCGGCGTCTGGCTGACGAACATGGCGCACTGCTGATCTTTGATGAGGTCATGACCGGCTTCCGCGTGGCGTATAACGGCGCGCAGGGCAGATACGGCGTAACACCCGACCTGACCTGCCTTGGCAAAGTGATTGGCGGGGGGTTGCCGGCTGCCGCCTACGGCGGACGGCGCGGGTTGATGGAACTGATCGCGCCTGCCGGTCCAGTCTATCAGGCGGGAACCCTTTCCGGCAATCCACTGGCAATGGCAGCCGGTATTGCAACCCTGCGCGCGATTGGTGCGCCAGGCGTCTTTGAGCGGCTGGAACAGGCGACGACGGCGCTCTGCGTCGGTTTCGAGCAGGCGGCTGCTGAGGCGGATATTGCATTGCATACGGCGCGTGCTGGCAGCATGTGGGGCTTTTTCTTCACCGATGAGCCGGTGGTTGACTATGCTTCGGCGAAGAAATCCGATACACAGCGCTACGCGCGGTTCTTCCACGCCATGCTCGAACGTGGCGTCTATCTGGCGCCAGCCCAATTCGAGGCGGCATTCGTCTCGCTTGCCCACAGTGACGCGCTCATTCAGGAGACGATCGCCGCCGCCGCCGATGCGCTCCAATCAATCGAGAGCGCTTCACAGAAAGGCTGACGCCAGGGCGCGAAGACGCAAAGATTGCAAGCCCGGTAAACTGGTTTTTATCTTGAAACCTGCGCCCCCACATAGTACGATATAGGGCAAGCATACACTGTGTGTGTCTGTAGTTCAGTCTCGTGCTTCACCACGCAGACGCTTGCAGAGGTTTGCCCCGTGTTCGCAGGAAGGGAGTGTGGGTATGACGCAGGTCTATCGGTTCGTGTCGGTTTTAGCGGTTGTCATCATCATCTGGTTCGCCTCTGCATCGTTTGGTCCGGTGCGTGCGAGTGCGCCATCGAACGAAGAACTGGGGCTGACATCATCAGCCCATGTGCTGACAACGCAGGTCGCGGGAGTGGAGAATGAGCCGGTGCTGGCGCCGGTGACGCAGGCCGGGTGGGGCGCCTGGGAAGCAGTTCCCGGTGCAGTGCTGGCGACATCGGCGCCAGCAGTGACAACCTGGAGCCGGGATCGGCTGGAGGTCTTCGTCCGTGGCGATGGGGGCGCCCTGCTATGGCAAACATTTGCTGGCGGGCGCTGGTCGGGCTGGCGCAACCTTGGCGGTGGTCTGGCATCGGCGCCATCGTGCGCCGCGTGGGGGCAGAACCGCATGAGTTGCTTTGCGCTGCGCCAGGGGAGCAGCGCCGTCTGGCACATCTGGTGGAATGGCGAGCGCTGGAGCGAATGGCAGAATCTGGGAGGCATTGCCACCTCTGCACCGGCTGCCGTCTCGTGGGGCGCACAGCGTGTGGGCGTCTTTGTGCGCGGCAGCGACAACAAGATGTACCAGGCATACTATGATGGTCAGCGCTGGATCAGTTGGATCAACCACGAAGGTACGCTCACCTCCGCACCTGCCTGCGCCTCGCCAGGGGACAATCAAGTGCAGTGTTTCGTGCGCGGCAGCAACAACAAACTCTACCGTCGCGTCTGGAACGGTTCCCAGTGGACCATCTGGGAGGACCTGGGAGTGAGCGGAACGTCGGCGCCATCGGTGGCATCGTGGGGACCGAGCCGGGTCAGCCTGTTCGTGCGGGGTGACAACGGCAACCTGCTGCACCGTTACTGGGACGGCTCACGCTGGATCGGCTGGGAGGACCTGGGGGGCAACATCGCCTCATCACCTGCGTGCGTCTCGTGGGGCGCCAACAGCCTCGACTGCTTCGCACAAACGGTTGATCCGGTCTTCAACACCGATCAGGGGCTGATCCGACGGTTCTGGCGAGGATAAACGCTGTTTTCTCGCAGCGCTCGCATGCGACGATCAGCGTGGATGGCGCCTGCCGAAGGGTCGAAGAGCAGGCAGGGGTGCGCTCCCTTCGGTAGGCTCAGGGGGCGCGCCGCCGGCGGTATACCCGGAGAAATGCTGGATCAGAGGACCTTCACCGATAATTTGCCCTCTACCCCGACACGCGCTAGAATGCGGCGGGCAATTTCCTGATGTTCTGCCTGACATCTGTTGCAAAGCGGTGGCACGACAGACGCACCGATTGTCCACATTGGCAAAGTTATTCGCAACGCTGTCGCGTTCAATACGCAGCACTGGCAGGGAGCGCGGCCTGACGTGGATCATTTGCTCGATAATGACATCGCCACGTTGATGTTTTATTATACCCCCGATGTGCAAGAAATACTTGACGAACTAACCCCGTTCGTGAGTCCTCAGGATAAGTCTACAATTCAAGATGTCATCACCGATCTTGAGCGGCGCATTGCTCGTATGCAACGCAGGGACCTGTGATCTCCGCATTATTCCGTCATTCGCCGTATGCCGATCAGAAGGAGGATTTCCACATGGAGTCAGGTGCGGTCAATCTTCCCGACTCAAACATGCCAAACGCCGCCCGAATCTACAGCTACACGCTGGGCGGCTCGTACTACCTGCCGGTAGACAAAGCAGCCGCCGAATATATGTTTTCTCTCGTGCCCTCCACGCCAAAGTGGGTGCGCATGCTGCGTATGTTCCTTCAGCACGCGGCGCGTCGACTCTGGGCGGAAGGACCGACCCATTTTATCGACTTCGCTTCCGGGCTGCCGACCGATGATCATATCCATCATATCTTGCCCGATGCCCGGGTTGTCTATTCGGACCTGGATCTCGAGACCTGTCAACTGGCGCAGCGGTTGGTCGGACACCTGCCGAACGTTCGTTACTTCAGCCATGATGTGCGCGCGGCTCGCTCGCTGCTCGAGTCATCTGAGGTGCAGGGCTTTCTTGGCGGTGAGCGACGGGTGGCTTTTGGGTTGAATGGGATTACGGTCTTTCTCTCTCCAGAAGAGATTGCGCAGGTCTTTCACGATCTCTACGAGTGGGCAGCGCCGGGTTCCCGGCTCTATATCACCTATGAAACCAAACTGCCAGGGTTGATGACTCCTCGGATGGAACAGTTCATCGAGATGTTCCGTCAGGCAGGCTCACCGTTCTGGCTCTATTCACTCGAGGAATGTATTGCGTTCAGCCGACCGTGGCGTATACCTTCAGATGGATTGATGCCGTTGCATCAGTTCCTTGGGCTTCCCCCCGATTACATCACGGAAGCGGATGAGGAAGGGGTTGGGTTGCAGTTCTACGCTGCGATTCTTGAAAAGGCGTGATCTTGTATCAGGGCAGGTCTGAGACCTGCCCTGACGGCGTCATAGATTCGCCTCGAAAATGATTTCTTCGCTTGGCTGCGCTGCGGTATCGATCTCGTCGAGTGTGATCATCACCTGATCATAGGCGTCCATCGGTTCAGGAGCGTCAACGACAAACTCGGCGACCCCGTCAGGTCCGACAGTCACCGTGCCAATCGCTATCGCCTGACTCCCCTTTGCCAGCCAGAGTCGATACACCTTCCCCGGTTCGGCGGACTTCAGCCCATAGATCAACAGCACCAACCGGTTGTGACCCGGCTGCATGAACATGCGGGCGCTCGCTTCGTCAGGCGCACGCTCGGTTGTTCCCAGCAACTGCGAGACGGTCTGCGGCGCTGCGATGAACGACACGAGTTGCTCGTCCTTGCCGCCCGACGCCTGGATTTCCCGCAACTCGCGCTGGCTGGCGGCAAGCTGGACGCGCGTCTCGTCAAGTTCGCGCTGAGCGGTGATCAATTGCGCCTCAACGGTCTGCGCCGTCTGACGTAGCTGAACGATCTGCGCTTCTGCGGCGCTCAGGGTTTGACGGTTGGTTGCGAGTTCCGTCGCCAGTTGAAAGGTTGCAGCGCCCAACCCCAGGATCAGCGTCAGCATGATTGCCAGCGCCGGAGCGAACCAACGCCCCGGCGACGGTGCGCGCACCGTCACCGGGCGCTGCGGCTGAACGGCAGGTGTGGAGGGGGTGTCGTTTGTAGCGGCAATGCGTGCAAACAACTGGCGCTTGACATGCGGCGGCGGGTCGATGGCGCCGGCTGCATACGGCAACAGCCCCACGGTGTCGCGGAACGACTCGGCTTCGGCGCGGCATCGAGGGCAGGCTGCCACATGAGCAGCCACGCGGGTGGCATCGTGAGCATCGAGCGCGCCCAGGACAAACGCAGGTATGAGTTCTATGATGTCATCGCAAGTCGACGGTGTCATGAGCGTGCTCATTTATTCGTGCAGGTCTTCAGCGCCAATCTTCTGGCTGTGCAACAGGTCGCGCATTTTTTGCAGCGCAAGTCTGGTTCGTGTTTTGACAGTGCCAATCGGACTATTCAATCGTTGAGCAATCTCGCTCTGCGAGAGTCCGCCGAAGTATGCCAGCTCCAGCACTTCGCGCTGCTCCGGCGGAATCTGCGCCAGCGCCTGGTGAATGATGCGACGACGTTCGCGCTCGATCGCAGCGCCGACGACGTCTCCTTGCATGTCCGGCTGCTCAAGCATCACCTGCTCTTCGTGCTCACTCTGCACGGTGGTCGGGCGGGAGCGCTGCCGGCGCAACTCATCGATACACAGATTGTGTGCAATGCCGAAAATCCACCCGGCGACCTGCCCGCGCCCGATGACGAACGCTGTGCTGCGCCGCCAGACGCGCCAGAAGGTTTCCTGGACGATGTCTTCCGCCAGTTCGGTGTTCTGAAGCATACGGAGCGCCGTGGCATACACGATGCGCGCGTATCGGTCGTACAGGTGTTCGAGTGCGCTGCTATCGCGTTGCGCGACGCGAGTAATCAACACCTCATCGTCCAGTGCAGACGAGTCGGCAGCTGGCGCCCTGACCTGACTCATCGCACTGCCCCGCAGTGTTGTACTATATCCTGCATAATCATACGGATAAACTTCACAATCGGATGGCAGCCCTATTATAGCAAAAGCACAACCCTGCCAGAGCGTCGCTCTGGCAGGGTTGGGTCTGTTTTGTCAGGATGCTCAACGCGATGTTGGAGCGTTGCTAGCGCGCACCGGCGTGGAGAAGCAGGCTTACAGGCAACCAGCGGTTGCTCGAATCCGGCGGTTCGGCATTTGAGGGCCTCACTCCACAAGCATGTTGCCGCCGGTTCGACTTCTTGGAGGGCGTGCCGCCCTCCGAACCTCCCTGCACTACGCCAGGGTGCAGGGTATGCACACAATTGCCTGGCGCTGCACGTTCTGCGACTCGCTGCTTTCTTGTCACACCAGATATGTGTCGGGGGTTGACGCCGCTTCCGCCTGAACGTCAGCATCGCGCTCTGGTCAGTCCATCCAGAAACTCTGCGATGATTGGCGATTGTTGGTCGATATCGACGAGAAATGCGTCGTGACCGGCGATTGAGTCGATCTCGACGTGATCGACCGGCCGGTGCACGCGACACAGAGCGTCGGCGATAGCGAGCGACTCCGCTGTCGGGTAGAGCCAGTCGCTGCTGTACGACAGCAGGAGGAAGTGCGCCTGCGATCGGGCGAGGGCTGTTTCCAGCGAACCATAGCGTGCTGGCAGGTCCCAGTAGTCCATGGCTTTGGTGATGTAGAGGTATGAATTGGCGTCGAAGCGCGCATTGAAACTGGCGCCCTGGTATTCGAGATAACTTTCGATGGCGAATTCCTGCGCCATAGTGTAGGATGGACCGCCATGCTGAAATGCGCGCCCAAACTTGCGTTCCAGCGATGGCTCGCTCAGGTAGGTAATATGACCGATCATTCGCGCCGTCGCCAGCCCATCGACCGGCGGCTCGTGACCGTAGTAGTCGCCGCCGCGCCAGCGCGGATCGGCCATGATTGCGCGGCGCCCGATGGCGTTCCACGCCACCGTTTGCACCGATGAGCGCGCGGCCGTTGCCAGCAGAATCGCACCGCGCACCCGCTCCGGGTAGGCTGTCGCCCATTCCAACGCCTGGAAGCCGCCCATCGAACCGCCGGCGACAGCGAGCAATCGATCAATCCCCAGGCGATCGATCAGGCGTGTCTGGGCACGCACCATGTCACTGATGGTAATGACCGGGAAGCGCAAGCCATACGGTTTACCGGTCGCCGGGTCGATGCTGGAAGGTCCGGTGCTGCCCTTGCACCCGCCGATGACATTCGAGCAGATGATGAAATAGCGCTCAGTATCGAAGGGACGCCCGGGACCAACCATCGCATCCCACCACCCTGGTTTGGGGTCAGTCGACGTGTGGCGACCGGCAACGTGCGCATCGCCGGAAAGCGCGTGCAGGATCAGAATGGCATTATCGCGCGCCGGGCTGAGTTCGCCATACGTCTCGTAAGCCAGTGTCAGCGGTGTCAGATGCGCACCGCTGTCGAGCGGCAATGGCTCGAGCCAGGTGGCGTAGCGTGTCTGGACGAGACCGACGCCAAGCGGCGCGCGCTCGGTTGCAAATGCAATCATAGGATGCCTTCCTGGTTCAGTACACACGTTCTCACATTTATGAGCAGCCACAAGGGGCGCCGACAAACCGCAGTCCCTGAAGGGTCTGTCACACGGGGCGCCCCTGCGGCGTGCCACGGTCGACCTGCGCTCATTCGCTCCTGAACTCATTCACTACAGAGGACGCAGACGAAACCACTTTTGCGCCTGTACTCTTCCAACTTCGCCGTTCGCAAGGGCGTACAGCCGTGCGTCTCTGCGTTGCGCACGCCAGCTGCGACGTACAACGTTTCGAGACGTTGCGGTGCAACATTTCTCCTGCACCCCGGCGTCGCTCCTTACACCTTCGCCAGCGCCTGATCCAGGTCGGCGATAATGTCGTCAATCGTTTCAATGCCCACCGACAGGCGCACAAAATCGTCGGTGACGCCGGTGAGCCGCTGCTCTTCGGGTGTCAACTGGCTGTGGGTCGTGCTGGCGGGATGGATGGCGAGGCTTTTGGCGTCGCCGATGTTTGCCAGGTGCGAGAAGAGGCGCAGGCTATTGATGAACTTCGCTCCGGCTGCCCGCCCGCCTTTGATTCCAAAGCCGAGGATGCCGCTCTGCCCTTTCGGCATATACTTTTGCGCCAGCGCATAACTGGGGTGATCGGGCAGACCGGGATACAGCACCCACTCCACCTTGCGGTGTTCCTTGAGGAACTGCGCCACTGCCAGCGCGTTCTGGCTATGGCGCTCCATACGCAGACCCAACGTCTCGATGCCCTGGAGCAGCAGGAAGGAGTTGAACGGGCTGAGGCATGCGCCAATGTCGCGCAGCAACTGCACACGCACCTTCAGAATGTACGCCAGGTTGCCGAACGCCTGCGTGTAGACCAGTCCGTGGTAGGACGGATCAGGCGCGGTGAACTCCGGGTAGCGTCCGTTCGTCCAGTCGAATCTGCCGCTATCGACCAGCAGCCCGGCGATGCTGGTGCCGTGCCCGCCAAGGTACTTCGTGCCGGAATGGATGACAATATCGGCGCCCCACTCGAACGGGCGGCACAGGTAGGGGGTCGCCGTCGTCGAGTCGACCATCACCGCCACGCCGCGTTCGTGCGCGATAGCGGCGATGGTCTGGAGATCGACGATATCCAGGCGTGGGTTGCCGACCAGTTCCAGAAAGACCAGTTTCGTGCGGTCATCAATCGCCTTGCGGAAGCCCTCGTGATCGCGCGCATCGACAAAGCGCGTTGTGATGCCGAGTTTGGGCAACGTGTGGCGGAAGAGGTTATAGGTGCCGCCATACAGGTCGCTCGACGACACGATGTTATCGCCGGCGCCTGCCACATTCAGGATACCCAGCGTCTCCGCCGCCTGCCCCGAAGCGAGCGCCAGCGCGCCCACCCCGCCTTCGAGCGCCGCGATGCGCTGCTCGAGCACGTCGGTCGTCGGGTTCATAATGCGGGTGTAGATGTTCCCGAATTCTTGCAAACCAAACAAGCGCGCCGCGTGGTCGGTATCTTTGAACTGGTACGAGGTCGTTTGATAGATCGGCACCGCGCGCGCGCCGGTGGCAGAGTCGGGTTGCTGGCCCGCGTGGAGCGCCAGCGTCTCGAAACCGGTGAAGCGGATCTCGTCGCTCATGGGTGTTCCATCTCCTTACGATGCAATGTGTGCCACAGCCATTTCCAGACAACAGCATAGCCAGGGCAACGCATCTGCATGCCGTGTGCAGACAGGCTGCCGTTCGGGTGAGCAATCTCTCGTGCAGCGTGAGGGCGACAAAATTACCCTCATCTGTACGATGAGGGCTTCTCTGTGGGCTTTGGGGGATACCTTCGCGTGGGCATCAACTCCCGCAGCGCACGCCTCTCATCTTCCAGATACACTCTGCCGGAATTGGCACCTTCCAGTTGCAACGAGAAGTGACAGGATGTCGCCATTGGAAGAGCATCGCAGACGATGCTGGTGTTGGCGCCTGCACCTCCCATCCTCAACCGGTGGTTGCCGAGGCTTCATCGGGCCGGTCCCTCCGCCTCTCTGGATAAGAGTTGCGCTTATTGACTTGTTGTCGAGATAGTATACGACTCTGGCGAGATTGTCAAGTAGGATGACCAGAAGAGGCTGGCGCAAATCCTCGACGTATGCTATACTACATCCTGACTTGATAAGGTTTGGTTCCTGCGATCTGCTTCTGCACCTCTTACATCTCCTGCAGGCGCGGTGTCTGTCAGGTTTCTGATCCCAAACCCCAAGGACGCGGTACTATTATCATATCTAAGGAGCTGGCGAACAATGAGTTTCGCAGACAAGACACTCACCTGTCGGGATTGTGGCGTGGATTTTGTGTTTACCTCCGGTGAGCAGGAGTTTTACGCGCAGAAGGGATTCACCAACGAACCAACGCGCTGTCCGTCGTGTCGGCAGCAGCGCAAAGCATCGGGCGGCGGGCGCAGCTACGGCGAACGCAATGGGTACGGCAGGAGCGACGGTTACAGCAGCGGGCGCGGCGGCTATGGCGGCGAGCGTCAGATGTACACCACAACCTGCGCTTCGTGTGGCCGTGAGGCGCAGGTGCCATTCGTTCCGCGCGGCGATAAGCCGGTCTACTGTTCCGATTGCTTCCAGGACCAGCGTCGCAGCAGCAGTGGGCGCAGCCGCTGGTGAATAATCAGAGGCGTGTGATGTCCAATTCATCGCACGCCTCGCTTCTTTGCAGAGATGCAACGCCCTGGCGCCCTTCGTTGATGGTAAGAATACGATCTGGCATATGGCGCCGTCGCCCTGATCCTGTCGCAGGGCAGGCAATAGCGCACACCCCGATCGTGTCGAAGGGTGCACGCCGCTGGTATGCCTGAATAACCCTCATTTTCATCAATCGCCCAGGTTCAGCATGCAGTATCAGGAAGCGGCGCGCCACGCCGCTGATCCTGCGTGGCGGCGCCCGTGTGGACGTGAACGCCCACGCTGACGCTCCGCTGGCGCGGGGTCCCACGCGGTCAGGGTGTTTGATTGTCCCCACCGCACAGAAGCAGCCCTGCTGTCGCGGGACTGCAATCACGCTGACGCTCCGCTGGCGCGGGGTTCCACACGGTCAGGGTGTTTGATTGCCCCCATCGCACAGAAGCGGCCCTGCTGGCGCGGGACTGCACATCGCAGAGGGCGCGTGAGCGCCGCGTGTGCCATCAGCCCGGCGGTTCAGCATCGGGCGGATCAGCGGGTTATGGCCCGACCTGCGTGACTGGACCCCCAATCGCTCACTCGATTTGCATAAAATGCGCAGTATGGCGTAAGATGTGTCATGCCGCCTTACTACGGCAGACACCCCTGATCAGAGCCGATCAACCATGAGCGATGTGAGCCATGCAGCCAACCTCCGGTCCTGTCGATGGTGACCTGCTCTCTGCCATCTGGCAGCAGTTCGTCGCCACAGGCGTGCTCGATCCCGCCCTCGACCCGATTGTAGCGATGTCCTGGCAGCGGTGCGCCCTGCGCTGCAACCCGGACGCGGTCCGCGACCTTCCCTGCATATCCGGGGCGGAACTGGCCGATCGCCGTTCCAAACTCTCAGATCTGATTGCGCTGGCGCGCCCCTTCATGGAGGATATCTACCAGTTTGTGGAAGGCGCCGGCTATGTCATTGTACTGCTCGATGCATCAGCCTGTGTGCTGGATGTCCTGGGTGATGTCGCTGCGCAGCGCCAGGCAGAGGCGCTGGGATTGCGCCCCGGCGCGTACTGGAACGAGGGACATGCCGGCACGAATGCGTTTGGGCTGGCGCTGTATGAACGGTGCCCGATCCACGTGGTCGGCGCGGAGCATTTCTTTCGGCGCTTCCACGGATTGAGCACCTCGGCGGCGCCCATCTATCACTGGGAAGGGCGCCCTCTCGGCGTCCTGGGGATGGCGAGTCTGACCTCTGCCAGCAATCTCTCAACGCTGGCGATTGTCCACGCCGCAGCCCGGGCCATCGAACATCAACTGCACGCCGAAAAACTCTTCAATGATCTGAACACGCAGCGCACGCAGTTGAGCGCGATTGTGGAAGCGATGGCGGACGGGTTGATCGTGTGCGATCAGGCGGGGCTGGTCGTGCATATGAATTCGTGCGCAGCGCAGATCCTGGGAGTCAAGCGTGAGACGGCGGTCGGTCGCGCACTGAGCGCGTCGGTGGAGTTGCCGCCGTTGGTTGGAGAGGCGATGCGCCAGTGTGCGACGCTGACCGATGCCGAGGTCAGTTTTCAGGTTCAGGGGTTGCCGATCGGGTGCCTGATCAGCCTGATCCCGATCCAGTGGCAGCTCGACCGTGTGAACAATGTCGAAGGGTTCATCCTGGCGCTGCGACGCCTCGATCAGGTGCATCGGATGGTGCAGCGCATGGTCGGGGCGCGCTCCAACTTCACCTTTGCCAGCATTATCGGCTCGTCGCACGCGATCAATCTGGTGCGTCGGCAGGCGCAGGCGGCAGCCCGCAGCAACGCACCGGTGCTGATCGTCGGTGAGAGTGGCACCGGCAAAGGAGTGCTGGCGCGGGTGATCCATAATGAAAGTGCGCGGGCGGAAGGTCCGTTTGTGACCGTCAATTGCCGAGTCCTGCCGCGCGACCTGATCGTGGGAGAGTTTCTGGGGTATGAAATCGGCGCATTTCATGGCAATGGTCTTCAAGGGCAACCGGGGAAGTTCGAACTTGCGCACGGCGGCACCCTGCATCTGGAGGAGATCGAGGCGCTGCCGCTCGACATGCAGACGGCGCTGCTGCGCGTCATTGAGACCGGTGAGGTGATGCGCCTGGGTGGCTATCGTGTGACCTGCGTCGATGTGCGGTTGATTGTCACCACTACGCTCAATCTGGAGCGCCTGGTGCTGCGTGGCGATTTTCGCGCCGATCTGTACTATGCTCTCAGCCGCATGACCATCCGGCTGGCGCCGTTGCGTGAACGCACGGCTGATCTTCCACTGATCGTTCGTGATGTACTGGAACGGATGCACCGTCAAAGCGGCAGAGCCATCAGCATCTCGTATGACGCACAGCAGCGCATGCGCTGCTACCCGTGGCCCGGGAATGTGCGCGAGCTGGAAAATGTGCTCGAACGAGCAGCGAGCCTGTCAGACAGCGAGATGATCGATGTCTGTCATCTCCCCGATGCCATTCGTGGACTCCCTTCCGAGCCGGACGCGACGCCTGATCAGGATGTTTCGGCGCTGCACGAGGCGGAATACGATGCAATCGTTCGCGCCGCCCGCGTCTGCCAGGGAAATGCCAGCAGAATGGCTCGCCTGCTGGGCATCGGCCGCACTACCCTGTGGCGCAAACTGAAGTCCGCGAACATTTCTCTCGATGATTTCAAGGCGTCTCCCCGCACGAAACGTTCCCTCCGCGGCTCACAATAATATTGTTTCATTTTGAAACAACATGAGCCTCTGCGCGTTCCACCATGAAACGAATTGTTGAAGGCGTATTGACAGCATCCGCCGGTTGCGTGTAGAGTATTGGCGTCGAATATCTCCGCAATTTATGGTATGCCATATCGGTGTTAATGAATGGCTCGCGTCACCGGGAACGCATCCATCATTGGAAATCGGAACAGCCGTTCCTGGATGCGTCTTCCTGGAGAGCGGCGTGCGTGAGAGCATCGCGGGTTATGCGTCCATCTCCGAAAGTCGCCGATTCCGGATAAGGCGCTCCGGTTGTGGGTGCAGCCAGGGTGATGCTATGCGCGACGCCGGGAACTCCTTTTGCCTGCCTGAATGTTGGCGTGAGCGCGTGTAGATGGCTATCGCGCCCCCATCGTTTGGGCGGCAGGAGAGTGTGTGATTCGCCTGTTACGCATACGGAGGACCACGGTATGTCACCGTTCCTTGGCGAAGTGATTGGGACAATGCTCCTTGTCCTGTTGGGCGATGGCGTGGTTGCGAACGTGGTGTTGACGAGAACAAAAGGGAACAGCAGCGGATGGATCGTGATCACGACAGCGTGGGCGCTGGCGGTGTTTGTTGGCGCCTACTCGGTCGCAGCGGTCAGCGGAGCGCACCTCAATCCTGCTGTGACCATCGGACTGGTTGTGGCAGGCAAGTTCGACGCCGCCAGCGCGCCGATCTACATTGCCGGGCAGTTCCTCGGCGCGTTCCTCGGCGCCGTGCTGGTATTCCTGCATTACTATCCACACTGGTCTGCAACGCAGGACCCTGCGCTGAAACTGGCAGTCTTCAGCACCGGTCCGGCAATTCGCCACACGGCATGGAATCTGGTGAGTGAGATCATCGGGACATTCGTGCTGGTCTTTGGCATTCTTGCCATCGATGGACCGGTGATGGACAATGGCAGCTTTGGCGCACTCGGAATTATTCCGGTGGCGTTTCTGGTCTGGGTGATCGGTCTGTCGCTCGGCGGTACGACCGGGTATGCCATCAACCCGGCGCGTGATCTTGGTCCGCGCATTGCGCATGCGATCCTGCCCATTCCTGGAAAGGGCGACAGTGATTGGGGCTACTCCTGGATCCCGGTTGTTGGTCCGATCATTGGCGGCTCGATTGCGGCCGGGTTGTATGTCGCTCTGGGTGGCTTCTGAGAAGTTCTGCGACGTTGACTCGGCCCGCAGATGTGCAGGAGCCTGGCTTCACTATCCGCGGTGGCGCTCCTGACCAGCAGTTCCTGCACATCTGTTCCGCTCAGGGCTTCGGACAATGATCGTTAGAGGAGAGTGAGCATATGAAGAAGCTGATCAACAAGCCTGAGGATGTCGTCGTTGAGGAGCTGAAAGGCATCGAGTACGCACACCCCGATCTGGTGAAGGTGCACTACGAACCAAACTTTATCTACCGTGCCGATGCACCGGTGCAGGGCAAGGTGGCGGTTATCTCTGGCGGAGGCTCTGGTCACGAACCGATGCACGGCGGGTTCGTCGGCATGGGGATGCTCGATGCTGCATGTCCGGGAGCGGTGTTTACCAGTCCGACCCCCGACCAGATGCTGGAAGCGACGAAGATGGTTCACGGCGGTGCAGGAGTGCTCCATATCGTCAAGAACTACACCGGCGACATTCTCAACTTCGATATGGCTGCCGATCTGGCGCGCGCCGAGGGGATCGAGGTTGAGTCTGTCGTGACGAACGACGATGTGGCGGTGCAGGATTCGTTGTATACTGCCGGTCGGCGTGGTGTGGGCGTGACGGTGCTGGCGGAGAAGATCTGCGGCGCTGCTGCCGAGGAGGGGCGCTCACTCAAAGATGTGGCTGATGTCTGCCGGAAGGTGAATGGGTGGGGGCGCAGCATGGGCATGGCGCTCACCAGTTGCACTGTGCCGCACGCAGGCAAGCCCACCTTCGACCTGCCGGAAGATGAAATGGAGATCGGCATTGGCATTCACGGCGAGCCGGGACGCACCCGTATGAAGCTCAAATCGGCTGATGAGATCACCGAAATGCTGATGGAGCCGATCCTGAACGATCTGCCGTTCCAGGCGGGCGATAACGTCCTGCTGTTCGTCAACAGCATGGGCGGCACGCCACTGATTGAGCTGTATATCGTCTATCGCAAAGCGTATGAAATCGCCACGAAAGCCGGTCTCAAAGTGGTGCGCAACCTGATCGGTCCGTATATTACATCGCTGGAAATGGCGGGCTGTTCGATCACGCTGCTGAAGATGGACGATGATCTGATCCGGCTCTGGGATGCGCCGGTCAAAACGCCTGCTCTGCGTTGGGGAGTGTAGTCTATGCCTATCAGTCGCGACGATGTGATTGCCTGGCTCTCGGCGTATAGCCAGCTTCTGGCAGACAACAAGGAGTATCTGACGCAACTCGACTCCAGCATCGGCGATGCTGACCATGGTGTCAACATGGACCGCGGGTTCAAAGCAGTGCTGGGGAAGCTGCCGACGGTCGCCGATAAGGACATCGGCACGATCCTGAAGTCGGTTGGCATAACACTGGTGCAGACCGTCGGCGGTGCGAGCGGTCCGCTCTATGGCACGTTCTTCTTGCAGGCGGGCGTCGCCACAGCCAACCGGATGGAACTCTCGCTCGCCGATTGGGCATCAGCGGTCGAGGGCGCTATCAATGGCTTGATGGCGCGCGGCAAGGCGAACATCGGCGATAAAACCATGGTCGATGCGCTCGTGCCGGCGTTGCATGCGCTCAAACAGGCTATCACCGATGGGATCGACGAGTACGACGCGCTGCGTCAGGGCGCCGCCGCCGCCGAACAGGGCATGAAGAACACCATTCCGCTGGTTGCGAAAAAAGGGCGTGCGTCGTATCTGGCAGAACGCAGCGCCGGTCACCAGGATCCGGGCGCCACATCGTCGTACCTGATGTTCAAGGCAATGGTGGATGCATGGACGAAGTAGTCTTCGGCAAGGTCGCTGTGCTACGAAGGAGACGTTCCTATGACAAAGTATGTCGCGGCAGTCGATCAGGGCACTACCAGCACCCGCTGCATGATCTTCAATCATGCCGGTCAGGTCGTGGCTGTCGATCAGAAGGAACATACACAGATCTATCCTAAACCAGGCTGGGTCGAGCACGATGCGCTGGAAATCTGGGCGCGCACCCAGGAAGTCATCGAGGGGTCGCTGCGGAAGTCGGGCATTGATCGCAGCGATATCGCCGCAGTGGGTGTCACCAATCAACGGGAAACGACAGTCGTCTGGGAAAAGGCGACCGGCAGGCCCGTCTACAATGCGATTGTCTGGCAGGATACACGCACCGATCAGATCTGCAACGAACTGGCGCAGGACGGCGGGCAGGATCGGTTTCGCGCAAAGGTCGGTCTGCCGCTGGCAACCTATTTTTCTGGTCCCAAGATTATGTGGATCCTGGAGAACGTTCCGGGCGTGCGTGAACGTGCGGAGCAAGGCGAGGTGCTGTTCGGCAATATCGATACCTGGCTGATCTGGAATATGACCGGCGGGATGAATGGCGGCATTCATATTACCGATGTGTCGAACGCTTCGCGCACCATGCTCATGAACCTGGAAACGCTCGATTGGGACAGCGATATTCTGCGGTTAATGGGCATACCACGCGCCATGCTGCCGAAAATTGTACCGTCGTCAGCCGTGTATGGCACGGCGGTCGGGGCGTTGCAAGGGGTTCCCGTGTCAGGCGATCTCGGCGATCAGCAGGCGGCGCTCTTTGGGCAAACCTGCTACAGCGTCGGCGAGGCGAAGAATACCTACGGCACCGGCTGCTTCATGCTGCTCAATACCGGTACGAAGCCGGTCCAGTCGCAGAACGGCCTGTTGACAACGCTTGGCTACAAGATCGGCGATCAGCCGGCAGTCTACTGCCTGGAAGGGTCGATTGCCGTGACCGGTGCGCTGGTGCAGTGGTTGCGCGATAATCTCCGCTTTTTCGACTTCTCGTCGCATATCGAAGAGTATGCAAAAGCAGTCGAAGACAGCGGCGGCATCTATATCGTGCCAGCCTTCTCCGGTCTGTTCGCGCCGTACTGGAGAAGTGACGCGCGTGGCGCCATCGTTGGTCTGACCCGCTACATCAATAAGAACCATATCTGCCGCGCCGTGCTCGAAGCGACTGCCTACCAGACGCGCGAAGTGCTCGATGCCATGAACAAGGACTCGGGCGTAGACCTGACGGCGCTCAAAGTCGATGGCGGCATGGTGTTCAACAACACCCTGATGCAGTTCCAGGCGGATATTCTGGGTGTGCCGGTCATCCGCCCGACCGTCTCTGAAACGACGGCGCTGGGCGCCGCCTATGCCGCCGGTCTGGCGGTCGGGTTCTGGAAAGAGGTCGATGATCTGCGCGCCAATTGGGGCAAGGACCATGAGTGGCTGCCGCAGATGGATGCCGGAAAGCGCGAGAGTCTCTACAAAGGCTGGAAGAAGGCGGTCACCCGAACGTTTGATTGGGTCGAATAATCGTTCTGGCGCCGATGCACGCATGCCCGATTCGTCGATGGTGACTTCTGATCCGGCAAGGGCCGATCGAAGTTGACCTGTGCGGATCGCGGCATGCTTTTTTACCATCCTTCAACGCCTCACCCCGGCGCTCTGCGCTGCTACCAGAGAATCCGCTATGGCAGACACGATCGATTGGGAAAGTCGGTGGTCGCCATACGATGAGGAGACGTATCGTTTTGCGCTGGAGGCGGCGCATCGCGACGATGTCGTCATCGATATCGGCGCAGGCGATCTGCGGCTGGCGTTGCGCATGGCGCCGCTCGTGCAGCGGGTGTACGCAGTGGAACGTAATCCAGCCATGCTGCAACGGTCGCAAAGGTGGCGGACCGCTTGCGATAATCTGGTTGTTGTGTGCGCCGATGCGCTCACGTGGACCCTGCCGTCTGATGTGACGCTGGCGGTGCTCCTGATGCGGCATTGCACACGCGACCATTTTGCAGCCTACATGCAGCGACTCAAGCGTGCGGGATGTTGGCGTCTGGTCACCAATGCGCGCTGGAAAATGGGTGTGGAGATCATCGACCTGCGATGCCGGCGGCTGTATGATCCGTATCGCACAGGATGGTATGCCTGTCACTGCGGCATGGTCGGTTTCAATGCGCCCGATACCGATCAGATAACGCCAGAAACCGTAAGCGATGTTGTAGATGTGGCTGGGTGCCCGCATTGTACGGCTTAAGGTTTGAGAACACGTATGGTAAGCATCGTACTCGTTTCGCACAGTTCGTTGCTGGCGGCTGGCATCGTCGAAATGGCGCGTATGGTTACGCAACAGGCGCTGGTGCCGATTGCGGTGGCGGCTGGCGCCGATGACCCGGAACATCCGCTCGGAACCGATGCGGCAAAGATCCGTCAGGCCATCGAAGATGTGTACAGTGATGACGGCGTTCTGGTGCTGATGGATCTGGGCAGCGCGGTATTGAGCGCTGAAATGGCAGTCGATTTTCTTCCTGAAGATAAGCGCGCAAACGTGAGATTATGCGCTGCGCCGATTGTCGAAGGGACGATTGCCGCTGTGGTTCAGGCGAGCCTGGGCGCCTCGCTGGATCGCGTGACTGCCGAGGCGCTGGAGTCGCTGGCGGGGAAAAGCGAGAGTTTGAGCGATCACGTCCAGGCGATCGTTGCAAAGGCGCCGGTGCAGCCGGAAGGTGCAGCGGCTGAGGTCTTGGAAACGCAGTTGACCGTTCTGAACCGTCTGGGGTTGCATGCCCGTCCGGCAGCATTATTCGTGCAGACGGCGGGGCGCTTTTTTGCCGATATTCGTGTCGCGCGCGCCGGGCAGGAGACCCGCCAGGTCAATGCAAAGAGTTTCAATGCTGTTGCATCGCTCGGCATCCGCCAACACGAAGTGATCACTGTCGCTGCACGCGGATCGGACGCCGCCGAGGCGCTGGCGGCGTTGCGGCAACTCGCTGCGGACAAGTTCGGCGAAGCCGACGAACCGCCAGCGGCGCAGCCATCAGCGCCGTCGCCACCGGCGGTCGAAGCGCTTGCTGGCGCATTGCGCGGCGCTGCCGCTTCCCCAGGATATGCCATCGGTCCAGCCGTTGTGTTGCGTCAGGTGGAACCTCAGATCGAACGATGGGCGATCACCGATCCAGGCGCAGAGATGGCGCGCCTGCGGACGGTTCTGGACGCTGTGCGCCAATCGACGCGGTTGTTGCGCGATCAGATTGCGCGCCAGCACTCCTACGAAGCGGCAATCTTCGATGCGTATCTGATGTTTCTCGATGATCCTGAGGTTCTGGCAAGCGTGCAGCAGATCATCGAGCGTGACCATGTCAATGCCGAGTGGGCCTGGCGCGAGACGGTGAACGAATCCGCCAGAGCGTTCGAGGCTATCGAAGACGAATATATGCGGGCGCGAGCGGTCGATATCCGTGATATAGGCATGCAGGTGTTGAGCCGGTTGACCGGGCAAACCCGGTCGCTTCGCATTGATCAGCCCGGTATTGTGATAGCATCCGATCTCTCGCCATCCGATACGGCGTACCTTGATCGATCCGTGGTCCTGGGGATTTGCACAGAACGGGGCAGCCCGACATCGCACAGCGCCATTCTGGCGCGCACCCTTGGCATTCCTGCCGTCGTGGGGGCAGGCGCCGCTGTTGGACGGATCGCCCCTGGCACACCGCTCGTGATTGATGGGTATGAGGGTCTGGTCTGGATCGCGCCTGATGAACAGATCGTTGCGGAATATGCTGATCGGGAGGCGCAATGGCGTGGCGTGCAGCAACAGGCGCGCCAATCGAGCGTGGCGCCGGCAATCACGAAGGATGGTGCGCACATCGAGGTTGCCGCCAATATCGGCAGTCTGGCAGATGCACGCGCTGCCGTCGAGCATGGCGCCGACGGTGTGGGATTGCTCCGCACTGAGTTTCTCTTTCTCGATCGCACGGCGGCGCCCGATGAAAACGAGCAGTACGAGGTGTATGCCGCGATTGCGCACGTAATGGAAGGGCGCGCGGTGGTCGTGCGCACCCTCGATGTGGGAGGCGACAAGCCGCTTGCGTACATTCCGCTGGAGCGCGAGGAAAACCCGTTTCTGGGCCAGCGCGCCATTCGGTTGTGCCTGCGCCAGCCGGATCTCTTCGCGGCTCAACTGCGCGCCATCCTGCGCGCGAGCGCCGGACATCGTCTCAAGGTGATGTTTCCGATGATTGCAGACATCGGCGAGTTGCGCCACGCACGCGCCATCCTGGAGTCGGTGGCTGCCGGGTTGCGCGCTCAATCCACGCCGATGGCGGATTCGATCGAGGTCGGGATGATGGTCGAAGTGCCCTCGGCTGCGTTGCTGGCGCATGTCTTTGCGCCAGAGGTCGATTTTTTCAGTATCGGCTCGAACGACCTGGTGCAGTATACGCTGGCTGCCGAGCGAGGCAATGCATCTGTCGCTCATTTGCAGGATGGTCTGCATCCAGCAGTGCTGCTGCAAATCCAGCACGTGGTTCACAGCGCGCAACGCGCCGGGAAATGGGTAAGCGTCTGCGGTGAGCTGGCTGCTGACCACGATGCGGCGCCGGTGTTGATTGGTCTGGGAGTGAACAAACTGAGCATGTCGCCCGGGGCGATCCCGCAGGTCAAGGACCTTATCCGGCGATTGACACTGGAAGCAGCGCAGCAATGGGCGAATCAGGCGCTGGCGATGGAGTCGGCAGAGGCGGTGCGTCGGTTCATCCGTTCGCGGCTGGAGACGCTGGCAGGTTGATGTGAACCGGTCACGCAGCGAGAGAACCCGTGAGCGCGTCTGTACCGGAAAACGTTTCTCAGTTCTCTGGAACTGCCTTTTGCTGAAGCGAACAGCGTCTCACCGACGGGGAGAAGGTTCAGCCGAGATCTGAGACATGCGACGGGCAGTGCTGACGTAGCCAGGTCATACGGCTGCGCGCTTCCTCCGTCCGGCGTTTCGCAAACAGTCGCGTTGCGAAATCCTGCCCGCCGGAGGCGCTCTGCGGCGGGCAGGGCTTCGAGAAGGAGGACGCTGAGACCTGGCGCGACGCTTTGAGCGCCTGTGCAAGTAACCCTGTGCTGCTTGAGGGTTCCGGCGCTGGGAGAGGCTCCCCGCGCCGGTCACTCCACGCAATGACCAGATGCCGGGGGACCCGGCGCTGGGGGAGGCTCCTGTTGTGCCGGACATTGATTCCCGCGCAGTGACGCCGGTTTCCCCAGTTATTTGGATAGACGCTTAGAACGGCACATCCTCAGACTCTTCCGACTCTACGAGCGCGTCCTGTTCGTTGGTGTCCAGTCGGCTGTCCAGGAACAAAACTTCGTCAGCGCGCACGAACGCCTTGGAGCGGCGCAAGCCAGTCTCCTTGTCTTCCCAGCTTTGGGTGCGCAGGCTACCGACGATCCGCACGCGACTGCCTTTGTGCAGGGAGCGCACGCACTGATCGCCCAGTTTGTCCCATGCTTCGATGAGCGTCCAATCGGTTTCGATCTCCCGCTCTCCGTTCTCATTACGCGCCCCAAAGTGCTTGGTGGCCACGTTGAAGCGGGACACGCGCGCGCCTGAAGCGAAGACGCGCTGTTCGGGTTCGTCGCCGAGCCAACCGATGAGTTCGACGGAGTTGACTGTCCCTCTGACCTGACGCATGTTCGTCTCCTTGTTGCGCCTACCTGAGCTGGCAAGATGCCTGTTCAGGCGATGCGCAGGTCACTTGAGGGACGCCTGCCGGGGTGCCGGAGAAATCTCAGATAGGCATTGCTGCGAATACCTGTGCGACGCTCTACGACTTGCGCCGCACATCAGATAGACCGCGCGGGTTGGAAAAAGGTTACGGGCGGTTACTCTCCGACGGCGCGACGTGCCGGGCGCTGCCATTCGCGCAGGAGCGCCGATGCCTGCCCGCCGGTCAGTTCGTTCAGGGCGACGCTGAATCGCTGTTGCACTTCAGCGTCGAGATCGAGACCGTGCTGCTGTGCCAGCCGCCTGAGCGCATCGATCTGTTTGGGAAGGGCGGGTGCGCTATCGGAGAAGCGCGCTGCCCCCGCACCATCGTCGCCTGCTGCGCTGCGTGGGGCGGTCGTGTATGCCTGACGTTCCTCTGCCAGTTTTTTCAAGCTGTCGATGAAGGCGCTTGCCTGCCCTTTGGTCATAGTGACCAGATCAACGCGATGTTCCTGGGCGAACGTTGCAAGTTGCTCGTTGGTCCACGAGAGATCTTCCTGGAGTGCGGCGATGTAATGGCGCTGCCGTTCGCTCGCGGGTGCATCAGGGTCGCGCACCGTTGGCGTGTGCGGCGCGGGTTGCGCTTCGCGGATGCTGGCCGTCTGCGCTTCGATGGCGGCGCGCTGCGCCTGGTAGATGCGCCAGCCAAGCTCCACCGCCTTCTTCACCTCTTCGTCGGTTGCGTCGAGCGGCAGGACAATGGTTTCTTCGAGCGTGACATAATCTTCGCCGATGCGGATAGCGGCGCGGTAGGTGCGCGAAACCGTCGGCTCGGAACGGGTGGGTTCAGTCTTGCGGGGGGATGCCATATCTCATACCTCCTGCCCTGCCAGCCCGGGCGCTGCTGGGGTGGGGCGTCGCTCGTACTTTCCGAAGACACTCGTGCCCGTCTACAGTATAGCACATCTGTTCAACTTTTGCAAGCCCTGTTGTGAGTTGACAGGCGGTGCAGGTTGCGCTATACTTTCGAGTGCAGCGCCGAAGTGGCGGAATGGCAGACGCGACGGTCTCAAAAACCGTTGGAGGTGACTCCGTGTGGGTTCGACTCCCACCTTCGGCACCATTCCGCTGCGGCACACGGCGACGGGGCGTGGCTCAGCCTGGTAGAGCGCAGCGTTCGGGTCGCTGAGGTCGGTGGTTCAAATCCACTCGCCCCGACCAGGAAGTGATGAAGATCGCCAGTCATTGACTGGCGATCTTTGTTTTTACGATAGTAACGTGCACAGGCGCAACGTCTCGCAATCGATACTATCTACTGCGCCTTTGTGGGCTGAGTGGAAAGGTGGTATCACGAGATCGTGACGCCCCACCCAATAAACACGGCAGCAACGAGCACGACGATGGCGCAGGCGGCGAGCGCCTGCCGGTCACGCAGCAATGGCGCTCCGTCCGATCCGGCGTCGCTGCTGACCGCCGTCGCACCCATCAAAAAACTGATGATCAGAAATGCGGTCATTGCCATGAATGGCACATTGATGAACCCCAGAATGTCCAGGTAATCGACCGTGCAGGGAATGCCATCGACGCATGGCGGCGGCGGCAGCCAGTCGGTTTTGATCAGAAGGTAATGGTAGAGCGAGATACAGGCGCCGAAGAGGGAGAGGGGCAGCACGTACAGGTGCAGCCCGCGATCACGGCGCAGAATGCCGATCAGAATCAGAAAGACCAGCGGGTACATCAGAATGCGCTGATACCAGCAGAGAACACACGGGGGCCAGCCGAGCGCCTCGCTCATGAACAGGCTTCCACAAGTCGCCACCATCGCCTGGAGTAGCGCCAGGTGCCTGCCATACGCTGCAAAGAAGGCGCTCAGGCGGTCTTCATCTTCTGCCAGATGGGCTTGTTTATCGGGGATCTCGCCGATAGCAATGCTCGATTGTGTGTCAGATGCGCTCATACTGAACCTCATCGTCTTCCGCTGCCTTTCCTGTTCTGGTAATGGCAGCAGATCAACGAACCTTAATACTTGTGGTATACTGTGCTACCTGTTATAGAAGATCATATCTGTTCAGGACCTCGCATGTCAACCCTGCTCGTCACCGGTTTCGAGCCGTTCGGCGGCGCTTCGGTCAATCCGTCGACGGAAGTTGTGCGTTCCTTTGAGAACAATGGCAGACTGCCGGGTGCTACCACCGCCATTTTACCGGTTGATGCGGTGCAGGCGCCTCGCATGATAACCGATCTGTTGCTCAATCACCAACCCGATCTGTGTTTGATGCTCGGTCAGGCAGACGGGTATGCCGCGCTCGCGGTCGAGCGTATGGCAATCAATCTGTGCGATTTTCGCATTCCGGATAATGCTGGCATTCGGCGGGTCGATGAGCCGATTGTGGTGGATGGACCGGCGGCGTATTTCTCCAATGCGCCGGTGCGCGATGTTGTGCAGGCGATCCGCGCTGCTGGCGTTCCCGCTGATCTTTCCCTGTCGGCAGGTGCGTATCTGTGCAATATGGTGTACTACACTGCTTTGCATGTCTGCGCCACGCACCGATTGCCGACGCGCTGTCTGTTCATTCATCTGCCGTCGCTGCCGTCGCAGGCGAGCAATGATGTGAATCCGAGACCGACGATGGCGCTCGAGACGATGTATGCCGGCGTGCGCGCTGCACTGCGGGCAGCGATGTTGCGGGAGGATAGGGGTTAGAGGTCCTGCCCGCACGCAACCTGCAACCCTCTTGCCGCTTGCCCTTCGCAGGCGCACCCCTACCCGCACCCGTCCTACGTGCCTCGTGCCCCGTGCAACCCTCTCCCCTCGCGCCTTGTGCCTCCAAAATCAATACGCCCGCGCGAAAATGACCTGCTGCGTCGTCTCTTTGCTGGTGTAGACGCAATGCCCTGCCTGCTGCGGCTGCTCGAGCGGGATGCAGCGGATGGTTGCACGGGTTTCTTCCTGGATGCGCTTCTCGTCCTCCGTGGTTCCTGCCCAGTAGCAGCGCGCGAAACCGCGTTCGACCTGCTGCTTCAGTTCCTCGTAGGTGGTCACGTCGGCGGTGTGCGCGTCGCGGAATGCCAGCGCGCGCTGGTAGAGCGCCTGCTGAATCTCTGCGAGCAGCGCCGTGAGTCGGTCGGTCAGTCCTTCCTGAGGCACGAACGATTTGCCTTCGCGTCCTGGTTGGTCGCGCCGGGCAAGGGCGACGCTCCCTTTTTCAATGTCTTTGGGACCAATCTCGACGCGGATGGGGACACCCTTCAATTCCCACTCGTTGAACTTGAACCCCGGCGTCAGATTGTCGCGGTCATCGACCTTGAAGCGCAGACGCCCTTTCCATTCGGCAGTCATGCGCTGCACCGCCTCCATCACCAGGCTGCGCTCGGCGTCGTTGCGGTAGATCGGCACCACGACGACTTGCGTTGGCGCCAGGCGCGGCGGGATGACCAACCCGTCATCGTCGGAGTGGGTCATGATCAATGCGCCGATCAGACGGGTGCTGACGCCCCAACTGGTCGTCCAGGCGTACTGGATGGTATTGTGCTGATCGGTGTAGGTGATGTCGAAGGCGCGGGCGAAGTTCTGCCCCAGGTTGTGCGACGTTCCCGCCTGAAGCGCCCGTCCGTCCTGCATCATGGCTTCGATACAGTAGGATCGCAGCGCGCCGGGGAACTTTTCTTTCTCCGATTTCAGCCCTTTGATCACCGGGATCGCCATGTCCTGCTCGACAAAATCAGCATACACCTCGTGAAGAATCAGAAGCGTTTCACGTTCGGCGTCTTCTTCGGTGGCGTGGACGGTGTGTCCTTCCTGCCAGAGGAACTCGGTGGTGCGCAGGAAGGGACGGGTGCGCATCTCCCAGCGCATCACGTTCGCCCACTGATTGATCAGGAGCGGCAGGTCGCGATAACTGCGTATCCATTTCGAATAGAAGTAGCCGATGATCGTTTCCGAAGTCGGGCGGATGACGTATGGTTCGGCGAGGTCTTCGCCGCCGGCGCGGGTCACTTCCGCCACTTCGGGCGCGAAGCCCTCGACGTGCTCGGCTTCCCTCATCAAGAAACTTTTCGGAATGAGCAGCGGGAAGTAGGCATTGACGTGACCGGTCGCCTTGATCCGCTCGTCCAGCCCGCGCTGGATCGCTTCCCAGAGCGCATAGCCGGTCGGTTTGAACACAATGCACCCCTTGACCACCTCGGCATAGTCGGCGAGGTCAGCCTGTTGCACAATGTCGAGGTACCACTGCGAATAATCCTGTGCGCGGGGAGTTATTCCTTCCTTGGGCACGTTCGTTGCACCTTTCTGCGTTCCAGGATTGATGGGTCTGCCCCTCGCCCGGCGACGAACGTCGTGGGCTACGGGAAGTGCAGCCCGCCTTCGCGGGCTGGCGACTTTGCCTGGATGAGAGCGACAAAATTCAGGGAAACTTCGTTTCCAGACCAATGAGCCTGCCACGTAGCGATCTTCACGTCAGGCGCTCCAGAGTCTCAGCGCGCTAGAGAGGCGCGTTGGGTGCGCTATCGAACAGCTCACGCACGGTAACTGACAGACCGGGCAGGCGATCAAACGTCAACTTATCGCTCGACGACACCTCACGCGGCGCCTGCATACCATCCCAGTTGATCATCGAGACGGTAAGCGCTCACGGATCGCGTCATCGGTCGAACCAGGGCGTATTCGGGAACGCCTGCAAGCGCATACGCAGGCGCCTTAACCCGCTCGTTATCGGCAGCATTTCCTGGTAAGCGCACGTCGATGATACGGTCTGGCACGCCATGGATGCGCCCATCGCGGATAATCGCCGTGTGTTCGCGCTGCACAAACAGGAGATCCGGTTGTGCCGGATCGCACCCCGGCATGAGCGCGCCGACCGGCGCTGTAAACGCATACCCGGGTGCCTGATGACGGCTGGCAGACCGAAGCGCTTCATGAGACGCATCACAATCCACCGGTGAAACGTACCTGGAGCCGCAGTCATGGACAGCACTCCATCAATAATCTCATCGCGCCGTCCATCGTCGGGCAGTGTCTGCCGGTCCGCAAAGGTCCAGCGACCGCCGATGCGTTGGTTGGCGCAATCAGGGCAGTCATAGGCGGCGTCCTTGATACCCGTCGATAGTCATCGAACGATCTCCGCCTTGCAGGGTTGGTATTGTACCACAATGTGCACGTGATGCCTGACGTTAGTGGAGGGAACAGGGCAGTCCGGCAATGGTCGCCAGAGGTGGAGGGGTGATTACGCGCCATTCGGAAAGGCGTGCGCCACTGCCGCCTCGACTTCGATGCGGGCGATCTCCAGGCGCAATGCCCACTGGCGCGGATCGGCGTCGATGCGCGCTTTCCAGGCGTCGATGCCGCCAGCAGCGGCGACTTCTTCAGGAAAGCGGTCCGCCGTCTCGTATTCGAGTCCTTCGGTCTCGATGGCGCCAATGGCATACAGACCGATGCGCTGGAGGAAGAGGGTCCACGACACATCGGTGCCAATCGTTTCATCGAGGCAGCCGTCGAGGAGGGCAGCGGCAGCCCGCCGGGAGACGCCGCGCGCGGCTGCGGTCACGTCCCATCCCTGCCCGCTGACCTGCGCGAAGACCCGGTTGACAATTGCCTCGGTATCGCACTGAGCGCGTGGATGGCTGTCGAAGGCGCGCTGTGTGCGCCCCAGGATCAAGAAATCGAAGGCGGGAACCAGCCTGGCGACGGACGCGAGTTCGGCGGGATGGTATTCTGCCCAGTGGAGCGCGCGATCGAGATCGCAGAAGAGCACGTGATGTGCACCCGCCTCAATCCCCAGACGCAACGCCTCGCGGCGCGCGCGCCCAAGGCGCAGATGACCGCATGAAGGTGCGCGATGAATGGTAGCGCCAGCCTGCACCAGCGGCGCCAGTGCATGGTCAGGAGTGACATCAGTGGCACGGACGACAATGCCAGCAAAGATGCGTTGCAATACAGGCGCAACCCGCTCCGACTGATCGCGCAGCCGGCCTTCCGGGTCGTGGTGGGTGCAGGCAAGGGTAATGTGTATCGTCATATCGGTCGATCAGGAGTTATGACGTTGAATCGCCTGACGGAGCGCCTGGATTGTCGCGGCTACGGGGAGAGTGTTGAATACCCCCGTGCCAGCGACGATACTGGTAGCGCCAGCGCCGACGACATCGGCGACATTGGCGGCGCTGATGCCGCCATCGACCTGCAGGTCGATATGCTGCAGCCCGCGTTCGTCGAGCATTCGCCGCAACCGGACGATCTTTGCCGTGCTGCCTGGAATGTACGTCTGCCCGCTGAACCCCGGATTGACGCTCATAATCAGCACCAGATCGAGGTCGGGCAGAATGTCTTCGATAGTAGTCAGCGACGTGGCCGGGTTGAGCGCAACGCCAGCCGTAATCCCCAAATCGTGGATCTGCTGAATGGTGCGGTGCAGATGACGGCAGGCTTCGACGTGAACGGTAATATGGGTTGCGCCGGCGGCAACGAATGCGTCGAGATAGCGTTCAGGCTCAACGATCATCAGGTGGCAATCGAGCGGTACGTCAACACTGCGGCGGAGTGCAGCAACGACCGGTATGCCGATGCTGATGTTCGGTACGAACAGACCGTCCATCACGTCGATGTGCAAGCCGTCGGCGCCTGCTCTGGCAACCTCACGCGCCTGCTCACCAAGCCGCGCAAAGTCGGCGGCGAGGATGGACGGCATCAGGCGTATCGAACGCTGATTGGCGGTGATGATGGGCACAAACGCTCCTCAAGAACCAACGCTTTTCAAATGATCCTTACACAAAGGCGCAAATACACGAAGACCGGGACTGAGGCGGCCATCGGCTGAGGCGCACCCCCCCTTGCTTTGAACGATATCGTTCGTAGATGCCGACCATTATATCATACAGCCTTTGCGCTCCTGGAGTCTGGAGTATCCTCCTGTCCGCTTCCCGCTCTCATCCGTCCCGTTCGGGCAGCGTTCTCGTGTGTGAGAGACGCATGAACGGTCAGTCCTGCTGGACAGCATCTTGACACGATGCGTTGCACGAAGTACAATCCTTACCGACCGGTAAGGAAACCTTTGAGGTGATGTATGACAGCATACGAAGAACGCAAACGCAACCAGACGCTAATGGTTCTGTTTGTTGGCGTTCTGATGGCGGCGCTCGATATTGCGATTGTCGGGCCTGCGCTGCCTGCATTGCGTCAGCACTTCGAAATCGACGCTCGCGCCGCGTCGTGGATGTTTGTCATCTATGTGCTCTTCAATCTCGTCGGAACGCCATTTATCGCCAAATTGTCGGATCGATTCGGTCGGCGTATCCTGTACACTGCGAGCATTGCGCTCTTTGGTCTGGGATCATTGATCGTCGTGGCGGCGCCGGTATATGCCGTGGTGCTGGCAGGCCGGGCCATCCAGGGGCTGGGCGCTGGCGGCATCTTCCCGGTCGCCAGTGCGGTGATTGGCGATACCTTTCCGCCAGAGAAACGCGGGAGCGCGCTTGGTCTGATCGGCGCCGTGTTTGGCATTGCATTCCTGGTTGGACCAATTATTGGCGGCTTGCTGCTGCTGCTTGGATGGCAGTGGCTCTTCCTGATCAATCTGCCGATTGCAGCAGCGCTGATCGGTTTCGGCGTGAAGCGGCTGCCAGCCATACGCGCAGCGACGCCGCGCCCCTTCGATTGGAGCGGGACAGTCGTGCTGGGTGTTCTGCTGGCGGCGCTGGCTGTGGCGCTCAGTGATCTTGCCTACCTGCTGGACGATGCCAGCGTGGCCAGTCTGGTCAATGCGTTGCGCATATCCCCGGCGGCGCCCCTATTGTTGCTGGCGCTGGCGCTCGTGCCGGTCTTCTGGTGGCTTGAACGTCGCGCCGAGGACCCGGTGCTGGACCTGAACCTGTTCCGCAACCGGCAGATTGCGCTGGCTGGCGCGCTTTCGTTTGGCGCCGGGTTGAGCGAAGCGGTGACGCTGTTTGTGCCCTCGTTGCTGGTGGCAGCGTTCGGCGTCGCGCCATCGACGGCGAGTTTCATGCTGGTTCCGATGGTGCTGGCAATGGCGATTGGTTCGCCGCTGTCGGGACGCGCGCTTGATTGGGTTGGCTCGAAGATCGTCGTGCTAACCGGTACCGCGTTGATTGCCGCCGGGTTGTTGCTGGAAGGCATGCTGGCGAACGTTCTGCCAGCATTTTACGGTTTCTCTGCGCTGTTCGGCATTGGCATCGGCGTCTTGCTTGGCGCGTCGCTTCGGTATATCCTGTTGAACGAAGCGCCTGCCGAAGAGCGAGGCGCGACCCAGGGGGTACTGACGGTATTCATCAGCATCGGGCAGTTGATCGGCGCCGTGCTGCTGGGCGCCGTGGCAGCAGCGCGCGGCGGCGACGTCGACGGGTATGCGGCTGCTTTTCTGATCGTCGGCGCACTGATGGTGCTGCTATTCATTGCATCGTTTGGTTTGAAGAGTCGCGCCGAGGAACTTGCGACGCAGCGGCGCTTGCAACGCGGAGCATCGTCGGCGTAGGGTTGAATAGGTTTTGCACACGTATTCCGCTCTACGTCCATCCGCCCGATGTCTGAAGCCGCAGGCTACGGTTGCGCAGCCCGCCTTCGCGGGTTGACCAGGCGACACCGGATTCTCTAAAATCAGGATACATCGAGGGAAATGACATGAATCTGTACAACATCACACTCTATGCACACTCGTATATGCGATGGGTAGTCGTGCTGTTCGGGGCGCTGCTCATCGTTCGCGCCCTGACCGGATGGTTGGGCCAGCGTTCGTGGGATGAGTCGGTCGGGCGGATTGGTTCGTTCTTTACCATTTCGATGGACATTCAGTTGCTGCTCGGTCTGCTGCTGTATGGTGTGTTCAGCCCTACAATGCAGCGGATCTTCAGCGATTTCGGTAGCGCCATGGGTGATGCGCGATTGCGGTTCTGGGCGGTTGAGCACATTCTGATGATGGTGGTCGCCGTCGTGCTGGCGCACGTCGGTCACCTCACTGCAAAGCGGCTGCCGGCAGAGAAACGCTACCGGCGCTATGCGATCTTTGCCGGTCTGGCGATGCTGGCGGTGCTGCTGGCGATACCGTGGCCCTTCGGCGGCGCCGATCCGCGCCCGCTCTTCCGGGTATGAGTGACGCTGCGGCTCGTTAGACGGTATGTATGTCGGGCGCATATCTTGCCCCTCGTCGTTTTGAGCGATGCGTCGCTACTGAAGGTTTGGCGGTGCGCCAGAATGAAGTGCAGGAGCAAGAGAGTGAGATACGGCCCGGAACGTTATCATCGCCGATCCATTCGTCTGAAGGGTTACGATTATTCGCAGGCGGGGGCATATTTCGTCACCATTGTCACACAGGATCGAGCGTGCCTGTTTAGCGATGTCGTGAATGGTGAGATGCAGTTGAATGCTGCGGGAACGATGGTGCTATCTGATGACAACCGGGTCAGCGTCGGCGGGGTCGCAGGTGCAGTGAGTTTGCTGGCGGCTCCATGACGCCACTTTAGACCTACCCGCTCACCAGGCGCAGCTCGATGCGCCCGATGCGAATGATGTCGCCTTCTTCGACGATCGTGGCGTCGCGCACTTCGATATCGTTCACGAAGGTGCCATTGGTGCTGTTGAGGTCTTCGAGCACCCACTGGTTGCCGCGTAATTCGAGGCGAGCGTGCTGTTGCGACAGGAACGAGTCGTTCAGGGCGATCTCACAGTGCTCCATGCTGCGCCCGATGATCGTGCTTGGGCTGAGCGGGAACACTTTGCCGACAGCCACACCGCTCTGGCCGCTGCGCAGCACCACCAGATGACCGTATGGGCTATGCGTCGCAGGAACCTGACCGGTTTGACCGATGACAGCGAGTTCGCGGATCATGACGCGCAGCGCCTGCCAGAGGAAGAAGTAAAGCAGCAGCACGACGGCCACGCGCAACACGAGTAGAATGGCGTCAATCGAGGCATTGGCGAAATCGAACATAGGTGAGCCAGGCAATATGAGACAGCGAGTGACCGGTGCTCAACGGTCCGCGTGGCGAAACGTCAGTTCGAGCCCGCCAAGCGAGATGATATCACCGTCACGCAGGGCGCGTTCCGTCACCGGCTCGCCGTTAACGAAGGTGCCATTCGTTGAGCCAAGATCGGTCAGCCAGAAACGGCGCGATTTATAGCGCAATTGGGCGTGGTTACGTGATACGCGCGCATCTTCCAGGATGATATCATTGTTCAGCCCACGTCCAATCGTCATCGATGTGCTATCGAGCGGGATGACGTGTGTGCCTGCGGGAGTTGCCAGCAGCAGGCGGGCGCGTGCCGCTGGCGCTGCCGCGACCTGCGCCGGAATGACCTGCGTATCGCCAGCCTGATGGGGCGCGGCTGGCGCTGCCTGCGTCTCCGCGACCACCTGGATCGTCCGCCGTGGCACGCCAGCATCGGCGACCAGTTCAACGCGGGGATGTTCGACCATACTGAACCCGCGTTCCTGCGCCAGCTCCGCCAGATAGGTCGCCATCTCGCGTTCGACTTCGGTGCGGATCGGCTTGAACGCTTCGAAGTCCTGCGGATTCAGGAATGCACGGTAGTAGTTCGGCACCAGAATGCGTCGCACACTCACCGTCTGATTGGCTTCCATTGCCCGTTCGAGGCGTTTGGCGATCTCGGCAGGTTGCACCGGGCTGCGGAACAACCGTGCGACCGAACCCTCGACGATATTCTCCATGAACGCTTCGAAGCGGCTGAGCGCTGACATAGGTGGCCACACTGCACAAGAACCAACTCCACGCACATATTGTACAGGAGTTGCGCGCCATCAGCAACCGCTTCAGATTTCTGGTTCCTGGCGCTCGGTTCTCAGTTCTCAGTTCTCAGTTCTCAGTTCTCAGTTCTCAGTTCTCAGT